>Ga0194135_10001755_pt1 | contig 13034 bp, 12 predicted proteins | sample LitLau_LLRF_2013_FD_134024 | JGI IMG/M metagenome (GOLD analysis project Ga0194135, IMG submission 134024) | Freshwater sediment microbial communities in response to fracking from North America - Little Laurel Run_MetaG_LLRF_2013 (version 2) | ecosystem: Environmental > Aquatic > Freshwater >... | reverse complement strand
ACTAAGCTTCCTTTTGGGTAACGCTTATCAGCGGGTTTCATTAGTAAACATTAAACTGCGTATGGATATTAGTAAGTCACTGAGTCACTACGGGCTACACCAGGATTTTTGTGTGAAAAATCCTTAATTCAATCATTATCTAATTAATATCAAGGCAAGTCATATAAAGGTATGACTAAGTAAGAGAATAAGCTCCTATTTATCTAAACTCCGCGTTTAGGCATGACTAGTCATGACTTGACTTGACTCGACTAAGCTTTCTTTTGGGTAACGCTTATCAGCGGGTTTCATTAGTAAACATTAAACTGCGGTTGAATATTAGTAAGTCACTGAGTCACTACGGATTACACCAGGATTTTTGTGTGAAAAATTCTTAAATCAGTCATTATCTAATTAATATCAAGGCAAGTCATATAAAGGCATGACTAAGTAAGAGAATAAGCTCAACATTAATCTAAACTTCGCGTTTAGGCATGACTAGTCATGACTTGACTTGCCTTGACTAAGCTTCCTTTTGGGTAACGCTTATCAGTGGGTTTTATTAGTACAACATAATCTGCGTATGGATATTAGTAAGTCATTGAGTCACTACGGACTAAACCAGGATTTTTGTGTGAAAAATCCTTAAATCAATCATTATCTAATTAATACTAAGGCAAGTCATATAAAGGCATGACTAAGTAAGTAAATAAGCTCAAGTTTATCCAAACTTCGCGTTTAGGCATGACTAATTATGACTTGACTGAACTTGACTAAGCTTCCTTTTGGGTAACGCTTATCAGTGGGTTTCATTAGTAAAAATTTAACTGTGTATGAATATTAGTAAGTCACTGAGTCACTAGTCACTATTACGGAGTTTTTGTGTGAATAATCCTTAAATCAATTGTTACCTAATTAATATTAAGGCAAGTTATATAAAGGCATGACTAAGCTCAACATTAATCTAAACTTCGCGTTTAGGCATGACTAATTTTGACTTGACCTGACTTGACTAACCTTCCTATTGGGTAACGCTTATCAGTTAGTTTTTTAAAGACTTGCATGAAAAAAATATACAATTCAGCTGCTGGTGCTCAATTTTGAAACAGCTTTCGGTTTTGAACATTAGTTTTGAAATAAACAGAGGGGGAATTTATTCATGAATGACTTGAAAAGAATGGGTTTCAATTCTGAAGACCTGGCATTTAAGAAAAACTGACTGATCTTTGATTTGGCCCGATTTCACTAGATGTTTAATTCTTCTGGTAACTTAATAATATAAGAGAAAGTTAAATAATCTAGTTATGCCTTCGTGTTGATTTTGCAAGATTATTTTGTGGATTTGTGTTGTGTTTGTTAGGGTGGTTACTGCTTTAGTAGACTTCCAATCTACAGGTAGTTTTGGTATTATACGCTGCAGTAGAGAGACTGTGTTTTATACCCTGACTGATTTTAGATGTCGCGACAGTTACGAAAGTATTATTTTTTAGCAGCTAAAACCGCATTTTTTAAAGCCTAGTATAAATGACGGTATAAATGCCGTTAGGTTGACGCGTTAAAGATAGTCATAAGTCAGAAATTGTTACTGAAGTTACTTATTAAAGCTGAAACTTCAAATTTTTTTACCCTATTTGAAGCGACACAATTTATTCCTTGTAACAGTAAACGTAATATCGTACAGGATCATCGTAAGAGCTCGGTCCATGGTACATAGTTTTTACTTACTTAGTTTATTAATCTTATCGTAACTTAATAATCCATAACCAGCTTAATACCTGGGCTAATAGATCTGTTTTGTTATATTTTGACCACTTAAATTAGCATTGTATCGAGTCAAACTGCACTCGCAATTGAAAAATGTTAATGAACGTTATTCTTTCAAGTCTACAGTGAGAAAATTCAGTAATCAAAATGTCAAGAATCACAGGAAAAGATATATATTATCTATTTAAGTCAATTCTTCAGAACTGTGAGACTTTTGAGAGTAAGGCCATCAAAGATTTCTACAATGTTTCGGACGACGATAGTGTTTACGAGAGCTATAAGAAGGTAAATCTTGATAGTGTTTTCCTAAGGTTTTCTTTAGTTAATTTTAATGTGCTTGAAAAGCTCCGTCGTGAAGACCCGTCTGTAAGCCATGGTCAACATCTGTACGCTAAGAAAAACGAACTTACTGCTGAATATAAAAAGCTGTACAATCAGAAGAGCAAACAGATTCGTCCAAACCAAATGAACAAGCAATCGGCGATCGTTTGGTATAATGCAGTAATCAAAGAATGTAAGACCCAATTTTAAACGTAAAGTATCTGTAAATGATTTACTACAGACACCATCCTCGTAGAAACCAGCCTTAGCAGTTAGCACCACCTCTAGCTGTGCTGACCGTTATTACAAGAAAAAAAACCTTTTACCGGAGAAACTCAAATGAGTTTTTTTTTGAAGGGAGACTGTATTCTTAGAAGAATACCATTCTTCTAAGAATACAACTCAGATAGCAAAGGAGGCTGAGGCTTGTTTTAACAAGGGTTGTGTCAGTAGTAATTACTTTTTATCAAATTGTAATCCAGAGATTTTCTTTGTAGGGGAGGACAAAAACATTGAACCTCCAGAAAAGAAGCCAAGGATTTATGAGAGCCTGAAGGAGAAGGAGACAAGTAGGTCAAATCAACACAATAAGACCTTTCGAGACATTAGATCCTTTCTTGCACCGATCAAAACCAAAAACAAATTTGCTAATAGAACATTTTGCTTTATAAATTTTGGATCTTCGGAAAAATGCACAGTAGAAAAATTACAACAACTGGTAGAAGTGAGTGAAATAATTGAACAAATACATATTCTACCATGGTTCTTATGTTAAATATTTTTATAATGTTAAAAATAGGAAAATGGTGGGGGGGTTGTCGATTGTTTTGTAAACAATGACGCAATTGTGGTTAGCATTGGAGAGCTTACAGAAGAGAACTGTAACGTAACGGTGGATCAAGGACTAAAGTTTTACAAACCAGATCTCATTTATGATGCTTTAAAAAACAATTTAGAATTTTTCCTGTGTGAGAAGTACGAATGGTCGTTGCCTTTAGTAAAGGATGATGTTGAAAAACACATTAAATTTCATTTTGTCAATTTTTCGGGAAACGAGAGATCGCTTTTGTTATACAATTCAGCAGTTCATGTTGCAACTGTAAGTGAATTTTATTTTGCTTTTACTCTTCAAACTCTTTTTTTGTTATCGTACATTTTGTTACTTTCAATTTTCAGAGACTTGGTGCTTCTATAGTCAGCCAAAATGACCTGTTCATGCCAGAAAACAAAGACTGTATTATTATCAATTTTGGTGGTGTCGATGAATCAGTCCAACAATTTTTGACCAGCAACAAAAAAGACCTCTATTCTCCAGAACTTTTACTTTGGATGTTGGGTGAAAAGAAATATACCGTGAACCGCATGTTTCTGTCTGCTTCATATCAGACCTCGAATAACAGCTTGAAGATGTGTAATGATACTACTGTAAAAATTCAAAACAAATTAATGCCCAGCTTCCTACCACCCGAAAAGTTTGAAAGCAAACATTTGTTTGACGAATCCACACAGACTGAGGATGAAGCTGAAGGTAAATCTGAAAATTTGTATACCAATAAATCACTTCTGCATGTGTTGCTTAAATCCTTTTCTTACTGGAGCTAGTGGGAGAGGGTTTGGTACATGGTGGAGACGTTCAACAGCAAATTGCTGAATACAGCAGAATGGAAGTATCCACGCAGACCCAGGAAGAAAAAGCTGGTACATTGTAATAATTCATCGATTACATATAAATTTAACTCAATACTAAAGTTAGCGCAATTTTGCCTTTGGAACAGATATGGTTTCACAAGGAGTACACTGCGAAATATTAAAGATAGTTAAAGAAGAAATAGGTGAGTTTTATTTTTATAAAACGTCTTAAGGAAATTCACGATTTTTTTAAATGTCGCAGAAGTTGAAGAGAAAGCTCTTTCACAAGAAGTAAAGTATAATATTCAAGCTTTGGAGTTACCCATAGATAGTATTGAGGGACGAAAAACACTGGATTTTGAAAGTCATGGACAGCCGGAATGGGCGAACCTCGAGGCATTTATTAAAGTGAAGGCCTATTGTGAAGATGTAGATTTTTTAAAATGCTTCATGAAGTATTTTACAGGAAACGACACTAGTAAGATGCTAATTTTTAAATGTTCAGCTTGAAATGATAAGTCTTTGCACTGAATTGTTAACTATGTTTCTTTTTAGATCGATTATATTTTGGCAAGAAGTTGTTTGATATATGGAAAAACTACAAAGACTGCTCGTTTGAAGAATGCGTTCAACAACTTTATCGACTCTATGGCAAATCTGATGACACCAACGAACACAAAATTGAAGGTACTGCCATGGAAAACTCTATGGACAAATCATCAGAAGCCGACAATTTCCGACCTTTTGTTATGTATAATCAGCTTCCTGGTTGGGCAAAACAGTTTTTTGTACCGTCAAAATTTAAAGAAAACTTTAAAAATTATTTTAACGGGAAAGATGGTAGGGATAAAATTAAAAACTTATTTCCTGAAGTGACCAACGAGTTTCTGGATTCTCTGCAAGCTTATGCAAACACTAAAAACCCGAAAATGAAATAAATAGTCCTTTGTATATTAAACAAGTTTTATCAGTGTTAATTCTATTTTATTATGTAATAAAAAAATCTGTTTCAATCTTCAAAATATATATTCTTCGTGTTTTTTAAAGTATTGTCTTGAACTAATTCCTACAGTTAGGTCCAACTGTGAGTTTCGACTGCGTGCTAAAAAACGTACGCCAAGAATATCAAGCAAAGGTATTGGAGTAAAAATAAATTAGCGAACATACACATTTGACATTTCTATAACACTAATCCTCGAAGCCCGTGAAACAGCCTCGCACATGCAATCACACGGCTGGATAAAAAATATGATTACGAATAGATATTTGCATGTTACTGCACTCATTATAAGTCATTCTAGATTTTACTTGATTTTGTCTGTGGCGGACCTTGTAATCAATCTGCATCAAGTCAAAGGTCACGTAAGTCATATTGAGGCATGAATTTGTGAGAGCTCATTCTCAGTTATTAATCTACACATCTTGCTCAGGCATATCCAGACATGACTTGACTTGACTTGACTAAGCATTCATAAAGGTAAAGCTTCGAGGTGTATAGTGCTTTCATTAGTTATAAATTGATTAGAAATGGATATTTGCATGTTACTCGTTGTAAGTCATTCCAGAGTTTACTTTATTTTGTCTGTGGCTGACCTTGAAATTATACTGCATCAAGTCAAAGGCAACGTGAGTGATATTGAGGCATGAATTTGTGAGGGCTCATGCTCAGTTTTGCATCTACACATCTTGCTCAGGAATGACTAAACCTGACTTGACCTGACTGGACTAAGCGTAGCTCGTAGGTTACGACTTACCTCTACATTGGGGAATGACTGATGTATTTTTATCGATCAAGCAAGCAAGTTGACTAGTCACGCACGAGTCCTGCCTTGACTTAAGTCTGATGCATTCTGCTCACTTCTGAAAGTAGGGAAAGCCTGCCTTAAATAAGTTCTAAAGCATTTTGCTCCCTACACTTATATGCAGTGTAAAAAGACACGCCTGACTTCTGCCTTGACTATGTCTTAATTTCCGAGTAACTTTTTGGTACTGGCTACTGACTTAACTTGTCATTTGACTGACAGAAATGCATTAAGGTGCCCCTCTTAAATCTATGAACGTGTAAATGACTTGTCATACCTACTAGACTAGTGACTAACGAAAACGCTTAAACGTGTCGCGCCAAAATCTGTTAAAGTGTAATTGACTAGTCACGACTGACTTGTGACTTGACTACTCAATACGCTTGAGGGTCTCCTTACTAAACCTGTGAAAGAGTAACTGGCTATTCACGCCTAACTAGTGACTTAACTACTGTTTTTTTAGGTCTCCTGCTTAAATCTGTTTTGCTGGAGAGAATATGAAACATTCATGGTTGTTGTGGGTTTTATAAAATAAACCGACATAAATATAAGCTGATTGAATGTAAAAAAACATGTTTTGCCTACTCTAGGTTTCATTTTTACACTGGGTTTTCAAGGTTAAAGATAGGGGTTTGAAGTTTGAAATAATTGTAAGAAATATTGATTTTCACTGTTTTCCTGTTGTTTAAATTAAGTAAGCCATGACAAATTTACTCGTAAGACAACAATTGTTGCTGTCGCAACTGTCACAACCCATCCAGCTGCGTAAAAGCCCAGCGCACCAGACCTCGAGTAATTTAGGTTAGATTCCTGGCCATCACGTCCTAGGGTTAGTTAGGATTCAGGTAAGTCTGCCAGGACGTCGGAAAACAATGTTTGTAGCTAGGATGCCATTTGGTTGGAGAACCAACCCCTGGTAATCCCTGGTTTAAGACTCCAGCTGTCGAATATGAGAAGACCTAGCACAGCACTCTTGTTTAGCAAGTCCAGCACTGGTGTCTTCCAAGTTTGATATATGGTCTGGCCACTAGCTGGTGCATGGTGGTCAATTGTAAGAATATTTTTATTATACTTATACATATGCACTGTCATTTAGAGTTGTTAAAGTAATAATGGTTTAGTGGCTTAACCTTTATCGAACTCGAACAAAATGTGCCTGATCAAAAGAAAATTAAAAAATTGTGTTTACTGAAACATCAAAATTCAGTCAATGTTAAGTGTCATAAACGGAACAATTGTGAATTGGAACCTTGCATCATTTTGTTTTAAGAACCTCTTGGTTTTGTGTCTCACTGAGACTTTGGTAAATAAACGAATTTTTCGAAACTTGAGCAACAAATTTCTCTCTCATTTCATCATAAATTGTCCGGGATGTTGCCCGAATCCGTTTTAGAACAAAACAAGGTTATGCGTTTGCCAGTTTTTTTCAGAACAAAGAAATCAAAGGGCTCTCAATACAAATCATTATACTTGGAAGACGATGATGAAACCGACGACTACCAATTGCTTCATCAACATTTAAAAATTGAATGCTGGAATTTGGGTGAGATTATTTTATATTACTCTTTGTAGGTGCTTTTTCATCAGGGCATGGGATCGTTATGCTAATAAGACGTTAGTTGATAGGTGGGGCATTGTGGAAAGGCTAGCACAATTTTAGTTTAGGCGAAATACTTTCCCACGAAATGGGATATATTATATTGATTTTTTTAAGTGACAAGCACTACTTTGTTGACTATTACAAGTGGCCAATTGGAACACTTTCCGTCAGAAAAAGATTCTTTATGTATAAAAAAGAACTTTTTTAAGTGATCACGTCTATTCTGCCAACAATAAATATCCTGATATTTGACGCAGAACAGTCCGTCCAGTTTATATTTATATACAATTTATAAATTTATACAATTAAACTTATTTTTACGCAGAAAACCCGACGCCAGATGACATTGTGCACTCAGCGGCAAAGTATTGGCTAAAAAATGAAAAACAAATGGGCATTTCAGCTGATAGAAGTCAATTTTTGGATACTATGCAGTGTTTTGCAAGTGATTTCGGCAAAAAGAAGTTTCCTTACTGGTTGACTGACGAAAGCTTCAAAAGATTTTTTGAGCATGAGAATTGCGTTCCTGCTAGACGAAATTCTCTGGTTAAAAATGGAATTTTAAGACTTGATGCCGATAAATTCATCAGATGGCTGTGTGACGTCTTCATTGGGTATGCTTGTTTGAACCACGGCAATTAGCAATTAATAGATATGCCGCACTATTTTGGGCAAACGGTTTTAGACTTATGAAGGAGTACACATTACTCCACATATTCATGTGTGTGTACTTACCTAGTATACGAAAAGTTGACTAAAACACAATTTGTGAAATAAGCACATCCTAACCTAACCTAACCTTAACCTGACCTAGTCTAAACTAAGCCGTGTGAACGAGAACGTGTTGTCAATTAAATTGTGTAATTTAAACTGTGATGCCAAGTAATAAGTGTAACCTTCTCAATCTAATTTTTAAATTTAAACTGTGATGTTTGGTAAAATAGGTTGCCAACTAAACGGTGTAAAGTAAATTCTGTGCGAAATAAACATATTATCTGTTTCCAGCCCTCATATACATGAGAAGTTCACACACATGCGTATACTCGATTTGTCTCCCTTCAAACCCTAACCTAACCTAACCTTTTTTTGGTCCATTTCTTTGTGGTACATTAAACTAATGCGTCAGTTATTTGTACTCCGTTATGTTATACAAAACTTTAACCCTGAAACGTGTTTTTTGTAGAGATGTTTTTGGTGAGGTGCCGGATAGAGTACTGGGCAACAAGCCCGAGTTTACCATGGAGCTAGATAAGGAGCTTTTGATGTTCGTTTGCGAGCAAAATGGTCTTTATATGACTCGTGATTTTATTGACTGGAATGCTAGAAAATGCACCAAGGTAGTGAAAAGATTATTTGTTCGCAAATAAACTGGTTTAAATTAAAATGACTATAAATTAAACCCTAGCTCAGCCAGATCCACCCTGAATATCTTGCAAAACGTTTTGAAAATGAATTCGAAGATGAGCCTTCTAAATACTCAGAGGTTCTTAAAAACGAAGGTGATCTGGTTAAAAAGCAAGCATCCATCAATATCATCCGGGACAAGTGTTCTTACGTGATAGATTTGTTTGAAATGCCATTGGATGATGTTTTAGAAGAAATTCGAAATAACCTGAAAACTACGCATCCCCGAGACCAGTTGCTGTGGGTTCGTGTTTCACCGAAGGTTAACAAAAGAAGCCTTTAAATTTTAAATACACTCCGTGGGTACAAGCTAGACAAAATATCTATCTACCAATGTAATCTATCCACCAAGTGGTGAATCATCAGCAAAACTTGAACACGGTACCACTTGGGCTATTCAGCATTACTTTGTTGATGCGATAATTTTCGTTTACTTTATTCCCACAGGAAGTATGTAAAGTTTCATTTTACCTTGCCAGGGTAGTACTTGTACACCCCAAATTTACAAAAACGTTTACATTTCTTTCATTTTTCAGTATGCGTGGGACGTCAATCCAGTTCTTTTTAGACATATCATTAGAAATTACATTTGTTCTGGAAACAAATTGAAATTGGCGGATTTTGTTGCATTGTGCTACGAAGACGATGAATTTTCAAAAGACGTTTGTTATCGCCCAGGTGCCTTTTCACAAAAAATCGAGAGAGTTGCTAAATCGATTATGAATAGATCAGTGATTTCCTTAGAGGTAAAGACAATCTACAATTATGTTGCAATTAGGTTAGGTTACAATTTATAAATTTAGGTTAGGTACAGAGACTGCCCTGTTTTGACTTTATAGGACAGTTCAGTTGAAAAATTTGTTCAAACATCTCTAAAAAAGGTAGTTCCTTACTTATCGGGGAAAACTAAGGGTGTAAAAAATTGGGACTGTGTTGATCTGTTGTTGTTCGGCATAATGAAGGTGATATTTGTACTTCAGTACTTTATATTCAAAAGTCAGTATTTTAAAATTTAAATTGTTCTGTTTAAGAGTGAAATGCAAGACAAAAAAGTTGGATTTAAGGATTATGATACTTTTTTGGAAAGAAATGGCATGAAGAAATCTTCTGCTCCCAAGTTTTTGTCAACAAAAGAGATAACGGATCTGCTTGACATAGGACAGCCATACTTTGAAGCTAATGCCCAACAAGATGCCGAAGAGATTCAAAAACTCTGTCCTAATCAATTTATGACTGAAGCGACCGGATATAGCAAAAGCTTTTGTTTCCGAAAGTTTACTAGAACGGAATGGATAAAAATAGTCGGAGAAATTGTCAGATTGGGCTTTTATCGCGATGATTTGGTAAAAAATATGGATTTGGAAATTTGGAGCCAAGTCATGGAAGCTTCTAAAGTAAGATAGACGCAACATTTGGGTTAGGTTTGGTTAAGTTGACAAACATTTGAATTTTTAATTAGGAATATATGTAAATGACTAATGGACAACAATTGCTCTTCTAGGTGCTGCATCATCGGAAACTAGAAGCTATACAGAAAGAGTTTATTACAGAAATCGACGCACACATTGCAAACTACGTTGTTGACGAAGAAATCAAAGATGCATTTATTGAGGTGTGGAATTCTTCTAAATTCAGATCTGTTGACACATAGAGCTTTTTAAAAAAACTATGCGAGTTCTGTTAGTTTAGTTTGTTCGTTGTCACCAGCCATTTTACCAGTCATTAATTTCAATTCTTTGTGTTTTTGTTTCGCGCAAGTATGTCGGAAGTTATTGTTAATAAAGTTCTTGATGGAATAATAATTGTGTCAGGTGACTGGAGCGTAATGATAGATACATTTGGATTTTATTTGAGATCTGCGTTTATTTGTAGTAGACTTGATAGTACGAAATTCAAAGGTGTGCACTTTACAAGCAACGGCCTTAAAAGCAGCTTGATTCAGTTATGGAAGGTGTCCATCGGCGTCTATGGTGACTATTCAGTATTGTTGATTTTGGCCTCGTCTGCAGATTGGAGTCAAGAAAAAGTTTCTGGAACAGTCAAAACCTGTTTTAACAAGGCCTTGGTTTCTTTGGGATATCTTAAAAGTGACCACACCGAGGAAGATTTGTCTAAACGAATATTCTGGGGTAAAACTCCAGCTTTACCTTATCAAAAGTCTCGCCACATTGGGGAATTGTTTTTAGAGAATTTGCGTCAAGTTAAATTTTTAAATGTTGAAATTTTACTGCAACGCCTTGGACAAACCTGTGATTTTTCTGAACTTGAAAAAAATTACCTTGTGATCATCGACAAAACAAAAATCAGGCAACTTATCATTCATTACGCGCTGGATTTCAAAAAGGAAAACAAAGCTCTGTTTTTCTCTCGTCAAAAATTAACAGCTTATCTTGGCAGTCCAACAACTGAATTTTCAACGTGTTTACTAAAAGGCTACGGAAATTTTTATTACAAACTGGGGGAGCGAAAAATAGCAAATTATTGTTTTGTGGAATCAAAGTTTTACTCTAGAGCATTCAAGAAGGTTAACGTGACCTATAGCAGAATGTTTGAAAAACCGGAAATCTCGGAACTGCTTATTGACCCAAGACCCCATGCGAAAGGCTTTGCGAATTCCAATAAAAAACTAAGCCTAGAAACCTATCTTAATAATGTACACACGATTCAAGACCGAATAATGAACATTGGGTTGGACAAGCAAGATCTGTCTGTAAGATTTGAAACCATATTAAGTTATAATCCTGAAGATATTATGCGACAAAATCTACTAAAGGATACACCCAAAATGGTTCGTCAAGTTATTCGAGAGCAAGACGTTATTTCCTGCATTGAAGAAATGGACCTGTATGCTCTAAGAACTCACTTGTTGGAGAACCTGATGCCATTTTTGAAAACTTTGGAGGGCTGCTTAACTGATAAGTTGCTTTCAGAGCTTGGTGAACCATACAAATTTGTTCCTCGTAAGACAGCCACTCATTAGCATAAGCTTTAAGATACAATTCTAATTTGAGTGTAATGTGACATGTTTTATTACAGAAGTGTACCTTAACTGCATCGCGGCCGAAGCAGTAACAGCACTAGCTTTGTATGGCAATGTCACCTTCCGAAAACGTTATCTGTACCCTCAGTGGCTCAGGGAAGCTTTGAAAATTGATCCGAAACACTTCAAGTCATTTCAAAAATCAGAAATTTGGATTTTTTCGAACGTGAATTCAGTCGAGAAATTAAGGGATTCAACAATTTCTTTTCGATTTGAGGATTTTGAAATAAGGCAGCTATTAGAACGCGTGCAGGCTAACTGCAGATTGGAACACGGGTACATTGAACCTATTCTTGCAGGAATTAATGCATGTACTGAAGAATGGATTGCACAAGCTGCAGAAGTTGTGTCTGAAACCATCATTCAGGTGTGCTGCCAGCAAGCATTTCCAAAAACTTCAAAAAAATTTGCAAAAAAAACAATAAACAACAAAGTACTGGCAATTGCAGAGTCGTATATTTCAAACAAGCTTTCAAACTTGTCGTATATTGTGTCTGCTAGAACATTTGTTGAACGTTTATTTCGGGGAGAAATTCAATCACTCTTGTTTGTGACTTGGTTAGTTGGAATTGCGGAATTCGTTTGCAAAGACAAATCGGATCAACTTCAAAACAAAGTTATTGATTTGTTTGAGAACCTACTGCTAAGTGAGTGTACATTTCTTTTTGTCACAAATACAACCTTTTGTGGAAAAGATTCAAAGTTTTTTGGTGTGGCCCCATTCGCAAACCCATCCACCCATCTCTTACTTACTGAAAAAAAACGAATGCGAATTGTACGTTTGTATAAAAAACTCGTCCCTGCAGCAAAATGGATGTCTGATGTAAACGACATTTTTTTGACATCAAGCACGCTAGAAGATTTTCAAGAAGAGGTGTGCTTAAGTCCAGTTAACCTTTTCTTTTCCCTTTCAACATAAAAGGTGGGCCTTAATGCCTGTAAAACTCGATTTTCGATTATTTTGCGTTTAAATATAAACTTATTTCTATTAGTTATAAAATAGTTTATTTGATTAAAATATTGTTGAATTTGACTCAAGCTGACTTAAACTCAGAGCAGTTAGCTGCTAGATTAGGTTAGGTTAACTGAAGCAAAAGCGTTTGATTTAAAAAAGACGTGATTATTTTTAAAACTTCCAAAATGATAATCCGACTGTATTAAGACGAGAAAACTAGGCGTGGTGAATCAACTGAAAGGTCAATGAAGTTAGAAAATGTTTTCATGCCTTATTGTTAAATTTGCATTAAATTTTATGTATGCCGTTACATTTATTTGCCTAAACATAACAGATTTACTTTGTATACCTTAGTTCCTTTTATGCCTTTTTTGATGTGTTGGTATTTGTGTATAAACTATATTAAAATAAGTTGGAGTAAGCAACCGTATCCTTTTGTTTTCTTATGCACTTCATATATTAACGTCACAAGCTATTTTTGACTTCTGCCCTGAATGAAAACTGATTTGTCACGTTGTCAATTCAGGTGATTTGTTAATT
>Ga0194135_10001754_pt1 | contig 13035 bp, 6 predicted proteins | sample LitLau_LLRF_2013_FD_134024 | JGI IMG/M metagenome (GOLD analysis project Ga0194135, IMG submission 134024) | Freshwater sediment microbial communities in response to fracking from North America - Little Laurel Run_MetaG_LLRF_2013 (version 2) | ecosystem: Environmental > Aquatic > Freshwater >... | reverse complement strand
AGTGGAGTCAAGTGTCAGAGACCTTAGCCAGATATGCTGAAGAGCGAGGGGGAAAGGATGATGCAAAAGAAATAAGGGAACCTGATACCTGATACCTTGTCGGGTTTTAAACTATATCGTATTCTTGGAAAATATCGTTAATTTAATTATACGGAGAAATATTATTATAACGCTGTATATCTACTTTCTGGACAGCAAAGAAACTGTTTAGAGAGAGTGTACTACTTGAGCCTTATTCGAAATTTGCAAGAGGACGGCGTTTATATGACACACTCACTCTTTTCTGCATCTGTCATTGATTAATTAATTACAACATTCACGATTAAGGAGAGTTAAGTTCTTTGACTATTCTTTGTAGATTTATGTTACAAGGAATGCTTAGTTTTAGATAATGGGGGGAAGAAATTTTTACCCTAAATCATTCCCGTGTTTTTCTACGATTTTTAGACTGAATTGTGGAAGATGGGGATGGGATGATCTGATCGTGTTGACTTAACCCCTTCATCCCCATTCCAAAGTCTCCGTCGGAATTCAGGTTCATTTTGAGATTCCATTCTACTATTTATTTCTCTCAGGATACTCTCTTCTTCTCTTAAAAGTGGTTGTGGATAAAAATCATAATGAGAGGATTCAAATAATTAAAGAGGAGTGAAAGTGTGGGGGGATGACCACCTTGGTTGGAGGAACCCAAACAAAGAGTCAACAATGGATCCAAACGCATCAACTCACGATTCTGTAGATGCCTTCCGTCACCGTTTATTTGAGTTTGTTAGGTAGAACGGAGATATGTAGCCGTTCTTGATGAAATTTGAATTTAAGGGAGTAGTGATCAGTGGAGGAGGAATTATTGGATGAGATGAAGTGGATCATGATTTTCTGATTCCACATCTTTCTTTCTTTGTAAATTATGATGGAGTAGGAGGAAAGATCATGACGGGATGAAGAAGACCCTTCCCAGATCCATCAACTGGTCTTCTCTGGAGACAGCACACGGTGCACGGTGTAGCAAACCACACCACCAGGAAGGTGAATTGCTCCTTCTAAACCCATCGTTTCCCACTTGACTCTGGACAGTTGGAATTAGGAAAGCAAATATGGAATCTCTGATGTCGGTTTACTGTCTGGCTTTCGCTTTAATGGTAATTCGGGACTTTGGGATTCATGAGGAAGCTTTTGGCCTCAGGCTGGCTCAAGTGGATGAGCCTGAAAGATGGAACCGCGCTAGCTGAAGATTTGTCGATTTGTGGAGGTGGAGGTGGTGAAAGTGGAATTGAATGAATGGCTGTCTACATGCCTGCCTGTGACGCTAATTGGGTGTAGGTGTGCAAAATCTAACGCCAACTATAAGGATCCGAAACGTAAGATTCATTGGGAAGGAGGTGGGGCAGGTGGTATGGTGGTCTTTTTAGTTTATTTAGTCTCTGTGGCCAGCAGAGTCCCTTGTTCTAAACTTGTTGAATATTTCAATTGAAATGTGTGTGGTATTCCCTTGCTCGTTTTTCGTTCCTTTCTTTCGTCTTGGTCTGCCTGTCTCCTCTTCCTCGTCTCCATAATAAGATTGTGGGGTCTGAAGATGAGCTTTTCCGTTTTGTTCCGCCATTTAGCACATTGAATTCAAAAGGCTTCACTTTGTACAGAAGTCTTTTCCAAATTCAAAAGGGAGGAAATTAAAGGGATAATAAAAATGGGCGACTCTCTGGAGGCTTCCCTTGGAGAATTTGATCTCCATGGGAGGTGGGCTCTCACTCTCGCTTCATTCAGAATCCAAATTATCATTTCTCATTTTATTCTCTTCCTCCCATCCCATCTTCCATCACGAGATGAGGCTCATCTTAACTTTCTTTCTTTTGAATAAAAGTATTTTCCTCCTTCTTTGCTTCCATTAGAGTCTGGGATGGCTTGCTTCCCCGGGATGAAGTTTGCATCTCGGCCTTTCTCGTCTTTTGCAACTGCTTCCGATATTCTTGGTTTGGTGGTTTGGATCTCCTATAAGATTTATGCGAGACTGGCAGTGGGGAGCGGCGTGAGTAAATGTTGTGACACTTTCTTTGAGCATCAGCGGTTAGCCTCATTTCATTTTCTTTGGAGGGTGAGAGATGTGAAATTGGATAAGGTTGAAAAGCAGAAAGTTTATCGATGGGGACTTGAAGTAAAAACATGGGGCTTCCTTTGAGTTTGGGAATTTGGAATGATTTGGAAGAGGATGTTCCCTTTTCGATGTCACCACCGAATTCTTTTGTGGTTCCTTTTTTGTTTCGTTTTTCTTTAGTTTTAACAAGACAGAAGAAGGAGAGTCATTGGATTCCTTCCTTTCAACAAGTAGCTCTAAAATTGTTTGGTTGGTTTTTATTACGCTGCGTTGAGACTTGGAATAGGAAGATGGGATTTGGATTATATGCCTCCACAGGTTACGGCTGATCACTTTTAAGTGCCTTTTTTGTCGTTTCGACTGAAATGACATGAAGTTAAGGTAGGCTTGGATGTTGGGGAACGTCTTTTAAAATTCTTCAATTTCAGGTGAGGTAGCGGGTGTGTAGCTGAAATGGCTGCTGCTGCCTCAAGGCTGATCCCAGATCACAAGTCAATGTGTCAATAATGGTTTGATATTGGGGGAATTTTGAGGGTAAAAGTTGACATCCATCCGTTTGACAGTTCGTTGGCCACATGAGACAAATGACTTCATTTTGTCTCTCAGTGTCGTCTTCCTTGCCTTGCTGGTTCTTCCCCGCTGATATAGTAGACCAGTTTGACTCCTCTCGTGTCAACTGCGACAAGGACTCGGGCGGACAGGAGTGCATTACTTCATTCAGGTTTTCTCTAATTTACAGATGTCATTCTACTGCTAAAAAATTTTAATGTCTTGATCATTGGAGGAAGGATGGATGTGGAGGATGATGTTGAAGATCGCAAGGAGGGAGGAGGCTCATTTTCTTCATTTCCCTTTTTCTTGGCTTTCCTGAGAGCCTCGAGCCTTGAAACCTGGGAGGAAATTAATTTCTGACTGAAAACAGACGCATCCAGGTGATTAACGGGAGCCACATTGTTTTATTCAGCCATTTTGAACTCTGTGAAAGACATAAATTTCGTCGCCTCTGGAGGGCGAATTGGGTTTTCTTCCATTGTTTCTGCATTCCTTCTTGGCTCTCCTTTGGCATATTAGGCTTGATTTTGGTCGTGGCCATTATTTGTCATCTCGTTTCAACTTCAACCTACGAATCCACATTGGTTACTTTTTGATTCACAAAGGATGGGAATGGGGGAGGGCAGAAAAGTGAAGGAGTTTATTATTATGTACACTTTACAATTGAAATAACACCAACACGTCTACTCTCTCCCTTGTAAAACAAAGACAATAAATTAGCATTAAATTATGCCAAGGATAAATGCTGGTAACCATCTGGTCTTATTCTCCGAATGCTAATTAGATGAGGCTTTATTTCAATGAAACCCAAGTTTTAACCCCCATCTCAGGCCATGTGCGAACTGCGAATCCTATTAAGCCAAATTTTAATCTTTATGGCCTATTTTCTTTCGAAGGGGGACCCAGAGAAACCTTACTTTCTTCAAAGGCAACTCCTTTTTATGGAAAACCACACGATTGCCTTCCACTGAGTACACACTTTTTAAAATAAGTTACTTTTAATTTTACAACCCACTACTGTAGAAGAGAATTGTAATTTTAGGGTTTGGAATTGGATATGAATGTGTGTACGTTTATGTGATCAAAACACGTTCATCGTATCTCTTGGCGTATAATTTCGGTTGATGAGACTATTTTCCAGTGGCAAGGGGCTCTCCGGTAGGTCATCCATGTCCTCCTGGTCTTCCCAGTTCCATCTCTTTGTGGTCAGGATTTCTTCGGATTCTTGTGACATCGCCGCCATGAGCGTCACTTTGTCGGAAAACTTTGGTTTTGAGAAAAATTTGCTTCTCTTCTTGGAGAGAAAGTTTGGCATTTCCGGAGAAAGTGATTTCCAAAGATCTTTGTCCAAGATTCTAACTTCCGGGAGCTGAATACCCTAGAAAATTTCCCCATCTGTTAGATCACGCTTTCTCAATGTGTTCTTTTAGTGTTTTTATTAGTGTAAGTCTGTGATTCGGAATTTTGCAACTTACCAAGCAGGCTCCCATTATTTTCCACCGTTACGGGAGTAATTAATTGACAAATTAATTGTCCAGGAGTAGGTTTTATGGGGAGTGTTGGAGAGGATGTTGGAATGTGCTCATCCTTTGGTTCATGGGCTGTAAAGTTTTAATTGGAAGGACAATTTAGATGTTTTGATAAGAAACCGAAACAGATACTGAAACTGGAACAGGTGGTTTCTACGGCAACAGAAAGGACAATCTCTTGATAAAAATCCAGTCTTTACTACTCAACGTACGAGCACAGCAACAACGGAGTCTTGGGTCGTGGGTTTTGGTATGATGGAATGAGAGTTAGAGGTCGTAAAACGCATTTTATTTTTATTGTTTCTCATTTTGGAGTTTAGATTCGTTTTACTTTGTTTCCGAATCTTTAAGGGAAGTCAGAGGCGAAAAGAGCAGGTACGAGTACAGAGAGGAATTGTGAAATCTAATCAGAGATTTACAAAACCCAAGTTTTATGGCTTTACCACCATGCATTTCTCAATTCCTCATTGATTGCGTCCAAGATTTAATTAAAAAGTCCTCCTTTCCATCGTGTTAACTTAATTTAAGAGTTAGGATAAGGGATAAGGGTGTTGGGAAAGTGATGGACTATTAATTTTTTTAAATCCTTTTCAAGATTATGCTCTCTATTTTAATTATTATTGTCCGATTTGCTCATCCTGTTCTAAATTTCAAAGAATTTGGTTGATTCCCTTCCGTTCAGACATTATTTTCAATTTGTATATAATTGAGTACAATCTTGGCCATAGTTTCGTAAACTCGGTGCTGTGCAAGATGGTGTAGGCGTGAAAGTGATTTATTTAATCTCTAAAAATGGTTGTAAGCCGAGAGAGATGCGTTGGATGTGGGAGGATTAGGCGTATGAAGATTTATGAAATCAAAAATATTACATTCTTTGAGATCAAAGAGATCAATTGTCTATTGCAAAAGTAAAAGCTTTCATTATTGACTCTCCTCCGTTCTTCATTTTTAGTGTTTGGAGTCCTTCAGGTCACCGTCACCATCATAGTTACAGTTATCGTCTAGTGGTACTATCTCTGAGAAATGCGTCTTCGTATAGCTCTTTTTTGTACGGATTTCTCAAAAAAAGACGTTATAAAGAAAACCCAGTCGATTGTCTTCTAATCTCTCCTTTGTTGATGCATGCGAAAGTGGTTTTCCTTATCCTTCTCTTCTGTCACTGTCACTTGACATGAAATGGAACTTCCTTTATTACTCAATTGTTCTCTTAATTAACTTGCTCCTCTCTCGGTCTTGAATTCTTGGAGGAGCCAGCCATTTCTTGTAAAAAAAAAAAAACGGAAGGAAATGTGAGAAATAAATTTTTTTATTAAGACCCAGTTTAATTCCTAACAGGCTACTCGGATTTCATGGGATCTGCTTGTAGGAACAAATATTAACGGTGTGAATTATAAAAATTATTGGCGGCATAAAAGATGAGGTTGGGATGGATTCTGTGGCTTTATCCCCTTTGACACTCCAAGGTGCACTTTAGGATTTCCCGTCCTCTTTGCATCTAATTAATTTCCCAACGTGCGAATTTATGAGGAGTGAATTCTCAAGTAAAGGATAGTTAACACTTCGGTTAGCACTAGCAGATTCTAATCTCTCCCCATTGTTACCTCCTGTTCCTGTTCTAAACCAATAACCTCCTCATGCAAATTGTAAATTCCATCTGTCAATAAAAGTTTTACGCGTTACGATGGATTTGAGATTTTCTTGAAATCCTCATTCATGTAAATGAGATACTCACGTCAACGGTTCTTGAACAGGAAGACGAGAAGGTGGCAGAGGTTACGGGGATAATGGAAAAGAGAGATGGGATGAAAAGGCGAGAAGTGAGTCTTTCTTGAGTCTTGACGTGATCTTTTTGCAATTGCAATTAAATGGCAAACCAAGGAATTTGAGTTCATTATTGATAAGATGTAACATTAGTAGTCCTCCGTAACCAGCATATCCGTCATTGTCTTCTGTTTCTGACTTGTTTTCCTCCTCCTCCTCCGCTCATTAGGCCTTTCTACTCTACTTTTTGGAGTAAATGAAGCGAACAACTTGTAACCGTATAACTTTGGAGATCAGATCAAATCTCAGGTCAAGATTAATAATTTTTCTTGTTTTTCTTGCGCGTCACTTGAATTTTTTTAACTTTTCTCCTCAGTCCGTCGGTAATTAGTTACTCTCTGAGAGGCTCCGTAATTCAATTAAAGCTCGGTACGGGTGCGGTGACTCGTCATTAGTGGTAGAGTGATGAAAGGTATATCCTCTCCGTTTATTACTGATCTTGATCATTAACAAACGAAATACGAAACGAATGAGGATGAGTCCCGGAATTACGCACTAATTCAATTGTGTGCGTCTGAGGAGAAGAACTAAATTTTGAAATGAGCCAGGATTTATTTTCTACTGACTGGGGTGTAATTTTAAGGACAAAAGTGTCTGCGTTAGACTCGGACTTTCTACGTGGCTGATTTTCATTTGTATTCGGCTCATGGTCCTTTCTTCTCCGAATCCATTGTTTTCCCTCTTGGGTAAGAATGATTGGGATGAAATTGGGTTTGGGTGAGTTAGGTCTTTTTTTCTGGAAGTTTGGAGAACCTAAAATAGAAACTGGAGCATTTGGGAAGCTTTTTAGAACGAGACAAAAGGGTTTTTGAAAATGAAACTTTTAAAACATACCTATACATGGAAAAATAGTAGGAAGTCAGAATTTTCTATTGATAGAGTAGAGACAGAGCATGAAGAATTTTGATCATCTGCTCCCTGTGCACTCCGTCATCCCATTCTGCCTTTAGTCCATTCCCAAGTGCTTCATATCCACTTCAAAAGTGGACTGACTGACTACGCTACATCTTCCGTTGAGTTGAAGTGAGAAATGGTGAAATGATTTCCTTTTTCGGAAAACTTTTGTATTCGGATCGTGTTTTATGTCTTCCGACGTAAGTTTATAGGAATGGATTCCCAAGACTAAACCTTTGGCTTTCTAGCGGTTCCTGCTTGGGCACTTTTGACAGGCGTGAAAATCAGCAGGTTGGCTACAAACTTTTTTTATGTTTTGAGGTAAATTAGGTAAAACACAAAAGGAACGCCCGACTAGGAAAATACAAATTCAAATCCATATAGCTCAAAGTCAAGGGGTAATTTTAGGTTTTTTGGAAGAGGAGGAAGTAATTCCAAATTCAATTCCATTTTCAATTTCAAGGTTCTTTTGATTCATTCAAAAGGAAAGAAAATTGGGAGGTTGAAAGTGAAAGAGAAGTTGGATCAACTCTACCAAATTGAATTCTTTTATTCTGCCTTTCGGTGGTCTTCCACCGGAGATGAGCTAAATGCGAAATGTATCGGAATTCTTTAGGAAAATGATTATTATGATCTCACCCGTTTCTTTTCATTGTTGTCCCTTCACGGCCAGGACCATGACGGAGTTTCCCTTTTCGAAATTGTATTACGAGATCCACGTTTTTCAGAAATCAAGTCTACATCAGCAAAATCGGAGTGATTTCTTTCAAAAACAAACTTGACTTCCAATGGGGTTATGAAGCCAATTTTAGAAATATTTTGGAGAGCATTGAATTGATTGATTGATTGGATTTACCCACTTTTTTAACACCTGCGGGATAAAAGCATTTATTCCTTGGAGGCTTTTGAGGGTAGCAGCGGTGGTTAGTGGCAAGTTCCTAGGAATGGAAACTGGTAACTCGATCTTTGCCTTTTGGTGGTGGTGGTGTACATTGTTTGTTTCCAATGGACATGCCTGTCGGATATTCAACCTTTCAAGATTCTTCATCTTTTAGGAGTTTTTACATGACTGAGAATATTAATTTGGAGAGAAGGTGTGCCTGCCTTGCCTATGACCTTTTCTGAAGAGGTATGAGGGATCTTCCTTCTGATTTGTAAGATCGTAATATAATACAAATACTCGGATAACTTGTGTGATTCTTTTGCGTCTTGTGTGCGGTAGAGTCATTTTCCTAACCCTCAAAATGACTTATTAACGAGCCCAACCAAGGAGCTTCTCCATTTCACTTTATAAATTAGTCATTCATACGAATTTCGGGAACGTTCTTCATTGTCACTTGGGTCTTGTGTACATTTCGGAGGAAAAGATTCATTCTTAATTTAAACCAGTCAAGAGTAAGCTCAAGTCAGTTAATTAGTTCTGTAGGCCTCGGTTATTTTTAAATGATATTTTAATTTAATTGTTTTTTTTTAATCTTTTCGATGCGGCCTTTGAAAGGCTCACCAGAAATTCGAGCTGTCGCAAAATCCTACGTCTACGAAACTGGTTACAGCTGAAGTTTAGCGCCTTATAAGCGCGGTTTTGCCAATTTGCAGACTATGGAGAACGTCATCGCCGTCGACTATAGGCAAAGTTTTCCCGATTCGGGGTGACCTTACATGAGTTCTGTAGTCTCTCCTGTTTGTAAAATGCTGGGACCCAAAATCTAAAGGGTACGGGAATCTGGATTATTCTTCGAATAAATTTAATTTTGCTTTCGGCAAGGAGGAAGTTTCAGTCTAAAATGCCTGACAGAGTCCTGAGTCCTGACATTATGATTTCCGGAATTCTGACTGCTTGTCTCGTCTATTTTTGTATTAAATCTTCTCTCTCATCTCCCCACTCTTGACTTGGAGAGAAGCCTACATCATGAATTGAGTCTCTGGCAGTTTATTTTATAAGATTTAAATTTAAGATTATAATTCTGGAATGAGTCTACTTTTTTGGGCAATGTCAGTAATGTGTTTCTAAAAAGTCAAAAACGGATATCCATTTCTTATTGGCAGAGACCTCTGCAGATTCGGGGTTATTTTGGCAGTGTGATGATAATGAAGAATTAAATATAACATTTATTGCATCCTTTTTTCTCCGCTTGAGTTTGATGATGTGGTTGGACAAAAGTTGATTGAATGGTTCAGGGATAAATGGCGTACCTGTCAGGATAGTTTGAGTTTCAAAGTTCGTGGATATTTGGGTGAATGCTTCTCTGAATAAATTATTACGAATTTTGTCCATAAGGAGAGGTAGTTTCTTAGTTGAGTAAAGGCCGAAATCACGGCACGGCCTTCAATCTAGGAGGAATCCCACTTCCCACTTTGTTCTCTCCTCTTTTGTCTTGGAAAATTAACTTTTCACCCCGTAATCACTACCTTTGGGCTAAACTTTGTAAATGGAAGCTTTTGATTTCGTTTGCCTTCCTTTGGATTTCATTACCCAATTTTGAATTTTCATGTGAAATATAATGATGCGTCAGGAGGATTTTAGATTGAAGGACGCACCAGGAACTGAGCACCAGGCGTCTTTCTCATATAATTAGAATCTCAATCAAAACCCACCTTCACAGTAATATGTAAGTAGTCAGTAGGAAATTTGAAGTGAAAATATGGGTTAACTTTGGTAATAATTGTGAAAAAGGAGCCGATCCTGTCACGATCAGAACAAGGAAAAGTTAATTGCCAAACTAAAAGTTCAGAATTGGAATGGATGTGGGACTGATGAGAATGGAATTAGAGTCTTCTCGATAAAATCCTGCTGATTTGGCAGACACGAGCCCAATCACGGCGAACAGGATGAACATGAGGAAGAAGAAGAAAAGGAAGATTGGGACTGCGAAGTGAAAGTTCGATAAATCACACACTTGTTTTGGTGAATCAAAGTTTTTATTGCTTGTGATTGGTCATGATAGATTTGATTTGATTGAAAATTGTGAATTGGCAATAAATCCTAATGATTTTCTTCAGTTTAAGATCTACTCGATGTTCCGATGTTCTCCATAAGCAGAATCATTAATTTTTGTATCAGTTTTGGCATGACCCATCAACACTCACATTTGAAATTTGTCTGCACGAGTAGAGTTGCAAATTATTACAAGATAATAATAAGGTTCTCTCAGTAATTCATTTGTTAAAACCTGGCTAGGTGTGTATGTAGCTCAACCCTCATTGAGGTAGGATGAGGGCTTCGTTTATAAGAAATCGATTCGAGCATATCCAAATTAAATTAAATTATAATTGATCAACAGAACATTTTCTGGTGGGCAGAAAGTGCGAATCTGACAGTTTTGGAGAGCATCCCAATTTCACGTTATTGATTGAATCTCAAATTGAAGAGAGAAATGAATTTTCCTCACTTTCCATTTCCTTCGCTCCACCGCCGATTGCAGTTTCGCACTCAACGGGAAGAAAGAATCACATTATTATCGGTTACTAAAGTTTCTTCAGCACTCTCATTATATGATTCCCCGGACGCATGCGTTTTTTAATAATAAAAATATGAATTAAAAGTTATTGGAGGGCCGTTCGTTTCGTTTTATGAGTTGCCTTTCTGTTGACAGGCTCATAAGGAGTTAAGTTTGAGAACCTAGTTTTGAAAATAGGGGAGGAGAGCTTTAATAAGTTGGCAAAGTCTACACATCTTTGGTGGTAGAATTTCCGGAAAGAACTTGATTCATGGTGGGAGTCCCTGCGGCGGAAAAAGATGATGGGCCAATCCTTCATTCTTCTAATTAGCCCCGCAGATACGAAATGCCAGTGAAAATTTGGAAGGAAAACAAAAAAATGTGTGTTTGCCCAAAGAAAGCTATCGCTTAGGTTTGAGTTTGTAGATTTATGAGAATAATGGAGAGATTTGGAAGATATTAAGATGGGGTGGCAGACAATAAAAGAGGGTGCAGAATCTTGGACTTTTGGGATGTTGATTGTGGATGAAAAATGAAATATGAATAAGGAATGAGCCTCTCTTGTAGGTTGTGGGTTGTAATGTTGTGGATTTGGTTTAAATATTTTAGTTGTGTAATTTAAAAGTGGATTACACTGGACTGGCGCATTCTTTCAGCTTCACCTCTTGTCTTTGTTTCTGTATACGTTCATCCCCAGAAACGTTGGGCCGAGTCCTACAGAAAACATGGTTTCACCTGCGGTTTCACTTGGTGAGTCCATCCAGTGAATGGTGATAGTGATGGTGGTGAATCCAGTTTGAAACAAAAGAAACATTATTATTTCCTTCACCAGGCCAGGATAAGGATTTGGTATTAAAGTTCTTCTGCTGAAAAGGAGAGAACACACTCACTCATCCTTCATCCCTCTACCCTCCTGTCATATAAAAGATTGACTGAACGGAGAAGGAACATGAAAAGTTGAGAGCAATTATTTGAATCATTCCATTGGAAAATTATTATGTGTGCAAGATTCATTTAATTTATCATCAGTGGATGAGAAGGAAGAAGGGAGTTGAGAAGGAATAAAAAATTATTAAAAAGGACGACTCATCCCCTGGTTATTACAAGTAGCCAAACCAAGCGGAGGGGATGATGTAAAAAGAGAAGAAAAAAAAAGTGAAGCCGTTTTGATGATAAGAATTTCTCCATTGTTTCAGTTTCAGGTTTAAGCTCAATTCTGACATTCATTTCAGTTTGTCACTTTTCACGTTCTCAAGGGTAGGGCAAAGTTGATGAGTTGAGAAAAAAGAAAAGGTGGAAGGGAAGGGACCTGTACGTTTGGGAAACCGCGTGTCCTCGCCAAACCTGAGATTAATCCGTTAATTGGGTGTAAAATGGTCATTTCATTGTAAATTGTAAATTGCTCTCTTCTTGCGAGACTGTAGTCGAGTCGACTCGTTTAGTTATCTTGTGTCATCTCCATCTCTCGAATCTCAAAATTGGGAATTCACTCTGCGAAATACCAGGGGGATGAATTTATGAGTCATCATTCATAAAAAGTTGATCAGTGCGGACGCAGACGAATTACGTTCTCAAGAGCCTATTATTAAGTCCACTCTCCCACTTTTCTGTTTGCAAAAACTTAAAGTTGGTGAAACTGATATGATTAGTCGTGAGTTGAGTAAAAGAGCGCCCGAGCCCAGTGATTAGTTGGTTATCGGATAATTTCATCTTTAGTTTGTGCAAAAAAGGACCTCGTCCTCCGTAATGATCTCTTTCCTACTCTACTATTAATTCCCTGACATGACCATAAGAATCTGCTATGTACACGGCACACGGGGAAACTAAACTCCCAGCAACGTCATCCTCCTTCTCCATCAAGTTTCCAAGTCTGAATAACAAGGGAAAATTGCTCGTATGGTCCTCCGTCTTCCTCGGCTCTATGATTAAATTGGGGTTCATAAAATTAAACGACTTTTCATTTGAGGTAGAAATGGTTATTTTATAAAATGCAAATTTAAGACGGGGTTGGTTGGAAGGAAGAATTCCATTGTTCTCTTTCACTCTCTTCCAATAATAAAATGGGGGATGATGCTTTTAACTCTTGTCTAAGTTATTTGGTGTGAATTTAATGGAAGGGTGGGACGTGGGAGACGGATGTGGTAAGAGGTTTACGGAATGTGGATCCTGACTCGTTTTTGCGCACTTTATTTCCAGAAAAATGGCAATAATAATAATTTCCATATTTTAAAGGTTTTTTTTTCATCCCCGCGCATCACCTTATTATTCTTTTGTTTGCTTTTGTTTTTATTTTATAAGGGATATGCCTAATTCCGTTTTTTTTTCTTTCCTGATGGGATGATGGGAAAGGGATGAGAAGAAGATGGGATTAGGATAGCGATTAGAATCGGAGTGTGTGGGTGTATGAGTCGTAAGGAGAAGACAAAGGGTAGAACAATTACTGGGTCCTTTATCTCCATTTCTTTTATCAAGTCCATTATCATCTCATTACTCCAAATCTTTTGTTACAAATAAGATTATGGATGGATGGAAAGGGATGAAGGGGCTCTAGAAGAAGAGGGAGTAGCTAGCTCATCCCTTCCTTTGAATCTCCTGCTGGAGACGTCCTCCTGGAATAATTGAGTGTTTGACTCTCAGTTTCTTCAATTCAATTCAATGCTGCTACTTCTGCGTACCATTCCACCACCACCACCACTACCATTCATTTCCATTT
>Ga0194135_10001753_pt1 | contig 13037 bp, 6 predicted proteins | sample LitLau_LLRF_2013_FD_134024 | JGI IMG/M metagenome (GOLD analysis project Ga0194135, IMG submission 134024) | Freshwater sediment microbial communities in response to fracking from North America - Little Laurel Run_MetaG_LLRF_2013 (version 2) | ecosystem: Environmental > Aquatic > Freshwater >... | reverse complement strand
TTTCAACAGTCTCAAAAATGTTCAAACACATTCACATTCCGTTTTCCTGATTGTGTGCACTAGAACTACTTTCTCCGGGGAATTAAGGAGAACTTAAACCATTTACTTGGCCTCATCTGAGAGACATGTTCTTCTAAACAAATTCATAATAATAAGCATATTATAGCTCTTTAGTGGTCTCCACAGTTAGGTTAAGGATGAATTTGTGATTTAGGGCAATGAGATACTTCGCCAGCCGATTACCATAGCCGCAAATGACACTAGGATTTAACTTCCTTGCGAAACGACCCCCTATTACGAAATGAATGAAGGGACACGTACAACGTAACCAAGTGTGCTTTCTTTTTACCACTCAAGCTCTCATATGTTACAATGTTACGGAGGAGGGTTACTGAGAAGTTATTTTGACCCTGAGATGAAAAAATGGAGGTTGTGCTAAAATAAAAGAAACTTATTGAATTTTCGGAAGGTTTCTTAATAATTAATAATTGTTTCCTCAGATCTTCTATATCGAATGTATACACATATAGATTCCCGTTCTAATCTAGTGGTCCGACGTCGTTGATGAAAAAGCAGGAAACCTGCAGGGAGAAAGAGTTGTGTGGAGAAAGTGGGATGTTGAGATTCTATAGGTCGATTTGATTGTAGATTTTCGAATGCGTCCAGTGAGGACACTAAATAGCAGTCCCAGTGGAATCGAAAGGAAACCTTTGGTGACAATCTGAAACCAATTTTGTTCCTTCTCCCCGCAGAAGAAACATCTGCTATTTCAATCTCCAACGTGTCTCTCGTATTCTCATCTTTCCTTTCCCATTAGTCCATTTTTCTCAAAGACATTGAATGAGGTGTCCCAGCTATACACAAATCATTACTTTTATCTCAATTACATCTCTCTACTAGTCTCCTCACTGTTCGTGCTGTGTGTCGCTACATCCAAACTTTACCCTCTGCTCCTATTCATCTGTAGCATAAACAAAGTCTGACCGCGAACCAAAGCAAACTCTAGTTTCCCTTTAGACGGAAAGCATATGATACAACGTAGTAGCTTCTCGTAAGGTAACGAGGGGCATATCTCTCTTTACTTCATCTCTCTAAACCTTTGGGGTATCTTTTATTTTGCTTTTCTCTCCATTGTGGCCAAAAGCTCAGAGTAAACCGGGGAAAGTGGTGTGTATCGGTCTGGAATGGATCTGTGTGTGAGACTACTTATTACTCTTTCTGATCAGCTCACATGACTCTTCCAATGAGATTTCTTTATTGAGTTCAACTCCAAATGCCCATCACCATTACACTCCATTATACTCCGTCGTTTGATCCTCTCTCTCTCTCTCTCTTTAAAACTATTCAATTGCATTCATTCCCACCTCACCAGACTTAGCTGCCTTATTTAAAGCATTTCGTTTTCACTCGGATCGTCCTATATGGAGTAACATTGTTGTAACAAAGTATAACTGTCTTCACTCAAAGATCTTTTTACAAATCTCGTCGTCGCTTAATTAATCTACGCATTGCTAAGTAATACATGTAAATTTTTGATCGACGTCAATTATTTTACCCAAGAGAAATAATATGATCATATTGGAGTCTCAAAATATTTCTGTATATTATTATCATCAAAATGTTTTATGCCACTAGCTCAATTTAGGATGCATCACAAATTGAAATGCCAAGCACGATTATGCATAACTCAGCCACTTATTGTCAAGACGAATGAGTACGCGGAATGTATTCACTCGTCTCGAGGAAGAAGGGGGATGTTTTTAACCGCAGACAGAATGTTTCAGGAAGATAGCTAGAAAAATAATTTCTGAGATACACAAAAGAGCAGTGGAGTCAGGTTATCTCACATCCTTTGTAGTTTAAAATACATCTCAAAAATGATGTTTCTTTGTGTACACTTTGCTTTGGGAAGTTGAGGGAAGCGTTTTTCGATCATCCATTGGATTGATTGGACTTTATACGGAGACAGTTTCTCAACTAGAAAAACCCAGATGGTCTAATTTAAGCAGCTCAGTTTGAAAAGTACCCAGATTTATTTTTCGAGCTATTCAGAGAAATTAAATTATTATTAAGTACTTAGAGAAGCGTCGGTTAAATAAACACTTATGGTTGCATGCACCCATTTCCTTCTATTTGATTACTTGTACCTCGATAATATTTATCATGCCTCTTGTTTCTAAATTTACTTCGTTCGAAAATTGTATTTCAACTCATACACAAGCATTACAAGAATACATTCAATTTGAAAATTCCCTATAAGTCCACTGTTCTGAGGAACACGTAAGCTAAGCTCTCTGTCCGATTTTCACCATCCTGAACTTCCTGCATTAGTAGAACATCAGTCTTTGCAGACATTACAATTTCTTGAACTCATTATTAAAAATTTATGGTTCAGTTTCTAACAACATGAATATTTGAAACTCGATGTGATGAAGGAAGACGATGAAGCTTTAATGAATACCCCAATTTCTACTCTCTTTGCTTATGAAGGATTTGAATAAGTGTCACAAATTGACGTTCGGTAGCCTACATGCGTCTTGAAAGGTGAGGAGAAAAAAAAAACTCTTAGCAAGATCTTACCTGAGATTGTTATCTGACGACGACGAGGGAATAAAGGGAGAGGTCACACGGCTCTTGACAATCTGCGCACACAGAAGGGTCCAACGGGTCCAACGTGTCCAACTCAAAGACGATAAACTTTGTGGTAGTTATAGTTCTGCAGGACGGGCGGCGTCGAGAAGAAGTTGAATTGTTTTGGATCCAACTTGAAGGGCCGCATGACTCACTTTTGATTTTTCTGCCAATGCTCACGCGGTTTGGACTGACGAGGGAATTAGCGCTGAAGTCGTGCGCTCGATGGCTACGGGTTGAGACGGAACCTCTCCCGTTATTCCCTGCCCGTAAGAAATTGCCGTTGTTACAAATAGTTTCACCCCTTGTGTCTTTGTACGCATTATATTAAAAGTTTGCAGCTTTTCGAAATGCCATTATAATCATCATCGCAAAGCCATTGTTACTAGGTACAAAAGCTATTTGAAAATTTTGAAAATATTGTCTCAACCAAATGACATTGTTCAATACAGTCGAGCGTTAATCACACATAACTTCATCTTACAGAAGTTCCCTTCAGCATGTACATATCATTACTTGACATTTGAAAATCAGTTACCACCTAAAATAACTACACGGTACAAGAGGAACCGAGTGATATTTTTGCGTTAGGGATCAAATTAATGGACGTTAAGTGAAGAAGCTGAAGTGAAAGTTAGAAAAGTTTTTGGTGTACAACAACATTGTAAACTCTACAACTCTACTACTATGGCTATTTCGATGGATGTTAAAAGTTAGCCAAGTTTATTGAGGACTCTCAGTTTCCTTGATAAATAAAACAGGAGCATGCATACTCTGTTTATATGCATGAAATGCAAATGTTACAAATTTTCCTTAACTATCTCATTTCCACCTACTCGCGATCTTTTACCTCGAGCCATCATATATCCCGTCGACAAGTTGTGCTTGCACTTTCTACTCTGTAATAATGAGCCCTCAGCAACCCACAAAAGTTCCCCTCTCTCGCATTTTACTAACTATGAATTTCTTAGTCACTTTTTAATTCACTTACTTTGAGTGTCCGTTTGGGTTACTCCTCCAGTCAATTCTGTTTTGCTTCTAGCTTTACTGCTCACACACACAGTTCTAATTAGATGAGGTAACTCTTATCAACATTTATTTTTCATTTGGAGGCTCTCCCAAACGCGTTAGTCGACTGTTTAGATTTCATGAATTATGCAATCCTACAATACATATCTAAGTTTTGGTAATTAATTAATATTGTACGAGTATTTTTAGAGGTGCTTTCAATTGAACCCCAACTAGTAGGTTGATTCATCTCTTTTCTATTCAAGTTTAGCAGTTGAACAGCATTTCCTCTTGATTAATCCGTCAGCATTAAGCACTTGAATATGTATACGCTTGCAATATTTCAAAAAGCAGAGTGTACAGGTTTAAGTCAAGCATTATATATTAATATGCATAGATTGAAAATTTATTTACAAATGAACATTCTTTAATTCTAATATAAGTATGGAGACAAATCAAGTATAACTCCACAAGAGAAAGTGACAAGCCTTCTATAGTTTTCAATGTATTAAGTTGTTGCAGTCGGAGAAAGTCGAAGAATGCATACATATTAGTCGTGCAGGCACACACGTACATACTTTATGTAGAGAAAGCTTCTGAATGCTTCGTGTGCATCTATATTCTGCGGAATCCGTTCATCGTCTGCTGTGTAGCGAGAGTTGTCTTCTGAGCTGATCGTTCGTATGTGTCACCTTTTAGCCACAATAATGTATTTTAGATTTTTTGCTCCTCTTCGTGGAGAAGCATATAATAATAATAATATCAAACGGGATAAGTTGGTGAGTTGGTCTAAGGAAGTGTAGTAGTATACACGCGTTTTCCCTTTACTTGAGTTAAGTGCCTCTTGCATGTAGGTATTTATCAATACCTGTCTCAAAGCTGCAGATGTGCTCTTCATGTTGAGAACAGAGCTAGGTCGAAAACGGTTTCCAACAGCCAACAGGGAAGAAAAACTGAAAATGGGGAAATCCCCAGGAGTTTTCTTGGTGTTAGGAAAGCTGTTAAAAATCATAAATTAAGTTGCTGTGGGGTTAGGTCGCTTGTTCACACACAATACAATATGCTCCCCTTCTCTCTCTGTATGTATCAAGCTATCAAACTTTGTTTGACTAGAGTCGATTGTGAAGAGTGTGTTCTTGACTCCAAAGTTAACTCTTTCGACGAATCTTTCTCGAACTCTTCTCCTGCACATCTCTACTATATACAGTTCTCTCTTCTTTTTAAGCCAGTACTAGCCCCAGTAGAGGCTGCGTAGGTGGTGAGAAATAGTAGTCTTAAGCAGCTGACCATAGACTGCCACATAGGATAATGAAGCAAGAGAACTAAGCAGGAGATAATAAAAATTTTCTGAGGACAGAGATGATGACATATATGAAAGAGAAAAACATTAAGAACTCAGGAAATCCGTCTTCGCGATGTTCAAAGTCAATCAATAAATCAAGGCAGAGTTCGTGAGTGTTCTCCCAGAGCCTGAATGGTGTGTAAGTATGAAACTTTGTGTCTAAAGAAACTGCTAGTCCATTGGAAGCCAATGATTCAGACGACACTAAAAGAGCAGTAGAGACAATCATCCCGAATTTCAATGGCTTAAAGGCTTTCGCAAATGGTCACCTGATGACTCATACATTATCCTTACTGTCTCCTATCATCAGCACGTACTCTGACAACAATTCAACTAGTGTGACATCCACATATCCAATAATATTTGTCCATCTCTTACCATCTCGATTGTACTGTCTTCTTGTGTCCCTTATTGCGTTTGAGATCTGAGTCTACTACCCGAGGGGCAGTGTCTCCAACGAAGCAATGTAGACGAATCTTGATTTTCATTTATTAGAAAAACTAGTCTTAGGACAGTTCAAAAACCTGGAACTATTCATACATAGTAGTAGTAGTAGTTTATTACAATGTGAAATGTGAAATCCCTCTTGCGAAGGTAGTTACATCACAAGGACAATGGATCAAATTTGAAATCGTAGTTATGTTACTGTAGGATGCGTGGCGAAGGAATAGTTAGAGCACGTAGTTCGCTATCATATCTCACCCGTATACTAAAAATTCTTGTTGGCGAGTTTTAATTTTAAAACGAAGCTAGTTTTTGAATAGTAAGACTTGCGTGTTAAAAATGTCTTTGCAAAATGGAAATTGGTAATTTGGATTTCATTCAGCAAAAATAGAACAAATAGGTTTTTCGATTGGAAAAAATATCTTTAATTAGACTTAACCAGAGACATATAGATTATATTTAATGTAATATCAGAAGACAGGACAATTAAATTGTCTTGATTATAGTTTGAGACTCCTCTCGAACAACCCATATGTGTTGCGCATATCCCATCATTCTTCTCGTTAGACTCATGACATTTGTCGAGAAGCAATTATAAAGGCAATTCAGAAATAGAAATCCAGGTGTTGTGTAAGCTTTGACATAGATCAGGTGAAAATATTGATCGCCATGTTATGTATGCAAATTTTAATGCAAAAGCGATTTAGTTCAAAGTCTACGCAACCAGTAGAATGGCTACTCATTTATGAACCAGTTAAAAAGTCATGACTTGAAAGATGGTTTATTGGGTAACCTCATACATCAATTCAACCAAAACTTCAAGAGAGTTGAACTCGTGGCACATATTATTATCTGTTGAAGTACAAAATCTAGTGTGTGTCGACAAGCTTAAGGAAAGTCTGACACGCGTCCTATTAATTTATGAAGAGAGATAAATAAAACGAGAAGCAATTCTTAATAGATATTTTTCCCCTCAGGAAGTGTTATGAGAAGTTTGTTTATTCAACAAAATGCTTAAGATTTTGATGGTTAAGAGGGGAAACATTACAGAAGACTTTTGTCTGTAGAGAAGAAATGAATTCCAGCAGAAAGTATAGACGAGAGTTAGTTAGATACAGGAGCCGTGTATATAGTCTGCTAATACGTAGCCACAAGGGTGGTGAAAAGGAGACGATGGAGGTGATGACACACAAATGGATAGAAGACTGTTGTTATGAGGCAAAGTTGCATGAAAGTCCACATGGACCGACCATTTCACGTCCAAGTGAAAGGGTTATTTAAAAGTAGATTACGAATAAGAAGGGAAAACCGCAGACTGACTCAAATGTATCAACATATTTGTCCATCTGTCACCCTCCTAAGATAGTTTACGCGATTCCAAAGATTTCTGGGAGATGGGAAAACCTGAAAAATTCTCACTTTTCCCGAATAAGAAAGCGAATTGGGAGTGGAGTAAAAGTATTTCTGTGTCCGTATGAAACAATGGTAGGGAGTGGGGTGAATTTCTTATTGTAAGGAGAAAAGATATAAAGTGTGTGCTACTATATAGTGTTTGCATGTCCAGCTATGTCAACGTCTTGTGGAGTTTGGGAATGGGAGAGCTTTTATCCAGATTCGGATGGGACTGCACCCTAGACGATAGTTTACATTTCAACGCAGACTACTTTGCCGTCAGATTTTTCCCATTTTTAGTCATCTTTAGAAACTTTAAACGGTCTTTCTTTGCCTCACTTCCTGCAAATAAAGTAAATCCGTTGTTTTCCTGTCCATCTTTCCAACCCGAAGCCTTATACGTCTTCCCCTCACTCTCCTTTCCGTCTTGGTTCATAAAAACAAATCTCTCTCTCTCTCTCTCTCTCTCAGGCTACTTATACTCTAACTTTTCAACTTTGACCCTTTGCTCCGTCTCCTTCTCTCTGCCAAATTTGTTGTGACGAACCTCCTCTTTTACTATTGTCATGATTGTTGTTGCGAAACAAAACGACGACAACTTCTATATTGTTATCTTTCAGTTCAACTGATAGTGCAAGATTTCTTTCAGAGTTTTACAACTCCACCAAACACTTACTTATATGTCAATTGTAGCATCTGTACTATCTCCGCTATTGTTATATTCTCCTGCTGTTCTCAATTTTCTAATTTTGCTGAGATGGAAGTCAACCTGAATTATACAATGACCATGGCCAAATTCCCTTAATATGTTCTATGTGTATACGCTGCGCTTCTTTAGCTAATATGCTTATTTGGGACCAACCAAACATTATATAGCACCCAAATGGAGCTCAATATTCAATTTTTGTAAACATAGATTGAACTATTAAAGTTCCGGGCTCCCCTCTTCGTCGTCCCTTCAGAAAGTCGTAAACGAAGTGAAGAGTGCCAGCTTGGCATTTGTCATGTCAAATGTCATGTCAAGTTCAAATTTACGATTATTTTATGCCCAGAAACAAGTTACACACTCGGTATGTTCACAGATGAAGATAACTTCTTTGGCAAGGTCTCATTCAAGTGTCTTGCAACACCCTATATAATCTCGAGATAGAAGCAGCAATACCCACGACAAAACGGTTTTTCTAGCTCACTAGAAGGACATTCTGACAATACGCGATACACAATAATACTATGCATCTTTGCATTGGACCAATAGAAAACTCTTTCACTCTTTCCTTGTTGAAATAAGTATTGTGGTTTTCTCAGTCAGTATGAATAAAAGCTCTTCATACGCATTGAAAGAGTGAAAGCTTGAAAAGCCACAGTGAGTGAATATATACTGAACCCTTTGGCACTCATATACTATCCTTGACTAGCTTGAATAGAAATATTATAAAGCGTTTTGAATAAATAATATTGACTCAACATAAGTCAAATTATTTCATTTCCTGTAAAGAGTTGTTACGTCTGAGAGAAGCACACACACACACATTTTGATAAAAGGTTGGGAGTCCCCAGCCGGAAGTATGTTTTACTTTGATAGAAGAACAACGAAACTGAAAGTCAAGAATTAGATTGAAGCTGATATATATACATATATTTCATATATAGCTTGAGTGTTAGACAGTTACAGTTCTTGTACTAAAGCCGAATGTACTTCCAGCTCAACGCAATGTAGGACTGATGTTTATCATGAGAGAGAGATAATTTGCAACCATGAAAGTAGATATTGCAATAAGAACCACAGCAAGCCAATCGTTTATAAGCTGCGGTGCCTTCAGGCTTACTTTTAAACGTGAGATGTGTGGTAAACGCCTTAGCAAATATAGATAATTAGTTATCCTCCAGTAAAAAGTTACAGACTTCTATCGGAAATCATAATCATGTACTTTCCTAAACTCTGATGATGATTCTCCTTCATTGAACTCTCTCTCTCTTTGTGAAGGGTTCTCCTCGCTCTTCTTCTCTGTTTGCTAAATGTTTATTGACTCTGAAGAGGGTCAGTCTTCATGAGAGCCCTCCAGATCACCAAAGTCTGAATTCTACTTGGTCAAAGTGTATTGCTGCAATATATGAAAGTTCAATCGGTTGCCTATTATCTCCTACGGGTTTTGCTCGTCCTTCCTTTACACATCAGTTTCTCTGACAAATATTGCCTCCGAGCAACTCAAAAGCACCCGAATAATTTGTGTTCACTTTCTCCCTATTCAGAATAATGGAAGACACACCATAGACAGCATTCAAATGCGAACGAGAGGTATCCTTGACTTAAGAACTTCATTGTAGCAGCCAAAGACCAGTAATTAGCTCGTGTGCCTTTCGAAAGGGCTGTGTGTGGAGAGAGAGATATATTTATTTCCTAATTTCAATGGAAGTGAATGACAGCTAAATCTCCTTTACTGTCATACACGCCAGCTTGTTCGATTAAATGGAGTAGTTGTTAGTGCATTTGTAAATTAATAGGATTTTAATTCGAAACCTTAACTTTGTGTCAATTCCTTTCCGTTCAGTTGCATTACCTCGCCCCTTCTAAAGTCTCTAAATAGCTAATAAACTACTCGGTTTCATCATGTGATGTCATTTGAACGCTAATTAGCTTCATAGTTAAGCATGTGGATTAATTTTTGTACAAATGTAGGACAAAAATAAATAAAAAATATGAACATATCTATATAATGATCAGCCTGATCAGTGTACTTACTCAAACTTTCCCCTCCGGAAACTATAATATTTACGTCTCCTTGTCGCAAGGATTCAGCACATGGTTAAGGTTTAGGTTTCCAAATCCCAATGTTCCTTCAATTTGAGAGTATATCAAGGATTGGTAAGGTGGGGAGATCTTTTAGTAAGAACTTTTCCGTAAAAATGGCTCCATTTGATAGGATTTGAAGAAGGGTGAGGAAAACTGACTGACGAAGAGAGTGTGTGTCAGTGAAAGGCCTGGTGGCAGTCGTACACGAGCTTTCGTATGTGTCGTATATGTATGCAAGTGAGATTTTTTTCATGTGCGGTATGCGATGTATAGTGCAGTGCTTAGGCATTCAGATAGAGAAACGACGATGATGACGGTGGTGAAAGCAGGCGAGATGATCCAAGTTATGTATAGTTTAAAGAGGGAGGTCTGAGCGATGAGCTTCGACTGTGCAGCAGGGAAGATGTGAAGCAAAGGACCCGCATTACTTCTTCGAATATCCTGAAACAATCAACATGCGATTAAGCGTTGTAAAATACAGCAAATATTTGATTACCATACGACGAGCGTTGTCTTCTTCCTCGTGACTAATTTTCTTTCTCTATAATAATGTCCAAATGCTGTCATCCGTTTAAATCCAAATCATTCGTGGTTTCAAGGATTGCTACACCCACAACTGTCCACTACGCTCTTCCCTACGCTACGTTACCCTTTCATCATATAAATAAAGCTCGATAATCGTTCATCCACCTTTAAGTTCATTAATGGGTCCCTCACACCCGATACACTTCCAACAACAACAACCTTTCAATCAATCACACCTGAATTTCACTCGACAGTTTGAGCTCACGTATATTTGAGCTGTGTGCTGCCCTTTCGGTAGTTTGCGATGATGATTGCATTGTCAACAAGAAAATAAGAGGCATTTCTCAAGTGTATTTCCCGAGTGGATTCATATTACGATGACGATACACCAACAATAAGCATACAAGCCACCCACCTTCCTCGTATACAACCCACATAGCTTGTACTCAGCAGTCTCTACTTACCAAGTGGATACTTTTGAGTTCCCTTCTAAATTTTTAATAAATCAGAAGTTGGCTTTTCAATTTTGGAGAAACGCAATTGCCTATGTACAAATTGGACATTTCGCATCCACAAAGTAGCTTTACGCAAGAAATTTATCTGAACCTTTCTTTCTCTTTTTTGAACTTGTGCTCTGTCTACGCTGATAAAATGTAATTGATCTCTTCTCGTCTGAAGTGAGGCTGGGCAAAGAACCACATAAGAACATTCTGCTGTAGATTCATTCAAAGTTATCTCTCTGCTTCTTTGCCTCATCTCGTCGAATTGGTCGGGGGTAGAGAGAGTAGGAGTATAGAAGAGGCTTGGACTAAGTTAGTATTTGTGAAGATAGCAGCGGATGCTCGACTCCCCTTCGCGAGACAAAACTCAGAGAGTTTCTCCTCATCTCCTTCAGTCGATCGGAGGGTTTAACAACTGCTTAACTTCATCCTGCAAGTGAGACCAACTTGAGAAACACCGACCGACCTCCTGGTCTATATACCTCAGAAATATACTTCCCAATCCTCTGTTTGCACAATTAGCCACCTCTACCGCAAGTGGGTTTTTAATGATCTCGACTTTAGGTAAAATTAAGTGACTGTGACGAGACTTGCAACACTAGAGTAAATAAACTCGCCCCCTTTTCAACACCACCGGCGACTGAGCTGAAAGAAAAATCGCTCTTCTTGTCTGCTGTCAGTAAGAATGTACTGTTCATGACCAGATGAGCCAGCTCAGAACTCTTTGATGTCCGTAATTCCACGTTATAACTACGACTAATAATTTCGAGTGCAACTTTATCAAAACATCATCACGGCAACCTTTTGTTCGCAGTGAAAGACGGTGAAAGTCTGGATAATTCTTGTTATCTAATTTTAACCTAGTGGAGACCTTAGTATCAGAAAAAGTGGCGAAAGAAGACGAAGAAGGGGTGGTGGTGAAATGAAAGTGGTGTTGAAAAACGACGTGTGTGAATGAGAGAGTAGGACACGGACGCGGACTTGGGGAAAGTAAGATTAGTATTATACCGTGTTCCATGCCTATCGCTCCACTTGATCTTTTCCCCTATCACAACACACACACCTTATATTCTGTGTAGACTCAATCAAGTGACGATCCAACGTGATCGTGAGACAATTGCATGTGGGGAAAGTTGTCTCCCATTCCAGCTTTCTCATACTGAATCACAATAAGAGATCTCCAGGTAGTTCTCTCATTGAATATCTCACGTGAAGAAACTCATTGACTTCATAACTTTCCCGATTGTGAATTCTGGTCGAGCTTACGAACTCGGTTATTTCAGGGATTACTGAAAATCCTGAAGATTCTTGAAGAGAGCGGACAAGTCATATGGCAAAGGAGAAGATAGAATAAATGAGCTGTGGACGTTGAGTCCTACTGTGCATCGGGAAATTTAGGAGAACAGAGTGAAGAAAGTCCCCATTCTTCTTGTTTTGTGGCTTTAAGAATATCCTCGTCGTCCCAACCAAACACACACACACACACACAAACTCTTATAAACACATATAAGTGTATATATACAGACACGGAGAAAAGTCTTCTGTAAATGCGAAGAACCCAAGTGCCGAAGAAGAAATCAAGCTCTACCATTAACGTCACTACCATCATCCTTGCCTTTCTTTGGAGTTTTCTCATCTAAAGACAAAGTCTCTCCTATGTGCTACCTTACCTTAGAGTTACCCAAATTATAGGTGAGTTCAGACTTCGTCAGCACTTTAACAATTTCTTCTGTTTTTCGTTCATTTTCCATACGACTTCCAATCCACTCATTCAAAGGGAGTTACCGAAGATGGGAACAAAGGGCGAAGATCGTGTTACTAGAACGAGTCTCATTGCACAGCCAAAACCTCTTCACCTTCTCTGCATTGAACCGCAATTCTGAAAAAAAGGTACTGAGAAACTTCTCTATAGTTTCTTCCATTTTATTTTCCTCTGTAGACTTGCAAACCCCATTTTGTTATTTCATTTCACACGCATTCACCTTTCAATTTCACACGTTAACTTCTACACACACGTCTTTGTATCCCAATCACGGTTTACACCAAAATAGATTTCGTACTGGACTTGTAGACTTTATCACTTTGAAAGAGTGCAATAACTCATAGGTGGAGGTCGCAGGTCAGAGTAGTTTGGAGGGAGGATAAGCTTCTAAAATCGTGTCTCCAGAATTCCTACTCAGGGAAATGTGATACAGCGATATTGTATCATCATTCATGGTTTTGTTCGTCCATAATTGTTTCATAGGTAGACTTAAGCGAATGATATGTATGCAGAGAATGGATGTCGTTCGTGTAAACATTGTTTACAGGTAATTATGTGATTTGTAGATAAATATTCTCCTATATTGTTAGTAGGAATTGCTTGTTGCATTCTCCCGGAGTGTCAGATTACAGACCAAATAAA
>Ga0194135_10001752_pt1 | contig 13053 bp, 11 predicted proteins | sample LitLau_LLRF_2013_FD_134024 | JGI IMG/M metagenome (GOLD analysis project Ga0194135, IMG submission 134024) | Freshwater sediment microbial communities in response to fracking from North America - Little Laurel Run_MetaG_LLRF_2013 (version 2) | ecosystem: Environmental > Aquatic > Freshwater >... | reverse complement strand
TAGATGCAGCGGCCATGCAGTCCATTTCCACGACACAGTACATCTGAAAAAATAAATAAAATTAATACATTGTAATGATTAATTTGAATTGAATTAAAAAATCATTACTTACAATTTATTCAGATGCAACGTCAGCAAACTTGGGGAGAACTCGAGTAGGAAAGATGGCGATTCGTGTGTGTGTGTGCGCGCTTGAATGTAGGGAAGAGTGTGTGTGTGTGTGCCTGAATGTAGGGAAGAGAGAGTGTGTGTGTCTCAATTATTCTCTACTCCATCTCACGCTAGATGGCGTGTGAAAATAATTATTTCAGCATGCCCCTATGTCAAGAACCGCTTGTTTCGATGAATGGTGTATGAGATAAAAATAAATAAATACAGAGTAGTGCAGTCAGATGGTCAATATGATTTTAAATTAAATTAAATTTATTTATGCAAGAAAGGGAATGTGCTCGTACGCTTAATAGTGTTTCGAATCCCAGTAAAAGCAATAGAAAGCCGTAAGCTCTTAAGCATAACTTCAGTTGACTGCATTGATCGAGTCTTACCCTAGGGAATTCTTGAAAGAACTCCTAAAAATAAAAGAGGTTAAAAATAAGCTTCTTTAGACGGTTGTAATGGACAACTTCTCAAAGTTCTTGGATGTGACTACAAATCATGTCATTTTTCTGTTGCATAATGCCAAATAAGATAAATTAGCAAAAAAATGGCTCAACGAGGACTCGAACCTCGGCCTCTCACCCCATTGGTGAGTATCATACCCCTAGACTATTGAGCCTGTATGATTTGTCGATGGGCAGTTCTTGATGTTATTCATATCGAGATATTAAGCAAGTAGAATCGAATGAATACTAGCTCCGCCCTTAAACGATATGGTACCCTCATCACATTTATTAAAGTTTGAATCTACAAAAGTGCAACATTAGTTTGAGTTTCTCTGCGATTTGAAATGGAAGTTGTCTTGACTTTAAAGTGTTTATTAGTTGGAGATGGAGGAGTTGGGAAAACGACATTTATCAAGCGTCATTTGACAGGGGAATTTGAGAAACAATATGTAGCAACTATGGGTGCCGAAGTTCATCCATTAGTTTTCCATACGACTCGTGGCCTTGTTAAATTCAACGTTTGGGTAAGAATGCACGCATTATAAAAATTATCCATTTTATATTTTAATTCAATTCTTAGGATACTGCTGGACAAGAGAAGTTTGGAGGATTACGCGACGGTTATTACATTCAAGTAAGGGAATATTAGAAATGACGTTTTGATTTGTAATAAAAATGTCTTTGATGATAGGGAGACTGTGCTATAATTCTGTTTGACACAACTGCAAGAGTAACATATAAAAATGTTCCAAACTGGCATAGGGACATCGTACGTGTTTGTGAAAACATCCCAATCGTGCTATGTGGAAACAAGGTTGACATTCAAGACAGAAAAGTGAAGTTGAAGACAATCAACTTTCATCGAAAAAAGAATTTACAGTATTATGATATTTCGGCTAAAAGCAATCATAACTTCGAAAAACCATTTCTATGGCTAGCAAAAAAGGCGATGGGAGATCCCAATCTTGAATTGGCCTCTTATCCTGGTCTGAGACCCCCTGACATTGAAATGGATGAGGAAACTAAGAAACGGCTTAATAAAGAATTTGAGGTAAACACTAGTCAAATTTATTTATGTACAATTCTGAAGTTGTACTTGTTTCAACAGGAAGCGCAGATGGCTGAGTTGCCTGATGACGATGATTTATAAATTTTTGAATTTTTGTAAAACGTTTGGCTTTTTTGCAATAAAGTTTTGATTAGCCAGAAATAATGCGTAGTTTTGATTAGAAATAAATATTCCCTGCATTCATTACCGATGATATTCATATACGAGCATAAATTGGTCCAGTGTTCTAGAGGTATGATACTTGTTTTGGAAGCAAGTGGTCCGGGGTTCGAATCCCTGCTGGACCCTAAATTTTTGCATCGCATTTTCCTCACTTTAAGTTCCTCAGATCGATGAAATGCATGAACAGATGTCATTTAGAGGTATGAATAATGACAAAATACACAATATTCATATCTCTAAATGGGACCTGCCATACTCGCGTCTAAAGAACTCCTTCTTGGTATTTCCTCTTGGACGATGATATTTGAGTAGGCAGGTGGGAAATCTGGAAAGGAATTCTTACACGCTTGTTTCTAAGTGATTGTCATACTTGAAACGTTTCCTCCTTATGTCTGATTGCACGACAACCAATACAAAAAACAACACGAAAATTATTAGGATTTCCAAGCAGTCTTTAACTATATGAACGGTTTCGTCTGAGTTGCTGGATGAATAAACCTTGTTCGAACAAGATAATTCGTCACTAGTCAGGACGCGTGATATAGGCTTTTCCTCCATACCTACACATTGCTCGGGTGAACAGGCCCTGTCGACTGCAACGACAAACTGGGAAATTATCAGCGAGTATCGATGACACAAATAAATTGGTTTGGATTGAGGGCTGGTAATTACTTTAATATACGCTCTTAACGTGTCGTTTACACAATAATGACAATCTTTTTCAATAGATGTTAAATTAAACGCCGAAATTCCGGCAACAAAAAGTAAAAAGAGCAACCTCATTGCTCGGCTATCTACGTTAATCTGACGATGAATCTGGAGTAAATCTACTTTTTATACCGCAACAAAGTTGACGTCTGCCAGTACAAAAAACTGTATAATTAAGCCTACTGTAAAAGTCCTTTATATACATATCATTCAAGGTGTAACGTGGAGAAAAACATTCTAGTATATCTTTAATTTGCTTTCCTCTACTTCTCCTATATGCAAAATAGCAAACATATAGTCCGCATATATCAGAATCATCTGATTGTAGTTGCTTGAGATGATGAAATGTAACTTTAAAAGGTAGTTTTAGCTTATAAAATAATGGACTTAGTCCATAAGAATCAAAAAAGTCTAATTTAGTATAACCTAGTTTACACTACACAAACATAGCATCCTAACCAATGAGTTCCAGGTTCGGATGATTTGTCTGTGTTGACTGCTATCATTACCGGTAACCTAGAAAAGTCAACCAGGCCCAACTCGTCTCTAGCAACCACAAAAACGTTTGCTACATTAACGGTGACTGCTTTTAAGCAGCATAACAAATTATCGGTCTCCATCTAAGCTCCGAATGAGTCCAACATAACATTGTTATTGGAGTCTATAGTAACAAGATTCTGGAACATTCCCAACGCGATACAAGTTACGGTTTTTTTCAATGCCTCTTTAAACTTTAAATCCAAATGCACTTGCCCTTTCCTCAGGCCTTGAAAATTTTGGCTGCTACTGTTTGGCGTCAAGTCCAACACGACGAAGAATGCACCATTTAAGTAGTCATCTCGACTGACGGTACTACCATACTCTTGATCGTTAATTGCAGTGAACAACGTATTATATCCCATTAATGCCAATGAATCATCCGTATTGAAATCTAATTGTCTGTAAACAGACGCCTCGCCGTCAACTGACGCACTGATTGTTTGAATTCCGGAAGCATCAAAATTATATGCTCCTTTGTCTAGCTTTCCGGAGAAGGCTTCACTATCTACAAATGTGAGTATTACATACTCTGGCAAAATACTTCTAAACAGAGTCTCTGATGATACGTTTAGGGACCCGGAAGCAATGTTGAAGCTTCTGGATTCAAAGTTCTTCAGTGGATAGTAAAACTTTCCGCCAGAGCTAAGAATCCTCTGGTGCTGGGCCATTACTTGGGGGTTAATTGCGTATTTTCTGACGTAAAAAATTGCGTCATCTACAACGATTTGATATGGAAAAGCGACTCCGGTTGTAGCAGTTACACTATCCAAGCAAAAAGAAGGATGACTTCTTCTTAATGTGATTCGAGTTTCAATTCCGGGTGGAAAGTAACGATTACTCTCGAATACAGCTTCTGCAATTTTACCAATCATTTCACAAGCCTTGCTGCCCTGAATATACTGTGACCTCTTGACAAAGGCTGTGTTGTCCACAGTGAACAAATCTGGAGTATCGTCCATCAAAAATAGCTGCCGAGACATTTGACTCGTTTGGTAGCTTTTTCCGTGGCTAAGTGTGTCCAAAATATGTGATCTGTATGCGTAAAGATTTGCTGATTTACTAACCACGACTGAATTCATGCTAATTTCCGCACTACTAAAGAAAGACCGAAAGAAGTTGTGGCTGGGGGCTACAACATCTGTATCTTTCAAGTTTTTACCGTCGGCCAAAATGACTCTAAATTTTAAGTAAAGAAACGAAGACGACAGATCACTGTACAAAGTTTGGGTTGCTGGTATGATAAATTGTAACGGGTTTCCAGAGTCCTTGATATTGAAGGTGGGATAAAACGATTGATACTCCGAATACTGAATACCAACGTCAGAAACAGGAACGTTGCCCAGGTCTAGTTCACTCCCGAAGGATTGAACAGATCCCCGAATACCCTCCATTTACTTAAGCTTCTTGGATTTTCCTGTTTTGGTTTTAGATTTAGATTTAGCTTTGGTTTTCTTCTTACCAGCTCCTTTTTGTTTTAAAGGTTTAGAAACTTTACCCCGAATAGGAATAAAGAACTTTGTTCCTCTAGGTGTTATGCCTCTGCCGATCTGCGATCGAGTGACCATGGGCGTGAGGCTGCACCCACTTTTATTGCATTTTACTTTCCTCATATTCTCCTTCGCCTAAAATGGAATACTGCACAAGTCGGGTTAGGACTTTCCTGAAAAGGAACACCTCTTTGATTTTTAATTTGAACACGGATCGTAGACACGTCCTCTCTTGCAGTCTGCGCGTACAAGACTGGTGTATCCTGGTATAGAACTCTTTTATTTATACCCTTTTCATCTAACGGGAAACTTCTAATAACTGGTTGTAAACAAGATCCAATAATTTGACAATCAATTAAATCGGTGTGAACAAATAACTGAGGGTAGTCTTTCCATTCGACAGGGACGGGAATGTCTTCATCTTTATCCGCTTCTAAATTCCTTAGATTTTCAGAGACAAGAAATTGAGTTTTCTTTTCGCTAAATTCGAAGTCTTCATCTATGCCAAATAAATCGCAGACTACTTTTGAAAACTTAAAACTTGTTTTATCTTGATTAATGCGAACTGTTATTCCGTTTTTGGACTTGTTTAACAGGACACCAATTTGAAATTTTGCTGATACAAAAGAGTCCGCAATCATGTGTATAAGGGACTCTAAACTATATTCTGAGGGTTCTTTTAGCTCAACAATTTCATGTTCGATCGTATTGACAACCAAGAATTTAAAAGGTGTATCAGCTGGTATCGCATTGTAAAATGCAGGGTCTCTATAGCCTTCACTTTCGTATCTACCTGGTTTAAAGGACTTTGTTAGAAAACCGAATACAGTACACAGATCATCGGGGATAACTAAAGTTCTTCCTTTTTTGTCTGTCCAATGCATGATTGTCTTAGTACCCAACGGCAATACTAATTCAGTAAATGCGAGACCAAGTGAACTTTCTTGAAATGTTGAAGCAATCACGACCTGTAAATAACCAGTGTTTTCATCTTCTGGTTTTTTTACAGCAACTTCTCCAATAGCCTTTTTATATACTGTAGCAAAAACCCTTTCGCCGTTGAAAAACGTTTTGGCCCGATGAAGGTCACTAATAGGGGGGTCATTGCCCTTTTTGTCTACAAAGTGGAAAAATGATAGGCTTTGGAGTCCAACTTCGTATAGCCCGTGTGGTAGTTGTAGGTGTTGTGGAAGCTGCACTGTAAAGTCTGAGGACGAATTACGTGGAAAGTACTCTTTACTATCAGATGAATAAACAGTGGTTAAAAAATCTCCTTGGTCCATTTTAGTCTTCGTTATTTATTTCGTTTACTTTAATAAGCTCCTTCTCCTGATAATTTCCTTCAATATCATTACCCTCTTGATCACTCAAGATGTAAAGTACAACTGGTTGGTTTTGAATAATTCTCTTTATAATAAAGGTTTCTTTACTATAGTTAGCAGTATAACCCTTCTCAAATACAAGTTTAGTTTTGGCTACTTTTACAAAGTCACCCACTCTATACTTTGGTTCTTGTGCACCACCGGTTATGTACTTGTGATACAAATTCATCCAAACCTCTCCTTCGTTACTTTTCTTAACGTCTGCCGGTTTGAATTTGGTTGTCGAATTGACACTGTGATTAATTGAGTCAACCACATCTTGAAGCACGTCAATCCATCGTTTCTGTTTTGTGTGAGTGAAATATCGTTCTAGTCTGGTTTTTAGGGTGCGTATCATTCGCTCACTTAACATTGCTTTCATCGGGCTGAATGTTGAATAGCTTTTTATTCCATTTGTCTTAAGAAAGCTTTGCAATATGGATCCAAAAAATTCGCCACCTCTATCAGTATGGAGCATTGTAGGTTGTCTCTTATGCCTTTTAAATATTCTCTGAAAAGCTGCTTGCACTTCTTCTGCTGTCTTTTTCTTAAGGGGTTCACACATTATGAATCTACTCAAGCAGTCGACACAGAGTAGTATATAAGCATAATTATTGTTACTGTGCTTAAATTTGTCGTAAAATAACAAATCTGCTTGCCACATGTAATCTTTGAACGGACACATTAACGGATATCTCTTAAAGCGCTTTCTAGCTGGTTTGTGAATATTGTAAGAATAAAGACTTTGGAGAACATTCTCAACTTGTTTCTTTTCCTGATATTTTGAATTCGCAAAAAATCCAGATAGGCCACTCAAAGACCCAGGCTGCCTAGGATTAAAATACCTCCGTTTGACATATTTAGGATCCATTTTTTATGTTTTCAAATGTTCTCCAAGTTAAAGTTTTCTTTTGTGATAGCTTCTTTATAGTAGGGATTAGATGGGTTATAAAATCTTGAGGTCTTTTAAGAGAACCTTTTCCTAAAATAAAGCTAGTAACTTTTTCACAAAACTCTTCCAAAGGTACGCTTTTGTTTGCAATCAAAACTGTATTGCCTCGCACTTGCAGTGACAACACTTCAAGTAATTGCTTAGAATCATTTTTCAAAGCTTGCGGAATCTTACTGAGAATTACATCAATTGGTTTCTCTGTAGATGCAGGGAAAAATTGTGAATTATCCAACAATCCTTTCTCTAGTAAATCATTGTACAAGTCGTTTGGAATTACTCTCATATACTGAGCCATGTTACGTTTGACAAATGTCCAGCAATGAGTTATGAACCAGCGCGTTCAAAGTCGCAGAAGCAACCTTGACTACAAGCTCAATATTGGCTATTAAAAACTGATTGATTTTGTTTGCATTAGTACTCGATTGAATCAATTTTACAAGTCTCTTTACAAGCTGTTTGTCTTTTAATAGTAACGAATTTGAATTAGCCACAATTTCAACAACTGCCTTGATATTTTCTGTATCAGCTTGTTTAATTAATTTTACTCCTGCTCGCTTTTTAGAATTTACAAACTCGCACAAAAATTTCAGATTTCTTTCCAACCTCTCCATCTCAGGTTCATATTATTACTAACGTCAGCATTCATTAAGCACTAGAATATAAATGCCAAGTGAGTTTGATGAATTGAGACATTGTCGATTCAGACCAAAAATTGCACTCCAGGCATTTTAAAGCAGTGGAATATCAACTTTATGGCGAACCCCGTTGCCTACCGTTGAACACACAGTCGCGTCACACTCTCGTCGTCAAATTCAGGCTGTAGGCAAAAGGGCGAGGGCATACGACTGTGTGTCGACTCACTTATCGACTGATGTATCCTCCAGTGGGACGAATATTTTGGCATCTTTTTTTGGATATACGAAGTTCCTGAGTCTGAAAGGGAAGTGAGACTCTGCTGTACAATCGATAAGTAAGAAGGAATACTTCACTTTTTCCACTTCATCTAGAGACCCTCGTATTATTCCTGGATATTCCGGAAATAGTTGTCGATTTAGGATGTCTAAGGAGGATTTGTCTCTCTTCATTGGAAAGAGTACGTAGTAAGATGCGTTGGAAGACACCATTTTTAAATGTTTTGGGAAAAGATGTTGCCAACTGCAAATGACGCTGGTATTTTTGTGGTGAGAAGACGCTAGGAACCATTCACTCAGCTCTTTGTGTTTCTTTGGGCAATCATACTTTAAAAGCATGTCATCTAATATTAGTAGAGTATTTTCGCCGGACTCGCCAATTCTACTTGGAATTTCCTCTACAAATTCGACGCCTGGGTTATTCTTCTTAAAATCATTGAAAATATCCTGGTGATGGGCGTAGACGTAATATACACTTTTTACAGAACAGTTATATACAAGGTCCCTTTTTTCGATTATATCAAGGATAAATCTGGTTTTCCCTGAAAAGCTGGGAGCGACTGCTAGAAGGGTGCTGGGCCATCTGAGAGGATATCTCATAATTGTTTCCATTGCTGCAAGCTGGGTGACCGTATGCGTAGCTCTCTGTGGCGTTCAGATGATATCTGCGGATGTCAAGAGGCATGACACAGAATTTATTGGTGTCGTTGCCCAAATTATCTTCCTGTCCGGAGTAAAGAATTTCTTTTAGCCTGTTCGTATTGATTTCTTCTCGCTTATTTTTTTCCAATCCCGAAATACAAATTTTCTCCTGGTTATAGTACTTGCAGTACCCACAGGTAGGTGTGTATACACACTTACATAAATCGCATCGAGTGCTATATGCCGAAAGTTTCGATTTGATTGATACGAATTCATAGATACCCAGAGCAACTACCTTCCATGCTCCTACACGACACTGGTTTTCACTGGAGTAGAGGACGTGGCTTGGAGGTAAACCAGAAAAATCAAAAGTTGAAGACAATTGCATCATCTTATCCAGAAAATTGTCTTCGACATCAAATATTTGAAGTTTCATTGAATCCGTTTCACCTGCTATTAGCCTTACTTTGTTGTTAAAGTGCTCTCTCATTCTGTACCATCCACGGTATACCATTTCTTTACAATTTTCCAATATTATAAATGCATTGATGATATTATGAGGGTGATGAATCTTTGCACGCGTAAAATGAATCAAGGAGAATGTGTCGCTGACAACTGACACGTCCGCAAATGTTGGTTTGGAAGTAAGATGAACAAATTCCCGCTGAGAACCACATGGCTTGACATCGGTGTAGTTACTAGTATTAGTCATGAATTTCCCAAAAATGCTGCATAAGATCTGCTTGCAAATTTTATTCAAGAAAGAGTCTCCACTTTGTACTGCGGATTTCCGGATGCTCATGATATAATCGACAAACGGTTTTAAATAAGGTGCGGCTTTAAATCTTAAGCATTTGTGTATTTTTGTAATAATCATCCCTTCTTGAGTGTAGAGCTTCAGAAGCTTATGGTAGCATACGTAGTTTGTCTTAGGTAGTAAATCTAATATAAGCCTCTCTTCCGTCTCGCTCTTAGGTAGACCTTTGTTCATCTTCGAAAATAAATCCTGCTGATATCCCGAAAGTTCATTAAATTGGATTCTCCTCTTAACTACAGCTGGTGGTAACGGGTTATGATAGTCCATTTTATCGGGTGGGCAATACATTGAAACTTCTAGTATGTAGCCATATTCTCCTTCATCGGGCAATGACGAAATATTCAGATCAGCTATTTCTTCTTCGGATAGCCATGTGTAATCTCCTACTGCTAGATTATAGGACGCTCCTGCAGCATACGCCCCATTAAGGTCTAAATCAATGATATGAGACCGCTCACTAGAATTGCCGTTGTATACGCCTATTCGCTCATTATTAGCTACAACATGAGGATAGTTCACAAAAGATAACCCCGCCTTAATTGCATCGGATATCCACGAGATCATTTCAGGATCCTTAATGTGTTCGAATGAAGCACCAGTTTTCACAAATGCGGCATCGAAAGCAAATGAAGATATAGAAGGTGAGTGGAGGGGCGTGATACTAAAAGAATTGATACACCATTGTACGAAGTTAAGCATGACATCAGCTAGTTGGATTACTGATGCGCGTGCGTACAGCTTAGCGTATTCGGCTAAAGTCGAACATGACGTCTCAGTGTACATTCTTTTGCAAACATCATATTCCTCTGGTGAAAGCTGATTTTCTCCTCCAAGGAATTCTTCATAAAGAGGAAATTCAGTTGGAGTATTCCCTTTAAAATGACGAAATCTTACTGGAAATTCAATCTTATTCGTAAATAAGCATGGGTCCGCTTCCTTAGAAAATTCATGTGTCGTGAAGGGAAAGTATTTATAAATATTTCCATTGTTTGCAGACATAACCATCCTATTGCTCATGTCTCCTATTGATGAATCCACAAGCATCTTGCTATCGATAAACGATACATCTTTACGCCATGTCATACTGAGAATTGCGCTGGATTGCTTCGGTGATATGTCGAATTGGTCTACGTAACATGGCAAAATGTTTTTCAAAATAAAAAAACTGTCCCTTTCACAGAAATTGTGCGAAATTACACAGACACATTTCTTTATGCACTGAATATTACACGAACTGCAAATTATGGAATAAAGTTCCCCATTATAATGCAGATGATTGTAAACTGCAGGTCTAGATTCATCAAACCCTTTGTGGCACAGAACACATTCTGTTGTAATTTCTTTGAGGTGTCTCATCTCATCTGTGACAGTTAGTGGAATGTATGTATTCTTAGTTTTTTCAACATATTTGAGAGATAATTTAATTAGCGAAGCAATAAAGTTCTCAGTTGCATCTAATCCAAAGTATGTCTCTCTTTTCTTCAAATGCCAGAGAGGGCCAAATACGGCTAAACTATAACCAGCCAACTCTGCATGAGAAGACTGACGTGTGTATTTTCTCTCATATTGCTCATTTAAAAGTACGGGCTCATTATAATATACAGTATGAAAAAACAATTTGAAGTTGTAATCCATGTGCATTGCGAATTTCGAGAATGAATAAGTGTCCTTAGTTGAAATTGAGATTTCTCTTCCTAATTGAATATTCCGACAGCGCTTTTTATGAGCTAAGTTGAACTCTGATATTGGAGCAAAACAATATCTGCAAACATCAGTACGTCTGTAATTGGTCCTCCCATAAAACCTCCCCAAATTTGTAATTAGTACATAATGTGCAAGATCATCTTCTTCAAGAAGCAGCAGGTCAACGTGCCTTTCCCTTATTTCATTAGGTATCCGTACGGCATATAGATCACCGTTCTGATGCTGGTAAACACTAATGGATATATCCAGATTTAAGTTCTCGAATTTTGTTATTTCACAAAGAGTAACTGTTCCTTGTAGAAGCGAGAAATTAATGTCCCTAGCACACTGATTTCGCATAATTAGATACCACGTTCTTGGGTTCCTATAAAGTCTTCTCATTCGATCTCTCTGGTTAGCATCCATTGCTTCCCATACTAATTCAGGAGCATCAACAAGATGAACCAAGTGTTTGTACAGACCGGCTACGACAGATAACTGAAAGCAGTATGCACCAGTCTCTATGTTAATGAGTTCTCTTCCTTGTAATTCCGGAGGAGTAGGGATAAAGGCTCCTCCACCTTGTCGACCTCTTCTCATCCTAGGGCGAAATACAGCTATCCGTAATAGAATTGAATTAACTTTCTTCAACAACCACCCTGACCCTCCAGTTTCTGTAAGATGGAGAGATGAGAGTAAATAATGTAGAGACTCGTTGATTTTGCTTTCTATAAACAAACGATGGGTGATTCTCATGAAAGGGGCATAAAACTCCCGTTTTGCAATGAACCCGTCTGTAATTCTCTCCATTGTTGTGTATAAAATAATTGAAAATGAGCACCCTCTCATGTACGACAAAGAATTCTCCAATACCATTTTCATATCATGATTGACAACTTCAAAAGCCTGATTGACATCAGTTACATCGTCATAATCACGCGTCAAACCAACTAATGCCCCGTTGTACATATTAAATTTGATACTAAATGAACCAAAATCCAAATCTGGGGGGAGACGAACGACTTCATCATCTCTTTGTCGTCCGCCACCAACCTGTCCATTGCAAATATGCTGCTCAAGTGATTCGAAGGTGCATCCACATCTAGAAAGCAGCACGAGAAATTGAGTAAAACCGGTAGATAAAAAGTCAGAAATTGTAATACCTTGAGCATTCATGATTGGTTTCCATATGCACACCGTAAGCTCTATATCTATCAAATACAGCTTCGCATATTGTGCACTGAAATCTTCTGCCTGGGAGTCTTGCCCGGTTTACAGCAGGCAGATGAAGAATATTTGGATTTCTAGACGGTAAATTCGCAATGTTTTGCTGCGATCCCTGCTCCATCTTATTTACCTCGAATTCTTTTGGAAAGGAGGTGATATTTTATTCTATTGCACCCGACACACAATTTAGATGACGAGCAAATAAATTGCCACTGGGTTGATAATCGTTTGAGAGTAAAATATTTAGCACACTTTTTACACTGCACTGTACTATTTTTTACCATAACCATAATATTTAAAAATACAACTATATAAATAAATTAGAGTTCACTTTTTCGCAGATAATATGATTTTACACCTCGTGCAATATACATAAAGGGATTTAATTTTTCGCCACCTCTTGGGAACACATCCAGTACAAAATCCTATTGCACATAACTCACAAAAAAAAAGTTCCATGTGTCCTGTCACTTGGTTTCACAAGCTTCCATTTCGGCATGATGTCCGCAATGAGTTTAATCACTATCAAACAAATCATTCATTTGCAAGAAGTCTCTTGGAACTTCCGCAATATTTAATAAAACTAAATAGCAAACTTTACAAATTCTATGATGCTCAAAGACACGAATCCACTTTGGAGACATGAACTCTTTGTAAAACATGCTAACGATAAGACACATTTGACAAGTTCCATTTTTAGTTGTGATTGATGGGGTTTGCACAGAAGACTTATAGAGTCTCATTTCTATTCATTTCAAAGTCAATGTTTAATGTTTAACTTACTGAGCTGTTCCAAAAATCGTTTGTATTGTCTATCAGAGCTATCGTTCTTGAAACGACACAGCTGCAATTCATCATCAAGTACAGCGACACTACTTATCCCTGTCCCTCT
>Ga0194135_10001751_pt1 | contig 13055 bp, 13 predicted proteins | sample LitLau_LLRF_2013_FD_134024 | JGI IMG/M metagenome (GOLD analysis project Ga0194135, IMG submission 134024) | Freshwater sediment microbial communities in response to fracking from North America - Little Laurel Run_MetaG_LLRF_2013 (version 2) | ecosystem: Environmental > Aquatic > Freshwater >... | reverse complement strand
GAAGATTCATAACAATTAGTATTAAAAATTAATTTAGGTACGAAGAGTTCAAAGCAGTTGATTGCTCGAAGGTAGTTTCCTTCATTCAGTCTCTCCAGCAGCCCGATGGATCTTTCTTTGGGGATCAATATGGGGAAGTTGATATCAGATTTTCTTTTTGTGCGATTGCCACGTTGTCTCTTCTGGTAAATAACTTCTATCAAATCTGAACTAAACTTTGATAGTCGTCTTATTTACCTGTGTTATCCGTGTATTTTAGAAAAAACTCGATGCAGTCAACACTAGAAAAGCTGCTGACTTTGTCCTTTCATGTCAGAACTTCGATGGGGGATTCGGATCTAAACCCGGATCAGAATCTCATGCTGGATTAATTTACTGTGCAGTGGGAACTTTGTCCATACTTAGTGAGTTAAAAGCAAATCGCAACCCTTAAGTGTTAATACTAGACTGTCAAGTCAATAAAATTTTTTTTATTTTTTGTTCTGCAGAAGAGGTTGACCGCATAGATGGTGACAGGTTGGGATGGTGGCTGTGTGAAAGGCAGCTTCAATCTGGAGGCTTCAATGGTCGGCCTGAAAAACTGCCGGATGTTTGCTACTCATGGTAAAAATGTTAACCAATTGTGGCTATTTTAGAAGGCAATTTAGATTGACCACTCAATGGCTATTGTAGGTGGGTATTGGCCTCTCTCACCATTCTGGGTCGCCAAGAATGGATCGATCAAAAGGCGCTGATAAAATTCATCTTATCTTGCCAAGACACATCGACTGGTGGGTTTGCTGATCGTCCAGGAGATGTGGTTGATCCGTTTCACACGTTGTTTGGACTCGGGGCACTTTCTCTTCTTGGATATCAGGATGAGAACTTACTTAAACTGAAGAAGATAAATCCAGTATTTTGTATGAGTCAAGATGTGATTGATAAAATTGGAGTGGAAGTCCAAATTCTCCCTGGAGGCGGCGTGTCTTGACCTTCAAAATGAACAACACGAAATCGTATCTCGAATTCTTTATATTACTGATACTTCTGATTGAATGTGTTGAATCCAAATGACCAAGATATCTTAAATTGTAGTTTGTCTATCCGATCTGAGCATGAACGAATACTGTTACATCTTGCTTCTACTGTAGTTTTTATACTTGCAATATTAGGGTTTGGACATCGAGAGTTTCTTAAGCTTGCTGATCTGTCTACATCACTTTGTATATATATTATCTACTTCTACCTCGACTCTGTTGCAGATGAAGCACATCGTTTCTTTTTTGTTCAGCTGAAATAATCATACATTGTTTTATTGAAACTGTTGTTACTGTATGCTTGTCGTTTGAACTATTCTGTTACTGAAAGTTTTAATTAATTATTGAAGTGTTACTTTACATACTGTACATAATACCTACAGAACCGATATCCTGTATCACGGAACCATTCCGACTTTACGAATTAACTACGAAAAATAGTAGCTGCTATACTATGCTGCTGAAATATTACAAATCGATATCCGTTGTGGGATTGTTCTACTATAATAAATGATATTATGCTTCGCATGAAAAAGTACCAGACCGCTTTTAGAATAAGTGATAATCAAAGTTGTTGGTAACTTATTAGCCTTTATTAGTCACGTTAACATTTAGAAGCAGAGTTTATGTATTAGTCACACGAAAAGAAATTATTAGTGCGCTGAAGTTGCTATTTGCTCTTAAATGTTGTCATTCCGTCATAATTTTTAATCTATAATACATGTTTCTCACCAAGCTCAATTTTGGAATATTTTCCATGAGCCTTCATTTGCTACAATTTCGCTATGAAAATTCTTGTAATTAGTCTGAAGTTTCAAGTTGGTATGAAGTGTGAGTGGTTACTTGCAGCCCTACTATAATGATATTATTCAAAAGGATGTGAAAGTGTTGATCAACTTGTGTAATTGCGTAAACAACAGAAAATGAGAGAAATTATCCGTGACACTATAACTGAAACATGAAATTACGATCATCTTAAGACTTGTATACATCTAACCGTTGTCGTACTACTGTCTTTGATACTTTTGTATTCGAGTTGCAATCACCAATATCATCTTGGAGAAATAGTCAATACGAGAGAATTTTAATAAAAATAGTTCGTTTCATTGATTATTTATTCAACAATTGCATTGATTAAGTTAAATTTAGCACAGTTACTTTACTAATATATATCCCGATACGCGCGAGTATCTTGGAATGTAGTTTTTATCTTTATAAAAGCATGATGTGTTAATGAATCTCAAAATGTTACTTGGATTAATTTAGATTATCTTTGCGTACATACTATATAATCCTGACTTCCGAGGAATCCTCAAGGTGAATTATTCGAAAGTAGCCCACTGCTTTCCGTTGGATGCGCTGCCATTAGAGAACTGACTTGTGGGCCTACTATGTGCAACGCCATTACTGTGGGCACCACCTACATCTGCAAAACTGTCATCAAACTCACCACTGGTGGACGTTGCTGCGCGTACGTTCATCTGGCTAAAATAGTCACTCAGTCCGTACTCGACTAGTAGTTGGGCGTCCGTCTTTTCGGTGTCCTCGAAAACGTTATTATTCGAAACTAAATCGTAGAGAGGATTTTCTAAAGTAAAGCCAGCATCTAGCCCATCAGGCGTGTCCAAATCGATGAGGTTTTCCTCAGACTTACTGAGGCGTGGTCGAACTAGGACACGATCAGAGTTTTCACTCGAAGTCAGATCATTCATCTTGGACGCAGATGAGGAAAATGGCATAAGGTGGATGAGGTTGTCTTCTCTGCTCCTTATGGAGTCGTCTCCATCTAAGGGTGGAATGCGGAGCGTTTTGTCTCCTGACGAAGAAGACGTTGGGAGAGCAGTTTGTCTTCTATATGCTTTGGCTCCTTCGGAATGATTCGATTCTAATGCTACGTTCCTACTGGATCCAGCTCCATGAAATTTTGATTTAATATCTGATACTGCAATGTGACTTTTGTGCTTTACAGACTTACCACTCTCTTTGACCTAGGAATAAAGAGAATTTGAACAAACTTATTCGAAAAAAAACAAAATTTTGAGAGAAAAACACGTACAGATCTCATTGCAGATTTTAAAGCTGAATTTTTCTTGACGCTATCTATAATATTGCCACTTTCTCGTTTCACGCTCATTATAACTGCTTTTCCAGCCTTTTTGATTGCCGTTCTACAAACATAAATGACTTTAGTTCCACTCAAGAGAATTGAGCATGCTGCTTTAACAAAGTTTGAGGCGTTTGTTACCTGTTTTCTCTACCAGAAATACTTTTAAAGACAGGGAATCCATTTCTTCCATTGGCTCTGGAGGATCTCCATCCTAAGGCCTCCATTTCGAACTCGTCTGACTCACATTCACCCTCTCGAACTTTTTGCAACCGTTCCTCTATAAACTGCTCAAAAATTTGGAGACGTTGTAGCTTATCTTCGATGAAATGACGATGAGAAGGATGTGCAAATTGAACGAATCTAAATCAAAAAGGATTAATTTCATACTGGCTGTATGTTCCGAGCCGAACCAAGTCAACTTACAATTTGAAGTCAAAAGATTGTCCATCATCTCTGATGGCGTCTTGATAATGTCCCATGAACTGAGCGAGTGCTCGAAGAAAAGCTCGTGCAAGTCCATCGCCGAGGACCCGTTCCCCCGTGAGGTTTTTTCTCAGATGACTGACAACATCATGTGGCATTGATTCCAAGTCTTCTGGAAATGGAGTGGTGACTGTATCAGAATCAGCATCGACTCTAACTAATTGGCCGAGAGATTCTGGAGGAAGTCTATCCCATATAGGTTGTGGAACTCCAATTAGAAAGGGCATAGGTGCAGTTAAATAATCTTGCAGTTGAGAAGGAAGGACTGGGATGAAGATATGCTGCCACGACATCGGAAAGAGGAAAAGATTACACGCCACGACAATGGATGATAACCGTGAGATCTTCTTAGATGTAACAACAATCCTTCTTTCCGCCAAGAGAGCTGAGAAGAGAGTGAGCATCGATTCCGTACCCAGGGCGTTGTAAAACTCACTCACATTTCTCTAAAATTAAAAAACTTGAAATTAAGTTCAGTTAGGAAGATCCAGAATTCTAACAATATCATCTCATTTGCGCAACAATTACTGCAGGACTATTAACGTACATTTTCTGGTATGGATGGTAGAGAGAGATCGGAGGGAGTAGGACAGATGAAAGGTTTAGAATTGGTAGGGACATACAAACACGTTCCTGCATCTGGGACGGGAAGAGAGTACAATTTGTCAAGAAAGGCGACAAGTTTGACATCATCAATTTCTGCACAGTAATTAAGGGTTCTGTAGAAAATCTCCTGCCATGGAAGGAAAGTTAGAAAGAGAACAGCAGAGGCAGATCCGTATGGATGTCTGCAATACCCAAAAGTCCACTTTGAGTCTTCACCCGTCAGTACAAATGTAAATAGTTCGACTGTCCCACTGAAACAAAATGCAAGTAAAAAATTAACTCCACACAATACATGCTTATCAATACAATATTATTTCTTAAAAATCACAAACCTGTTCGTAGGACAAGGAAACGCAAACTGTGCAGCAGACCTGAGAACATCAGGAACTGTATAGGACGCAGGAAAGACAGACTTAACAATGGGAACTCCCCCTCCTCCATCGCTTATCGTTGGGGACCTTCTTCCTAAATTGGCTACCCATGGAGGCTCCACTACCATGAAGCACTCAAACACTCTTTTCACTGTCTTCCGATCCCTTTAAATTAACCAAAACCACGTCATATCAATTAAATCCAGCCACGTCAACATTTCCAACCAAATACCATCCAATTATACTTACTTAATCCTGGAGCCCATTCTTATCTTCAGTTCTTGCGAAGTTCTTTCGAGTTACTTTTGTATTTTTAAATGTCCGAGAATCTCAATCGTTGTCACATCATGATGTCACTCTCTTACTAAGCAATAGTGTAATTCGATGTCATTTCTGTCCTAAACTATTTTTTACCTACTTAATAATTTATCTCCTAGAGTTTAGATTGCCTTGTGCCACCCATGTTGACGATGATCACTCGAAGTTTAAAATGTCAATGAAGTGAAAGCATCATCAGCAGAAACAAGTTTCTTGATCCACACTGACTCACTCGATGTCCGTCCGTGTGAATGAAAGGAAGAAAGTCACAGGCGGAGCCACCCACAATAATAAAACACGCAATGTTCACTTGACTTCTCTATAATATTCGCAATTGCATTGCACTTAATATTTATTGCAAGCCCAGACCACCACCACCACCACTACGGTAATAAAATAATAAGTGCGTGTAGTTATTAATTACAGAACATCCCACTAATGATGATAGTTCTAGTCTCTTTATAGTCTTTAGTATCATTAAGTGGTCAGTGCATTTACTTTATAGGTTGGTCAAAGATTGAGTTGAGTAGCCTCTAAAGACTACACTTAAACTACTCTTAAACTGTTTATGGCTTTATGAGGAAATACATTTATATTTGTACGTATTAAATACAATAGGAGTGTGAGTCCTCGGTCGTCATCATCATCAGTCGGTGGTGGTGGTGAACTCTTTCACACTCTGGTTCTGGTTCTTCTAGTGCTCTGCTGGCGGTTGACGAGTTAATGATTGCACATTGCAGTTAAGAGTGAAAAAGGTAAGTACATTAAGTGTTAGTAATAAGGTGTGAGAGGATAGATAAGAAGGGGGAGTGATAATAAAGGAGATAAGGTGGATATAAGCGATTGTGTATGGTAAACAAAGGAAGAAAGTGATTCAGACTATTCAGATACTTTCTCGGCTGTAGAACATTTCCTTCCGGTGTAATCAATTCGGTTTGTGTGTGTGTAGGACGGTGTGCTCGCCATATGGATGTAACGCCCACGTAAAAGTGTCCCTTTGACTTTTATACCTGCCTGCCTTGCATTTCGTCGTGGTAAGTTTGTGTCCTTTAATTATCTTTTGACTTTTATGTAGGTATATCTTTGGTTTAATTGGGGTGTATTCTATGGTGTATTATAGAGGTATCGCGTCATTCATTATACTGAAGAGAAGTCCAAAAGCGTATACAGAATATACAGAGATAGACAGCAGATCAAGGTCTTCTTCTAGTGATGTTAGTTTTGTACTTTGTTGTGCTTTAAGTATATATGAATTAATGAGGATGGTACCAGTTTAACTAGACACTCCACATAGAACTTGGATAATATGATAGCGATTGATAGGGCAGTGTTAGTAGATGGATAATATGAAGTAATAGAGAGGATACTTTTGTGTGTGTTTTTATGTGGTTGGTGAGTAGAATTCCCTATGTACTTAAATCCAAAAAGATTCACCCCCTATCAAGCTGATTATTGTGAGATGCAAATGTAAGTAACATTAAAAAGGCAAAGGATTTAAGTATGGTTAACTCTAACAATTGAATAGAGTAATGTGCAAGTGGTGAATGGCTTTTGCAGGGTTGCGAGTTTCAGTTATTGTGAGATTTTGATACAGTGGATATATTAGATTTAGATATTGTAAAAACATATTTTGCATAATACATTTGTTCTCTGGATATATTACTCGTGTTTTGTTTTGTGAAGTGTAGTGGTTTTCCTTGATATTCAGGTGTATTAATAATATTCTTACGGGGTACAAGTTTTTGTGCGTGGAATACTGAGAAATCTGCGTTTGTATTCTTTTGTAGCAAAATTACTATCACTTTCTATTAGGCAGCGTAACTAATAGCTGAAGGAAAAGAAAAATACAGCTCCCTGTAAATTGCGTAAATCCCATAAATCCCAAAATCCCAACCGAAGTTGGTCGAGTTTTATCAAAGACTACTAAAAAGGAAGGACTGAAATGTAGGTGCTTCTCTTAATGTGAAGTCATTTTATAGCTGTAATTAAACTGGGTAAATGTTATGAGTTTGTTTAAGAGATTAGTGAGATCAATAATTACTGATAAGGTGGGTTGTTTTTAGTTAGAATACCGACAACCGACACTCTGACTAAGTGAGCCACGTATGTAGGAAGTTTGAAGTTATCATTGGAAGAGAAAGGTGGACAGGTAGACTGCAGAATTTTCAGGGGTACGGGGCAGTTATCATTGTGTCTGAGGTTTTGACAAAGTCAATTTTGGGGTCATTCAATGGACAGAGATTCGCAAACCTTGACCAGATAAGAAATATAGTTGATGAATGAACGCATTCATTCGATTCAGTGCTAACCTATCCATAATTCTGCACCCTGCAATTCCAAACAAGCATAGAGCCTAACGTGTCGTAGGGCAAGAAGATTGGTCTGATTTTATCTCTTTGCCGTTTTTCTGTGGAGAGTTCAATATATTTTTGAAGTTTTAAGCGTGAAATACTCAACTGTCTCTTTGACTGATTCTTAGAAAGTAGGGAGAAGTAAGCGAAGTAGGTTTAATATCTCATTCATAGGTCATTGCTGCATAATCGTTGCTAGTATAGGAAGTTCATACATAATTGCGCTTCCACAGTCACAACACAACTCTAATATTCAATCAATAAATTGATCCTTTCTTCAATATTAGTTCTAGACTGGAGATTCGAGAGCCTACAAATCAAGACTTCCGTTTACTCCGTTCTGAAAAAGCTACAAACCAGTGTTTCAATAGTCAGGAATAAATCATGTCTCACGATCATCATAATCATCATGGCCATGGACACTCGGACATGGCAACGCCAAACGACACATCTTCTGCAATGATGAACCATAATGATCATAGTATGCATTCAGGACATGACATGGGATCGCAACCTGTTAATGCAGCTGAAGGAGGTCATCAAAATCATAATATGATGATGCATGTGAGTAACAAAAGCAACATTGTATTTCGATCTGTATAAAAATATGTCAAGAATAATTGTGATGTGTTCGACTTCTAGATGTACTTCCACGGAGGGACTAAAGAGACAATTCTCTTTGAATTCTGGAATACTTCTGAGATTGGTGGGCTGATTGCTTCCATGCTCGTCATATTCTTACTTGCATTCGTCTATGAGGCTCTCAAATTTTATCGGGAACACTTGTATCGCCATTCCTTCCAAACTGTCCAGGTAGATACAGTATCGGTTCCAGCGGAGAACGGTGGTGCGACGAAAGAGACGCATAAAACTGTGCAGTAAGCTGAAAATTAATTTGCGATTGCTACTGGCTTAAAATCTTCACCTGCTTTTTGCTTTTGACGTATGTGCTTCAGAGTTGCAACAACAATCAGTACTTGCAACAATCCCTATGCACCCGATGTTACTCCTATTTTCATTTCCCAGAATACTTGTGGTTGTCCTAGCCCTTTACCCAACTCCGAAGAAAAGCTTCAAACGGTTGTTAATAATAATGATACTGCAGGGGATGTTTGTCCCGATGGATGTCGATCATCTAGTGCCCCGAAAATAACTAGTTCCAAAACGGTTCATTACAAGTGAATGCTCGCTTATGCTTAAAATTTCTCAATTTCTTGATTTTTCGATAATTTTTGGTTCGAACTAAACAACTGTTGATGATTTTCAGGGTTAGGATGTTGAGTTGGATGCATATTTGGCAAACTTGTAAGTTGAATAATACGATTTAATGTAACCTAATGAGATTTTAAAATTATTGTTAGTACATGATTGTTATATGATGCAGGTCTTCACGTTCTTCAAGTGGTGTTATCGTACTTCCTTATGCTCATTTTCATGACGTACAACGTATGGCTGTGTATAGCGGTAGCTGTCGGTGCTGGTTCTGGCTATTTTTTCTTTGGATGGAAGAAATCTCTTGTTGTTGATATCACTGAGCATTGCCACTAAAGGATCTATATTTGTATAGGTTTACCTACTCTATGATTTGATATTTCCAACTTGTCAATGACTCTGTTAAAACCTTTTTTGTGCATTCAAAAGAAAAAAAATCCGTTCAAGTTAATCTCAATTTAGTTTACAAGTAGGAAATTATTATAGTGTGTGGTTTTGATACGCTTCAACAAATACCCACGTCATGTGATGTGACCACTTCGACATGGGACATTAGGAATGAAAAGTTTCAAATCTCAGAGAACCTACTATACATTCATGAAATTGTAAGGCATATCTGTGATGACAATGCTCTGACCAATCTCTCTCTCGCTTTACAAGTTTTCAGAGGTGCTCTTATTGTAAGAAAAGATACTTTGAAATCATCATAGCTTATTTTATAAATAGAATTCCAGATACACTTATTAAGATATATTTGTAACATGTAAGTCAATTTGAATAAAGCAGTATGAAAGATTAGAAAGTAAATTGCAAGAAGCTATTAAGTAACATAACTCTTTAAATAATGTAGATATGCCGCTGAGCTCGTTGATGCGTATGCAAATAATGAACGTTGAATTTGTTCGGTTGTAAATTTTATTGGAAACGATTTGGAAACAAAGTATTGATAGTCTCAAGTGTAGAAATATTCGGAATCGAACAGTGATTGGTTTTTGGCATAGTTCTGAAGAAACTTTATATTTTATTTAACTTATACCTTAATTATGTACTTGAGAATTCACTCATCATATCTTGTCTTTGTCGTTTTACAGTGAAAAGTGAACATAAAGTTATATAATACTAATCAGGATGAAAGAAAGATAATAATATATATCATTAGGTAGGTAAGTATTAGCACTCTATGTAAGTGTGATATATCATTGTTGGTAGTAATGTTATGCTCATCTTTGTTGTTGGGTTAGTATAGCTTTCTAATAGTATTTTGTTATAATGAACGGGAGGGAGTATGAATGCATTTTTTTAGTATTTAGTAAGTTATTTTTAGTAGTTTAGCGTTGTTAGTGAGTGTTTCAAAGTGGAGAGAAGCGCATGAAAAGGAATATATATATAGGTGTGCCTGAGTAGCACATGCACCCTTAATAATCAACACAGCTCTCTAGTGACCTACACAAACATTCCGTCATTCGTTCATACACACCGAGTTTCGAACACAAAATGGTTGGGTCTTGAAGTGCCGGTGGCGCAGTACAATTATCGTCTTTTGAAGGAGAAGGGAAGGAATTTTTTTGTGTTTTTGTGTTGGCACCCTCCGCGACCCTCAAGTAAAAGGCAAGAACTGAGAGATGAGCCCCTGAGCCTCAAACAAGTCTTTAGTTGGTTAGATGAGTACTGATGGGAAAAGAAGCTTAGATAAGACAACTGGATTTATACGATTAGAGTTCAGCATTTGTCAGCACCAGTCATCCTCGTCGTCTGACAGTTGTTGGTGGATCCGAGACGCAACCACGTCACTGCTCCTCCCTCCTCCTGGTCCCATCAATTCCGGGTACACTCCTCCTCCCGGCTGCTGCTGCTGCGGCGGCGGCGGTAGCAATGGAGGCGGTGGCTGCTGCCGAGGGGCAGGGTTGTTGTTGTTATTGTGGTACCCGTTTGGCACTTGGCGAACTGGTTGTTGGAGCCGATGGGGAGAGGGGGGCAGCATCCGGTTACCACGACCTGTCCACATACATACAAACAATCAATATAGCCACGGACGCACTCTCCCCGAGACAAGAAGTAGGAAGCAGAAAGGGTATATGATCCTGCAGGCCGCTTCTCACGAGGGTTAAACTCACAGAAAGTGGGTACCTAAGGCAACAGCTTGTTCGAAACTGAGAGGGTCCCGTCGGGCTCGAGGGTCTGTCTGTCTCCAGGGCTCTCTGGGGAGTTCGCGGCGCCCTCGGAGTCCGCGAGGCTCGGGAGTGTATGTTCGCATCATGCGAGTGGGAGATGAGTTCAGTCGGGGAAAGTTGATTGCTTCGGCTGAGCCTACCACCACATCACCTTCTTCATCATCATCAGTGAGTTGCGTCATTTCCATAAGTCTCATTGTCTCACCTGACGCAGGTTGGTTCAGAGAACGAATCGTCTGCTGCGGCAGGCGGAGAGCTGACGGGTGTGGTGGGGTCGCCGGCAGACGTCTCCCACCTGACAATAATTCCTCATTGCAACTCCACTTATGTATCAATATTGAGCATATAGTGTAACTCATGTCATACCTGAACGTCTGCCTGGAAGTACGGGATAGCTACCGTTGGGCTGATAGGGTCTCTGGTGATATGGGGGAGTGGGGGACCTTTCCAAGCTATTATTAACACGTCTTAAGATCCTACTGGAATGGTATACAATTCGATTAGTCCTGGCATGCATTCAAAGGTTCTGTATGATAATGTTAGGCAGGGTACTTGTTAGGAGGAAGAAACCCGTTGCCCCTGTCGGGGGTGGATGGACTAAGTGCACTGTCGTGATACCCTGGCCGGAATGGAGAGAGGCAGAACTCGTCGCCCCGCAGCTTTCTTCTCGCCCTCCCTCGTCGCGATGTCTCGTCCCTAACTAACTCCACCATGTCTGACACCGCGTCGCTGAACCCCACGTCGTGTGGTCCCAACCCGCCCCCACCGCCTCGTCTGCTTGGAGACGGCGAACGTGACCTCAGCCCCATTCGCCCTCCCCCGTACCCGCCTCGCGGGTGCAGATGCATCGGGTCTACATTGTAATACACACATTATCATACCGCATTAGGGAATGCTTGGAAAGCCATATATATAGACTGGTTAATAGCGTTAGCCTTACTGTTGAAATAGTCAGGACCACCTCTGCCCATCATCCCATCATCCTCATCCCTTAATTCCATGTCTTGCATGGATTCCCTATCATAATCAAACTGGTCGCGTGTTCGACTATTCCGTCGCTCTTCGCGGTCTTGGGGACTCGTTGGGCTCAACTCTTTTCCATCCGTTGGTACGTCGTGGAGCTCGATCACCTGAAATACCCACAGCAATTCCATCGTGACCAAATCCCTTCACTCTTTTTCATGCACCACTGCTGCTACATATATACATGCTTTGTGTTATATATATAAATCTCATTCACTATTGCAAAATGTCACACATGCCAACCTAGTGAAGAAGAAACCTAGAGAAGAAGACAACTAGTGAGACTATTATAGACTCTCGCTAGAAAGTACGGTCAACATTTATCACAGCTACCAAGAAGTGCCCAAGAGTGCAGATGATATTTATTTATATAGTATATTTCTATTGAAGATATGAACTAGTCAAGATCTAGAGTCGACTTCTGATGGCTGCAATGCTACCTCCTCCAAGTCTATAATATATTTCTCTAGAAGACACGACTATAAAGATTTCTATACGAGTGGACACAGAGTGACGGAGGAGGCTACACGAGAAAGTCTGATGAAATTGTGGCAAACCCCGTTCTTTTGCTGCCAACTGGGTCGTCTCCTGCAGGAGGATCGCTTGCGTTTTATACTCCGCTTTCTTTGGGTACTTCCCCCTCTTCGCAAACCCCCCTCGCCTTCATTATTCGTCTCTTCGTCCGCCATCTGACCTTTCGCCATCCCCATTAAACATCGGAGCAACCCAGCCGTCGAAGAGTTCTAAGTCCCAGCATTTCATTGGTTTTTTATTTTAACACTTAACTACTACTCCCCTACGGATTAACCTCGCTCTGCGATATATATGGGTTAGTTTTGTTCTGTAAATCGCCGTGTGCTTATGTACCTCACAGCATTATTTATATACTAATTATTATAGACTTAAAGCTACACACGCGGACCGTCAAAAATTTTCTGTGTTCAAAATTAGTTTGTGTTTTACTTACCGGTAGTCCTGCAGGCTGCAACTTCCCGAATTTTGTGGACTTCCAGTTTTCCGTTATAAGAAGGCCTGCGTAGATCTTTCCTACTGTCATCTTTGATCCTGCTGTGTTAGCCTCCGGTGGAGGGGGCAACAGCAAGTCTAGCATTTTCTTTGCCTGGAGAGGCCAAATCCTCTGGATTGTCTCCCGGAGCTCTCGATTTGCAGCGTCCATTTCTTCCGCAGGTCTCATTTTAATGTTCAAGTTTTCACGAATAAGAGCAAACAGTGTGGTTGTAAACTGAACTTGTCCAGATTCGTCAAGTGGCATATTCATTCGAATTAATTTCTTGTACGCTAATCGGTAAGGACATTTGTTTCCGAAGCCTAATGGTGGGTCCATGTTCCTTAGCATATCATACATCTCTGTAAAGTGGATTCTCCCCCTATTGAAG
>Ga0194135_10001750_pt1 | contig 13055 bp, 7 predicted proteins | sample LitLau_LLRF_2013_FD_134024 | JGI IMG/M metagenome (GOLD analysis project Ga0194135, IMG submission 134024) | Freshwater sediment microbial communities in response to fracking from North America - Little Laurel Run_MetaG_LLRF_2013 (version 2) | ecosystem: Environmental > Aquatic > Freshwater >... | reverse complement strand
CATCAAGATGACTTATTGACTCTTCCTCGGTTGAAAATTGTACGTTTAAATAGTTTCAAATACCATACAGCACGAGCCATGATATCATTGATATCATATCCCCCGTAATACTGCGTGTAGACTTTGTACAAGACGTATGGTTTATTTGAAACATTGATATGCCATTCACAGGCTGTCAGAATATCAACAAGCAAGTTGAAGCAATTCGTAAAAAAGAATAGAGGAAACGAAAATGTATACTAGATATATTGTTGACATTGCAAATTTCGTCACACTGACTCGACTGCTACCTCTTCTTGGACATTTCCTTCCTGCCTATCTAGTAGAAAGATATACGCTCATGGATTTCTTATCTGAATTCTTTTTGTCCACGTTTTTCTCCACTCCTTCCTGTCCTACATTTCCTTTAAAACTTCTCTGACTCCCAAAAATTCTTACTTCTTACTTCTCAAAAAATTCACAATCATATCAAGAATGTATTCTTATGATTTCTACACCCAATTCTTTGAGAACGAAGTTGTATATTCACACAAGGCGAATTTGACGAGGATTTGGGCGTGAAGTGCAAAAGACTTATGACAAGGACTTTCATGAAGAAACTTCCCAGTTAGTTTCCACCACCACTTCCCCCATTGATATTCCAATCTCTAGTGCAGCAGGCAGAACTACACAACAGAAAAAGTCAGACCCGATGCAATTCTGAGCCCATAAGTTTTATGCAAATGATCAATTGAGCTGGAGAAGGCACTTTTTAAGTGTGCACACTTGAGACTTCACACAACGAACCAACCACAGTCAGAGTCATACACAGAACTCTATAGCATTCCCTCAACATTCCATATGTGTCAACTGCATGTAGTTATTCTCAAGTAGAACATGCAATCGGAATCGCGTTTCAATCTGCGAATAAAAAGATGGAAAAGAGGAAGTTTCTGTCTCTCTATCACTCTACAATGGAGAGCCTGTAACTTCCTCCAGATATTTTTATGCTCACCAACCAACCTACAGAAAATCGGATTTTGTCGCTTTCATGTCTTGTTCTCCGGATCCTCCGTCCGTATATAACAAACGGAGAGAAAGTTCGCACGAGAAGCCACTTCTGCTGCCTCGTACAATCATCATTCGCTTCTCAGTACAGACGTCAATTAACTGCCCTACTACTCTATTATCACTCGGATTGTCTCCTCCAGAAAGAATCTATTAAATTCCATCGCCGATTAAACTATAAAACTATTACTAAATTACCTAGCCTTTCAATTATCCACACTCCCTTTCATTTCCTCAGCAGCACACACATTATGTCTCATCAGAGATGATGGTCGAAGTAGTAGTAGTAGACCTTTGCATACGCCACGCATTCTACTCGTACTTCCGAATTGGAATAACGATAAAAAAATCTTGTGTCTTATTGTAGAGTAAGCAAAAAGTCGAATGAAAGGGTTATCATGCAACACACACTCTGTAGAAGGGAAAGAGACTTTTCGGTCGGGTTGAATTATAATGCTGCTGAGCTATTGCACACTGACTCTTCAGTGTTGTGTACAATGTTCGTCGGTGGTTGTTCGTGGTGGAAGTAGTAGTGAGAGAAACCCTCGTGGTCTCAACAGTCTTACTTCAGCATCCGGTCGTGTTGGTTGTCTATTGAATTCATGACGAAGGTCTCAAAAGCAGTCTCAAAAGAGTCTCAAAAGAGTCTCAAGTCTCAACTCTCTCTCGTTTATTGTGGCCTGTTGTCTCACTTAACCAAAGTCTCCTCGTCGACAAGACTTCTTCTTGTCTCCAACACTTCCTCCACAGATGGTCCCTTCAATTTATTAACCTTCAACCGTTCAACTACTCCTCGTAAATTTATATTCAAAGTTTTCCCACAGCAGTTCCAGCAAAGCCGAGCAGCCGAAATCCAGCTTTTAATTGTCCTCCATTCTGGTAATCACATCAAAGTAGTCTCATTACTTATAAACTTTCAAGAGCATTTCAAGTCTCTCTTCAGTCTCATACAACAATTGTTGTTCCCATCTTTATTTCGCAAATCTGCTTGCAAATTCATTCTCTACACTACACACACACGGACACGGGTTCCCCAAATAATATAGCACATTTACTTTTACAAGCAACTCAAGATTGTGCAAGGACTTTCACCACATATACGTCGTATATATAGATATATGTACCGGACATAAAGTCCTTCTGGTGTAAAGTGAGAAGTTGGTTTGTTGGTGTACACAAAAGCCAAATATATTCTAATATTAATTGTAATTAATCTCGCACCGCACTCACTCGTGTACATATACTGACTTGTGTGGTTATTCTCGCGAATTCTCCGCTCAGTAATATTATTATAACAAGCTTCAAGAGAGTTTCTTGCGTCAACAAAAGTCAAATGACCTGGCCTCTCTTCTAAACCGGACTGTTACGTGTGAATTTGCAGTGGGATCGGGTGAAAGTGCAAAATCACGTCGTCTGTGTGTTTTGCTCGTTGGAAGCGTAGGCAAGTGAAAGTGACATATTCACACACGCCGGGGTAAGTTATAATTGATCATCATTTACTTCTGGTCAAACAATAAAGCACAAATGTTATGAATTGGTTTAAGTTAAGCAAACTAAAACTCACACGAAGGGCGAGAGAGAGGCAGGAAACCTTCGTCGTAGGACTGCCATAATGAACTTAACTTTTAGTCCAGAACTATTAATGGAGACAGGTTTATAGACAAAATACACAAACTTCACGTATTAATATCAATATAGCTCTTGATTGCTTTAATAATAATAACAAGGAAGCATTTGAATTGAACTGTCAAGGTAGGGGAAAATAGGAATTCGCAGGTTAATTCGCGAAACAATAAGTGCTGCTAGCAGGAGCATACAACAATTACACACCGTGTAATAAGAACGCATAGCTCTCTATTCTATTTGTGCTATGAGACAAACTTTGTGTTCCTAGCAGAAGGAAATGAATTTGCTTACGACTGCTGCATAGAAAGGCAGGGAACAAGTTTTCCTAGAAAGCAGGTTTGTCTAATCTGAGACCGTGAGACCTGAGTAAGTACATATGAGTAGCCTAGAAGGAGGAAATAGAAGCGACGTGTGCGATTTTGCAATTTTGGCAAGTTAAAAAGGAATATTAAAGGAAAGATAAGATCTTCATACCAAAATTAGTTTTAGATTTGATTCCTAATTTGGTTTTGAATTGGAAAGCGAAATTCGGTTTCTGTGAATATGCACACATACAACATAATATAGGGCAATGCAAACAAACACCCACGTCGTATACATTTCCTGGTCTCACATAGACAGCCACCACCTATCCGAATTCGAAACTGTTTGGATTAAGGGAATTTAAACCTATCACCATCACCCAGTCAATTTAGACTCACTTTTCATCATCATGAGCATACGGAGACTTCTCTACTATTTGAGACTAGACTACTAGAAATGAATGGGGTCTTACTATGTATGAGAATACAAATAGAGAGTGCAAGTAATTTCACCCAAATCAATTATTCATTTCCAGTGGGACTTAAACTCACTTTTACAATTGGAACTTGGAATAAGACAACAACAACATCAGCAACAAAACTCCATTCTTCCAACAACGGTCTAATAATTCCTCCTATTTGACTTTTGCATTTCATGTAACTTCCCAACATGCATCGCGTCGTCTCTCGTACATAGTTCTACCTTAGTCCATTACTTTGTTTGCACACATAATTCCTGCTACCAACTCCCAGGACTATTCTCTTCATCTCTAATTCCTTTTGCACAATAGCTGGCAACCCACTACATAGTGACTACATACGTTTATATATACCAGTCCCCTTGTTCTTCATGAGACAAAGCTTAATTCACATCAAAGGAAGAAACCAGTGAGTGTACCACCCACACTCTTCTTCTTCTTCTTCTCGTCACGGTCCCACATTTTTAAAAATACCTAAAGAAGTCTTGCTCTCAAAGTAACACTGACTTTCTTCCCTGTCACACAACGTACAAATACAAATAAGTCTCGCCAAAAGAGAATCCCAACTGATTGGAAAGATGATCACAACTACAACAAAGTGCGAGACTAATAATAGTGAAAAAGCTTTCATTGCAAAACACGAAGGAAGGATTTATTGTTGAGGAGAACTCCAACTGATGATCCTCTGCTCTTTCTACGACTACCCCTGCTCATCGTTTCATATGAAACAGATTAACTAAAAACATCTTCCACGAACACTAAACACTTACCATACATCGCAGCTTCCTCTCAGAATTGCCCTATAAACTGTAAACTGTCAGTATTATTAAATTACATTCATTGCACATTATTGGATTCTCTGAAAAACTTGTGGTCTACGACGCTATTCACTCATTCGTGCAGTTTGTTGTACTACTTTCCAAGAAGAAAGCGATTGAGATATAGCCAAGGTATTACCCTTGAACTCTTGCTCTTTAACTAATACACGATCAGTGTCACTCTCACTCTTATCATCATCTCACACCGTTCGTTCTGACTTGTGAAAGCTTACCAATTAACTAGAGAATCAGAGTGCATACATAGTGCTTATGTGTGTAGTGATGATTTAGTCGTTGTGAAGGATTAAATGGCCAGTTCTTCTTCAGTGTGGGAAAGTAATTGTCATGAAAAGCTCAGCTTACTCATCTTCAATCGACTCTTCAACAACAAGACTGATGAATCAGTGGGAGAAAAAACAAAAGACTCGGTGTATTTTCCACAGTAGTAGTGTTGTAACGGATTGTGCAAATAACAATAGAATTCCAGACAAAGTCTCCTGCTTGTCGTGTAATAATCACACAAGTTGCAGTGCTGCTGCTGGTTCAAGCATCACATCATCATCGTCATCATCCCAATTTCTCTTACACAATTCTAAATCTTGTCAACCAACAAGTCGTTTAGCCATGGTCAATGTCATGAATAAAGTCCAAGTCTCGCTGCTCATCATTCTGTTCGTTAGTCTTGCCGGTAAGCACAACTTTACTATACATTATTTATAACAATAAGTCTTCTTCACACTGCTTGAATGCTTCTTCTCAGCAGTTCTTTCTGCTCGTCATCATCATCATCATCATAATATCTTTACGCATAAAAACTCCAGAAATGAATATTTTAACGCGTACACATATACACACACAACAACCACTTCACAAATGCTGCACACGAGATGAATGGAGAGATATTATGCGAGAGCTAGAAAAGTTAAACCATTCAATTAACTTTTGAGTGTCCATCAACCTCATCGTGAACGACCACATCACTCTGCCTAATAATACGACGAATGAAATAAAATTCCTAATCATCACAACACTAATTATATCTCAGTTGGCTGTGTAATAATAATACTCTTATGATAGTCTGGGTAGTAGTTTCACTCTTCAGCTGCTTTTATGCTATATATCTCTCTTGACTATAAAGTTTATTGCTACTTCTGGGTAAAATGAAAGCAAGATGTTATTTAAAACCCAACATAGCCTGTGAATATGCGTCTCCTCAGAGGATACATATGTCTATTTGGTTCCATGAACCATGCACGTATTCAATATGTTCAGATTTCAGGAAGTGCAAAAGTTTTTTCTACCCAAATGAATGCAAATGGTTCATACTGGGAAAAACATATTATTAGTAGCCACACTGACTTACAGCAATAAGCTTATGTGTGTGCGTTGTATTCTTAGAATTCATTCTTTATTTCTCTAAATTTAAATCTAGAAAACTTAACATTTGCGAAAATGAATTCAGTGAATCCACACAATTCCCGTTTTACTCAAAACTGCTTACTCCTAATAATAATAATAGTTGGAAACACAGTTATATAAGTTTTCGAGAAAAGATTTGCGTACAAGTTTACCAGAAAATAGAAGCATCGTTGTTTGCCCTTACATTATTATTATTCTACTAATTCTCCCTTATAAGTTTTTATGAGAAAAAGTTGATTCCCCCGTAAGTACTACCTACACTTTATTATTACAGTGTATCATTGGAAAGAGAAACTAATTGAAAGTGTATTGTGATCTGGATTGTTAATGATGACTAAGCCTGGCATGTAATGTATATGTAACTCTTGTGCTTCCGATTTGCAACAACAACGACGACGGAGTCGTGAGCAGCTGTATATAAAGCTGAGGTCCGCATAAAAACAAAAGAAGTATATCTGAGGAGGTCTCTCTGGACTTGTTCCCTTCGTAGGCATTTTCTCGACTTTGAATATCTGCGTTCTTCTCTCGGCGAGTTGAAGAAAATCACAGACAACAGATTTGCCCTCACGTAGACGTAGAAATAGAAGAGAGAGAGAGAGTTTGTTTGAGCCCGTCGGCTAAATAAATTATGAAGAAGTATGTACGGATCTTTTTGAGTGCTGGTGAATGAGACTTCCTCCTCCATCGTCTCTTGTTTCCGAAGTAGTAAAATAGAAAGAAAGCTCGCGAAGATCGTGGAATAAGCACCGCAGGTGTTGTCTCCGGATCCTGCCGTAAAGATTTGCTTTGTTGTGAAGGTATAGGGAAAGAAAAGAACTCCCAAGATAATATTATGCTTGTGTGCAGTTGCACAAGTCAGGAAGGAATCTACGAAAAGTGTACGACTGTGGAGAAAACACGGGGGATTTTATTTCGCTCGGGAGATACGGAACAAATGGAAAGGGAGGCATAAAATGTAATGAAAGAAAGGAAAGAAAGTCGTTAGAGCCGAGTCTGTCAGAAAGATCATTTCGGTTAATGTTCATTAGGCATAAAATGTTTAATGAAGATAACCTTACTCTCACTTTTACTTGATCAAATCACGCCACACTCTCTTTCCCCACCTTCCATTCCAATGCTCTTCGTCACAAGAGACTCGAGAGTTTCCTTTATGCATACGCACATATTACAAACCGAACTCTCTTTGCTACTTCAAGACCTTCACTCCACGTTACTCCCAAACATCCTTCTATACATTATCGCTTACTAGAGCGTGAATATTTCAATCCTAATTATTCGACCGAGATTTCTTTGTTTAGTCATTTCTTCATTCCCACTTGGCAAGGTGGCTATGCTTTTGTACTTCATCATCTGACTTCTTGCACAGTTGCGAAATCTCGCTATTCCTTACGTACTATATACGTACGTATCTCACTCTCCGAAGAAGCGTGCAAACTCTCACACTTTGCAGCCACTTTCTTTCCCAGCAAATAATTAGCAAAGTTTGTCACTAGCCATCATCAGTCTACTTATGCATGCCTCGTTTCATTTACTTGCACCAGTAGCTTTCTCTAATCAGGTTAACTCAGACAGGATTGCTTATTACTGAAGAATCTCGCTTTGGAACTGCCAAGCAGGATAATCTTGTGTGCACTATAAACAGCTCAGCATTACACATTCTATTATAAATCAACATTCCTCATATAAGGAATCACTTGCAGCTTTTCAGAAACTTCCCCGTAGTGCAACAGTGCAAACATAGTACAACAATAAATAATAGTCTAATTAGAATTAACCTAATTACTCAGCAAAGTATGTGAAGAATTTGTCAGTACAAACTAGCAAATATTTCCAGAGCTTAGTATTGTTCGGACTATCATCAAAAGAATCTACGAAAAGGAGCTTAAAGAAGAAAGTAAAGATAAAAGATGCAGCAAACAACTGAGAGAACATCTTTCTGCAGTTCTGTTTGAACACTTATTCGTGTGTTGTGTGTCCTTCTTTCTCTGTGCTGGACTATAATCTGGAGCAGTATTAACTCGCGTATCCCAGAGTCATTTCACAGTCCTTTCACTCTATCTCATCGGTGGTACACGAAGAGTACCACCAGGCAAGAAGATTGTGGCCTACGCGAATTACATAACAAAAGAGTGTTTAAAGCAAACATAACGAGGCTTTTACTTTCTTGGAAGGAACACTTAAACTCAAAACTAAATAAGAAAGACAGCATGCATAAGCCATAAAACAAGATGCCAGTTCGAACTCTCAACAGAATATTCCTCCACTAGTCTCCTGCTCCTAGCTAGCTCAATCCTCTAAAAGACTTCTACTTACGTGTTCATGTGTTGTTTTGTCCGAACCAACTGAGCCGATCGCAAGTCCTTCACGTCATCATCATCTAAACAGAGAGAGAGACTCTTTCTTCAAGTTTTCCTTTGGAAAGAATGAGGTTTTGTGGCAAAGAAAGAATTCTGAACGTACGTGTGTGTGACTTGCAGGGAAAGAAGCCACGATCACTATACTTGTCCTTGGCAAACGAACTACTTTCTCCACAAAAGTAGAGGGGTTTGATGGTTCATAAAATTTCTTAAGAGGTTACCTCATTTCGATTGTGGTGGCTGCTGTCTTTCCCTTCTTCTTGAAAACATCTGATATTTCCGAGTAAACAAGTTGTACCCTCGAAGGCATGCCGGTCACTAAATAGAGAAAGCAGATTCCCTTGATTATGTAACTTACTACTATTGTCCTTACTACAAAGGAACACAAGTGGTGGTGACTCGCTCTCTCGGTCCAAGGAACTTTCTTAACTGTCTCTCATATGAGTGGTGTCCTCGTACTATTTATTATATTACGACTCTGGGCAATCTCATGTCGATGACTTTATTATTATTATTCGAGTCCTTGTCTTTCTCCCAAAGTCTTATTAGAAGCATCTTTTGTAGTGCAACTCTATTGATCTCTCCAGGTAAATGTGTATACACGTATGCTCAAGAACACGAAAAATCGATGGTTATACAGCATCAGCACAGCCAGTGAAGTCGTATTTTGTAACGAGTTCCTATTCTTTATGCAAAAAGCAGTCTGACGATGTTTTTCTATATTTATCGTTGGCGAAATCTCCTTCACATAAAAGTGAAGCTGTAAACAAAATGAAAAGCCGTAGACTTAACTCAAGGCAGTAGTGCATGGGAGCTTTACGGTTAAATCACATACAAAATACCCTTCCAAATACTTTGGTTAGTAATGCTACACACAGGCGAGACGTGAATGTCCATTACCTTCTACGACAGAGGCAATTCTGTAAGAGGCTTTAATCAATCTGATCCCATATATGTTATGGACTCTATAAATAATATCACGTTATCTATCAAGTGAAATTCAATCGAATTTTCTAACCAAAGTACTTAAAGTAATTCATCAAATGGAATGCCTACACGTAACCTTTAAGTATGAATTATTTTGAGACAATATCTGCAATCCCTCGGTTGACGCCTCTTTTACATTGCAATTCTTTATTTCATTACAAATAACAAAGATCTAAAACTGTCTTGTCGGTCAAGATTTAAACTGAAAGTGAGTCTAATTCAGAGCAAAGCACGACAGTCACGGTTACTCTTAACTTGTCATTATTAACTGATTTTAACCTAACCAGTAATGAAATGCTTGGACTTTACGTAAAGTTTGATGATTCTCTTAGCGTTGTGGATATTTGTCTTGTGTCACATTGTAACAGTGCCATATCTTTCATTGCCCCATAATCCCAGATCAAAACTGAAAGCCACATCCATAAGAATATTCCCGATAAGAAAAAGGTTCGTTGAAGATAACTCGCTGAAGGGATCTTTCGAATCTTTCCATTAAAGTCAGTCAGTAGTGTTTCTATATATCTTGTGTACATAAATCGGAAGCTTCATCTTTCCTTTTGTTTCAAGCTAGCAATAAGTGTACTGCTGTGAATCAAGTCTGCTTGCGCACACAAAGCCTCAATTTTCTCGCAGGCAACAATGAATTTTCTCATGAGCCTTATACAACCGCGTCTCGCCGTGTTATCACAGCCACACATGGTAGACTTGAGACGGCTGAATTTGAATTTTAAATGAAAATGGTCCAGGTCACTGTGAATTGAGAATGTGAAGGAAAGAAAGGAAGAAGAAGGACGGGTGTGCGTGCGAATATGAAAGATATAGTTAAGTCTGATGATCCTGAGGAGAAAACGACGACGAGGACGGCAGACGAAATCTCTCACACATTATTGTTTAGTTGAAAGACAAGTTTTAAATCCGAGGGATTTGAATTCATCCATCCATCCACATTTTCCTTATGGCAGTCCTAACTACAAAATGTACTCGCACACACACACACACGACTTGTGTTTGCAGAAATAGTCCACACGAAATATATCGCAAGAATTATTCATTTCATTCTCAATGAAAGTGGTACACTACACGGGTGGTTTCTTTTCCTCAATCACATCATCATCATTCTCAAGGATTTGAATAAATTATGCAAAGCGGAGTTTAAGTGTTGTGACAAATTCCTTAAGGCTCCGTTCGAGTGAATCCATATATGCACCGTCTAAATAAATCCCTGCAATAATAGATCATGTAGAGTAAATATCTGATCCTCCATAATAATAATAATAATCCGCACGTTCTGCCTTCCACCTCATTTCTCGTGCATGAACTCGCGTTTGGAGTCATCTCTACTCATACGGCCCGGTACTTATTAGTCTCCCGATAATAAAATCCCGTAGGCAAAATGGGATCATCATCAGATATGCTGGAGATTCCCATAAATGCTGGAAAGATGTGGGCAGGACACGCGCCACAAGTTCGCTTTCGCTAGAGAGATGAACCAGTTTCATTTTCTTAAAAAGGAAGCTAACTGGCAAGAAGTCCTCGATAGAGTCATGGTCTGTGAGCCAAGAAGGTAGAAAGGAAGAAGGAAGGGGAGTTATGGGAAGGGTAATTGAAGAAGAGTATTTGGGATGTAGTAGGAAGTGAACACGCAAAGCAACAGAAGGAATCAGGAATATATCTATGTATATATCTATATGTATATATCTGTATGAATGTGTATGTGCCTAAGGTATAAGCCAGGCTGAAGAAGAAGAAGAAGGTGGACCAGGTGTGACTTCAAATGAAATTATTTCCTCCCTTGCTGACCACATTTTTATTTGCGCTCCCCACTAACTCTTTTTCAATTCCAGTTTCCTACGATAAGGTCACATCTGAGCCATTTGATGTTCCAATTGAGTCGATTATCTCGACTTATTCTCCACAAACCTCGTGTACTACGACCATACCGGTCACTCCTTTCCCTCCTGTCTCATCTATCTCTCCTGCGAAGAAGTCTAAAGGCCTCTCTCTCATTCAATATCAATTGAGCATGAACAACACAGCACCAACATACGAGAGACTCCCTTTAATCCTTAATCTATACCATTAGTACGACGACTTGACCAACGTCCACTCGTCCATGTCTAATGTCGAAGCATCGCATCTCCTCTTCATTTCCACTTGCTTCGCCGTACTCCTCCCGTGTTCACGTCAGAAATGAATGTAAAGAGAGTAGTCTGAGGGAAGTCGTTGCATTTATCCGCTACACAAGACCTTTTCTTTGAAATTGACTGAGCAAGTTGTGTATAATACAAAGAAGAAAAAGTTTAATGCGAATAAATTGGAAGTGAGGCGGAAGAAAGAAAGCAGCATCACCATCTGCAATTGACTGGACTTTGAGGGAAAATCTCTTCGTCCTTCCTTATGACACACAGGAAGTAAATGTCCTCTTAAGTTTTTGTCCGTCTATAATTTGGAAAACGTCTTTACTTCCTTCCCTCACACTTTGTTATCTCTCTCTCTCTCTCTTGAGGAGTTAAAGGATTTACGGGGTGACTTTTGGCTCTCTCTGTATTATTATTATCGGTCTGACCGAGTTTACCGCAAGCAATGAGAAATACACTGCTGACTACGTATAGGGAAGAAACAGAAGTATTCATTTGTGAGAAAGAAGCAGACTTCAGCAGAGAGTAGATTAACTTTTTTGTCAATGGAGAGAAGAAGTTGAGGTCAGTCAGATGGATTTGTTGAGGGGAGTAAGCAAAAGTAGCGTCGAGTAATTCTCAAACGTCTGTCCAGTTCGATAGAGTCAAGTCACTTGTGCTCAATTCAATCCTCATCGAATTAGATTCAATGAGCCAATTCTTAAACCTCTACTAAAACTCTCTCTCTCTCTCAACCATTCATTCATACACACAACGACACAACTACTGATGACATTTAGGATTCGTCATTAATCTCCTAGGCTTAAAATCTTGACAAAATAGGTCGAAACGATTCAATAATCTGACCACAGAGGATTACCAACGTCTCTCTCTCTCTCTCTCTCTCTCTGAGCTTTGTTCTTCTCTGATAATCGTAATCACTCTCTTGTATGTCCTTTGAGACCAGCAGCAAGACGCGAACGACGAACTTTCTTCTTCTTCTTCTTCTTGCACACTTAAGAAACTAGAGAAGAAGCAGTACATGACGAAGACGAAATAAATAGAAGTCTCCTATATAGTCTTGTGGAGACCGAAATTCCTTCAAGATTCTTCCTTGAGTGAGGAATGTCACGATAGAGTCTAGTAATGGGGAAGAGAAAGGAGAGAAAGGCTGGAATAGTAGGAAAGGATTATTATAGGAAGTCATCTGTCTCTTTACTAAGCTCGTATTTGTCTCCTTTATAATCCCATTCTCTCGTCCATCCCATCCAATGATTGTCTCCTGCATTCTGTCACTCTTTGTTTGCCCTTTGACTCTCTCTCTCTCTGTAATCTTCTCTTGGGCATTTGTCAGAGGTGTGGAGACGACTGCTGCTCCAATGAGTATATGAATTAACAGGAAGAAATAATGGATTACAGAAAAGCCAGTTCACTTCAATTAAGTAATGCGCAACACTACACAATAACAGGGTAAGCGAGAGAGAGAGACTGGAAGGATTAAAAGCATTTGGAGGTCACGTACCGCAGCAGTCCAATAAGACACAATCTGAATAATATTACTTTCTCTTTGGGTTCGCATGAACTCCCCATTTATGTGTATCCATCCGCCCAGTAAAAATGAGACTGGTTATATCGCAGCCTGTTAAGAAAGGAGGACAGACGTCCAGTAAAGTGAAATGGAGACAGATTTAAGGCTAGAAACGAAGAAAGTTAGAGACAAGAGATAAAACTCTTGTTCTACATGCACAAAACCGTCGTCGTCGTCGTTCCTATATAGAATATTATTGTACATTCTTGGCCTTCTCGTGTGTTACGCAACATATTCTCGCCATTCCATTTACCACTCTGCACTTAATTAGACATTTATGGTTAACAGGAGCAGCAGCAGCAGCAGTATGTCTCT
>Ga0194135_10001749_pt1 | contig 13058 bp, 14 predicted proteins | sample LitLau_LLRF_2013_FD_134024 | JGI IMG/M metagenome (GOLD analysis project Ga0194135, IMG submission 134024) | Freshwater sediment microbial communities in response to fracking from North America - Little Laurel Run_MetaG_LLRF_2013 (version 2) | ecosystem: Environmental > Aquatic > Freshwater >... | reverse complement strand
TTCCGAGCCTCTGGCCGATGCGCAAGGCAGCGACCAGCGAATTGGTAGTGCCCAAGTCGATCCCCACAGCCAGGCGCCGCTGGTGCGGTTGCGGACTTTGGCCGGGTTCGGCGATCTGCAGTAGGGCCATGCTGATCTGGACTTATCTGTCTATCAGGCGTGCAGCCGTAGCGACACTGGGTTAATCGTCGAGGCGCTCTTCTAGCTGGCGCACTTCATAGGAGAGCTTGTCGAGGAACTGCATGCGCCGCATCAGGCGTTCGGCCTGTTCGCGCTGCGCTGCATCATCCCAACAGGCTGCGAAGCTTTCGTTCAGTTCATCCTGGGCGGTCTTCAGCCGACGCTTGAATGCCGCCACACCGGCCAGGTCGGCGCTGTCCTGCAGGTCTTCGAGTTCTTCGCGCCACTGCATCTGCTGCAGAAGAAACTCGGGATCATGCACCGTGACTTCAAGCGGCAACTCGCCGCCCTTCAACGCCAACAGATAACGGGCACGCTTGGGCGGACTCTTGAGCGTCTGGTAAGCCTCATTGAGGCTCGCCGACTGCTCCAGGGCCAGGCGCTGCTCGCGCTCGGACGCATCGGCAAAACGGTCAGGATGAACCCCGCGCGCCAACTCACGGTAGCGCGCGGCCAGCTGCTCGAGATCCAGGCGGAAGCTCGGTTGCAGCTCAAATAAAGCGAAATGACAAGGAGTACCCACTGGAAAGCCTCAAATGTTGAAGCTTTCGCCGCAGCCACATTCACCGCGAACGTTGGGGTTGTTGAACTTGAAGCCTTCGTTCAACCCTTCCTTGACGAAATCAAGCTCGGTGCCGTCCAGATAGGTCAGGCTTTTCGGGTCGATGATCACTTTCTCGCCGTGACTCTCGAACACCTGATCGTCCTCGCCGATCTCGTCGACGAACTCCAGCACATAGGCAAGGCCGGAACAGCCCGTGGTGCGAACACCCAGACGAATCCCATCACCCTTGCCGCGCCCGTTGAGGGAGCGTCGCACGTGTTGAGCAGCCGCTTCTGTCATGCTGATAGCCATCGTGACTCCTTACTTGTCGCCAAATCTGTGAAAGCCGATCGATCAGATCAGGCCTTTCTTCTGCTTGTAATCGCGAACGGCGGCCTTGATGGCGTCTTCGGCGAGTACCGAGCAGTGAATCTTCACTGGAGGCAGGGCCAGCTCTTCAGCCAGCTGGGTGTTCTTGATGGTTTCGGCCTCATCCAGGGTCTTGCCCTTCATCCACTCAGTGGCCAGGGAACTGGACGCAATGGCGGAACCGCAGCCATAGGTCTTGAACTTGGCGTCTTCGATGATGCCCTGCTCGTTGACCTTGATCTGCAGGCGCATTACGTCGCCGCAGGCGGGAGCGCCGACCATGCCAGTGCCGACATCCGGATCTTCCGCGTCCATCTTGCCGACGTTACGCGGGTTCTCGTAGTGGTCGATGACCTTTTCGCTGTAAGCCATGATTCTTAATCCTCACTCATCAGAGAGTCGCTCTCGGGTTCTGCAAATCGCCGTTATCGGCACGTTCTACAGAACCCTGTGCGGCGACTTATATTCAGTGCGCCGCCCACTCGATCTTCGAGATATCGACGCCATCTTTGTACATGTCCCACAGCGGCGACAGAGCGCGCAGCTTGGTGACGGCTTCGCAGACTTTCTGCGCCGCGTAATCGATTTCTTCTTCGGTGGTGACGCGGCCGAAGGTGAAGCGGATCGAGCTGTGGGCCAACTCGTCGTTGCGGCCCAGGGCGCGCAGAACATACGAAGGCTCAAGCGAAGCCGAAGTACAAGCCGAACCGGAAGACACTGCCAGGTCCTTGAGGGCCATGATCAGCGACTCGCCTTCAACGTAGTTGAAGCTCAGGTTCAGGTTGTGCGGCACGCGGGCCGTCATGCTGCCGTTGATGTACAGCTCTTCCAGGTGCTCAACCTGCTTGTAGAAGCGGTCGCTCAGGGCCTTGATGCGAGCATTTTCGGCAGCCATGTCTTCCTTGGCGACGCGGAAGGCTTCGCCCATGCCGACGATCTGGTGAGTGGCCAGGGTGCCGGAGCGCATGCCGCGCTCATGACCGCCGCCGTGCATGGTGGCTTCCAGGCGCACGCGAGGCTTGCGGCTGACGTACAGCGCGCCAATGCCTTTGGGACCGTAGGTCTTGTGGGCAGAGAACGACATCAGGTCGACTTTCAGGGCCTGCAGGTCGATTTCGACCTTGCCGGTGGACTGGGCGCCGTCAACGTGGAACAGGACGCCTTTGGAGCGGGTCAACTCGCCGATGGCGGCGATATCGTTGATGGTGCCGATTTCGTTGTTCACATGCATGATCGAAACCAGGATGGTGTCGTCACGCAGGGCTGCTTCAACCATGGCCGGAGTGATCAGACCGTCTTCGCCCGGCTCGATGTAGGTCACTTCGAAGCCTTCACGCTCGAGTTGGCGCATGGTGTCCAGGACAGCCTTGTGCTCGATCTTCGAGGTGATCAGGTGCTTGCCCTTGGTGTGATAGAAATGCGCGACGCCCTTGATTGCCAGGTTGTCGGACTCGGTGGCACCGGAAGTCCAGACGATTTCACGCGGGTCGGCGTTGACCAGGTCCGCCACTTGGCGACGGGCATTTTCCACCGATTCTTCGGCCTTCCAGCCAAACACGTGGGAGCGGGACGCCGGGTTACCGAAGTTTCCGTCGACCAGCAGGCATTCACTCATCTTCTGCGCCACGCGCGGATCAACCGGGGTGGTTGCAGAGTAATCAAGGTAAATCGGCAATTTCCTGGACTCTCTCCTAAATCAGGCTGGCTGGCGTGCCGCTAGCTCTTTGGCTGTCATTCGACGGCTGACGCTTCAATCTTGTCCAGGCGCGGCGCCTTGCCATTACAACGGCGCTGATCCTGACGCTGGGCAACTTCTTGTACCTCACGGCGAGTGACAAGGTCTGCCAAGCTGATACCGCTCAGAAATTCGTGGATCTGCAGGCTCAGGTCGCACCACAGGTGATGGGTCAGGCAGGTGTCGCCGGCATGGCAATCACCCAGCCCCTGGCATTTGGTGGCATCGACCGATTCGTTCACGGCATCAATCACCTGGGCTACCTGGATCCCCTGCATGTCGCGGGACAGCTGATAGCCGCCACCCGGACCACGGACGCTGGACACCAGATTACTGCGGCGCAGCTTGGCGAAAAGCTGTTCGAGATAGGACAGGGAAATGCCTTGGCGCTCAGAGATATCGGCCAGGGAGACCGGGCCATGTTGCGCGTGCAACGCCAGATCAAGCATGGCGGTCACCGCGTATCGGCCTTTAGTAGTCAGTCGCATGGACAAGTACCACGGAGTTTCGGAATGGAGGCGAGTATGCAATACCCGAGTAATCAGGTCAACTATAAGACCAACTACTTTAGTCGGGTTTACCCGCAAAAGAGCGCGCGAATCATAGCAAAGTCTGCGACGTAATGGCACAGCGGGTTGCCAGCAACTGACCCGCGGGGCACTCAGGTGGCATCAGCTCCCTTTCGCCGGCAAGCCGGCTCCTACATTAGGAGCCCGCTTGGTGGGCCATCAGCCGGTCTGGCTGCCGCTCTTGCCCTTGACCTCTGCGAAGTCCTCCTCGCGCAAGGCCGGCAGATCCTTGGCGCAGTAGTCACTGCCCAGATCCTTCAGAGCGCCGCACACCCCCTCCAGGCGAGCGTCCACCGCCTGCAGATGGTCAAGCAACTGACCAATGGCCCGCGCCACCGGATCAGGCATGTCTTCGCTGACGCCATAGGCATCGAAACCGAGCTTTTCCGCCATGGCCTTGCGCTTGGCTTCCTGCTCGTCACTGGACTTCATGATGATCCGCCCCGGAATGCCGACCACTGTCGCACCCGCCGGCACCGCCTTGGTCACCACCGCATTGGAGCCGACCTTGGCCCCCGCACCAACCGTGAAAGGCCCCAGCACCTTGGCGCCCGCGCCCACCACCACGCCGTCCTCCAGGGTCGGATGGCGCTTGCCCTTGTTCCAGCTGGTCCCACCCAGGGTCACGCCCTGATAAAGCGTCACGTCATCACCGATCTCGGCGGTTTCACCAATGACGATGCCCATGCCATGGTCGATAAAGAAACGCCGCCCCACCTTGGCCCCCGGATGAATCTCGATCCCGGTCAACCAGCGACCGAAGTTCGACACCAGCCGCGCCAGCCATTTCCAGCCCATGCCCCACAGGGCGGCGGACAAGCGGTGAATCCAGATCGCGTGCATCCCCGGGTAGCAGGTCAGCACCTCGAAGGCGTTACGCGCCGCCGGGTCACGATGAAATACGCTTTGGATATCTTCACGCAAACGCTCGAACACCACTGATCCTTCCGCTTCTGTAGCTCCCCACGGGCCGCTTTCTGGGTTTCCGTGAGAATGCCACGCAATATATTCATTTCCGCCCGGCTGACCGAGCTGCGACCGTACAACCGGCGCAGACGCGCCATCAAGTGCCGCGGCTTTTCCGGATCGAGGAAGTCGATGGCCACCAGCGTCTGCTGCAGATGCTCGTAAAACCGCTCCAGCTCATCCATGGTCGCCAGCTCTTCGCTGCGCGGCGAGGCCACTTCATCCTTCTCGACCTTGGTCGGCTGGCCTTGAGCGGCGAGCCAGGACATGCGCACTTCATAGGTCAGCACCTGCACCGCCGTGGCCAGGTTCAGCGAGCTGAACGCCGGGTCCGACGGGATATGCACGTGGAAATGACATCGCTGCAGCTCGTCATTGGTCAGGCCGGAATCTTCACGACCGAACACCAGGGCGATCTGCGCGCCCTGGCCGGCCTCTTCCACCACTTTCAGGCCGGATTCACGAGGATCCAGCAGCGGCCAGGGAATGCGTCGATCACGAGCACTGGTACCAAACACCAGAGTGCAACCGGCCAGGGCCTCCTCCAGGGTGGCGACCACCTGAGCGCTCTCAAGGATGTCGGTGGCGCCGGAGGCCCGCGCATCGGCCTCATGGGACGGAAACACCCGGGGTTCCACCAGCACCAGCCGCGACAGGCCCATGTTCTTCATGGCACGCGCAGCCCCGCCGATATTGCCGGGATGACTGGTATTGACCAGGACGACACGAATGTTCTGCAGCAAGGGAGGCGCTCTCGGACACAGGAAAGGGGAGCAAATCTTACAGAACAGGCAAGACTCCCGCCTCAAAAATAACCACCTGCAACTGACGACACATCATTCAGGAGTCGCCGGCCAGCGAGGCGAGCCCACACCTTCCAACGGCGCCACACAGCGGATCAATGCAATCAAAGCGAACACCGACCTTCATCTGCAAAAGTTTTCTGCTAGAATGCTCGGCTTTCTTTAACAACCTTAGGTGACCTATCCATGCAGCCAATGCTGAATATCGCGCTGCGCGCCGCCCGCAGCGCCAGTGAATTGATTTTCCGCTCCATCGAGCGCCTGGATACCATCAAGGTCGACGAAAAAGACGCCAAAGACTACGTATCCGAAGTTGATCGTGCCGCCGAGCAGAAGATCATCGACGCATTGCGCAAGGCCTACCCGACCCACGCCATCCTCGGCGAAGAAACCGGCCTGCATGCCGGTAGCGGCGAAGGCGAAGACTACCTGTGGATCATCGACCCACTGGACGGCACCACCAACTTCCTGCGCGGCATCCCGCACTTTGCCGTAAGCATTGCCTGCAAATACCGTGGCCGCCTGGAACACGCTGTGGTCCTGGACCCGGTTCGCCAGGAAGAATTCACCGCCAGCCGTGGCCGTGGCGCCCAGTTGAACGGTCGTCGCCTGCGGGTCAGCGGCCGTACCAGCCTCGACGGCGCCCTGCTGGGCACCGGCTTCCCGTTCCGTGACGATCAGATGGACAACCTGGACAACTACCTGGGCATGTTCCGCGCCCTGGTAGGCCAGACCGCCGGCATTCGTCGCGCTGGCGCCGCAAGCCTGGACCTGGCCTACGTGGCCGCCGGTCGTTTCGATGCCTTCTGGGAATCGGGCCTGTCGGAGTGGGACATGGCCGCAGGCGCCCTGCTGATTCAAGAAGCCGGCGGCCTGGTGAGCGACTTCACCGGCGGTCACGACTTCCTGGAAAAAGGCCATGTGGTTGCCGGCAACACCAAATGCTTCAAGGCGGTCCTGACCGCCATCCAGCCGCACCTGCCGGCCTCGCTGAAGCGCTAAGCGCCAGCGACAAAAAAAGCACCCTTCGGGGTGCTTTTTTTATATCCGCTAAACCCGACCTGTAGGAGCCGGCTTGCCGGCGAAGGCGATCTCAAAGCCCATTCGCCGGCAAGCCACCTCCTACAAGCGAGGGTTATTGGCCGGGTTGATTCTGGTTCTGACCCAGAATCAGGCGACCCTCTTTATCCACCGGAATCTGGTTGCCCGGGTCACGATCCATGCGCACCTGGCCTTGCTTGCCGCCCAGGTCGTACTTCACGTCATAACCCACGACCTTCTCACTGATGTCATTGACCGTGTTACAGCGAGTCTGCGTGGTGGTGTAGGTATCACGCTCCTGCATGCCTTCCTGCACCTTGTTGCCCGCATAACCACCCCCCACGGCACCGGCCACAGTGGCGAGCTTCTTGCCATTGCCATTGCCAATCATACTGCCCAGCAAACCACCACCCACCGCGCCGGCCACGGTACCGAGGATCTGATGCTCATCCTTGACCGGGCGTTGACGGGTGACCGCGACATCCTTGCAGACTTCACGCGGGGTCTTGATCTGTTGTTTGACCGGCTGCACAGCCAGCACTTGCGCATACTCAGGGCCGCTTTTAACCAGGCTGTAGGTGGCAACAGCACCCCCGGCGGTGACACCGACAGCACCCAATACCGCACCAACCAGCAACGACTTGTTCACGTGAACCTCCTGACCATACAAACGGGACTTGGCCCGCGCTTCTCCCAGCGTTGGAGCAATAAAAAAGGCGCGAGTTCAACACTCGCGCCTTTTTAACTGACAGCCGGAAAAGGGCTAGATCTTCACGGACGGTCGTCCACTTCCTTCTCGGTATTGGCCGGAGGAATCAGATCCTCGCTGTTCAGGTTCAGCCAGATCAGCACCACGTTGGCGATGTAGATCGACGAGTAGGTACCCGCCAGAACACCGACAAACAGGGCGATGGAGAAGCCGTGCAGGTTGTCACCACCGAAGAACAGCAGCGCAATGATCGCCAGCAAGGTGGAGATCGACGTGGCCATGGTCCGCAACAGAGTCTGCGTGGTCGAGATGTTGATGTTCTCGATCAGGCTGGCCTTGCGCAGCACACGGAAGTTCTCCCGCACCCGGTCGAACACCACGATGGTGTCGTTGAGCGAGTAACCAATGATCGCCAACACCGCCGCCAGCACCGTCAGGTCGAAGGTGATCTGGAAGAACGAGAGGATACCCACGGTCACGATGACGTCGTGGATCAGCGAGACGATGGCACCGACCGCGAACTTCCACTGGAAGCGGAAGGCCAGGTAGATGAGGATGCCACCCAGCGCCATGAGCATGCCCAGGCCGCCCTGGTCGCGCAGCTCTTCACCCACTTGCGGGCCAACGAACTCGACGCGCTTGACCTGCGCCGGGTTGTCACTGCCTGCCTTCTGCAGCGCCTCGGCCACCTGGTGACCCAGTTGCGGATCTTCACCCGGCATCCGCACCAGCAGATCAGTGGTCGCACCAAAGCTCTGCACGATGGCTTCGTGATAACCGGCATCGTTCAGTTGCGAACGCACCTTCATCACATCCGCCGGACGCTCGTAGGTCAGCTCAATGAGCGTACCGCCGGTAAAGTCCAGACCATAGTTCAACCCCTTGTGGAACCAGCTGAACAACGCCAGAACGGTAAGAAGCACAGTGACGCCGAACGCAAAGTTGCGCACGCCCATGAAGTTGATAGTACGTAACATGGCAGCCCCTTAAATCCACAACTTCTTGAAGTCACGACCGCCGAAGATCAGGTTGACCATCGCGCGGGTCAGCCAGATGGCCGTGAACATCGAGGTAAAGATCCCGAGGGACATGGTCACCGCAAAGCCCTTGACCGGGCCGGTGCCCATGGCGAAGAGGATGCCGCCCACCAGCAAGGTGGTCAGGTTGGCATCGAGAATCGCAGTGAATGCCCGGCCGAAGCCTTCGTTGATTGCCCGCTGCACCGTCATGCCGGCGGCGAGCTCTTCACGTATCCGCGAGAAGATCAGTACGTTGGCGTCCACCGCCATACCCATGGTCAGCACGATACCGGCGATACCCGGCAGGGTCAGCGTAGCCCCCAGCAGGGACATCAGGGCCAGCAGCAGCACCATGTTCAGCGCCAGCGCCACCGTGGCGATCACACCGAAGAAACGGTAGATGGCAATGATGAACAGCGACACGAACAACATGCCCCACAGCGACGCATCGATACCCTTGGTGATGTTGTCAGCACCCAGGCTCGGACCGATTGTGCGCTCTTCGGCGAAGTACATCGGCGCCGCCAGACCACCGGCACGCAGCAGCAGCGCCAGCTCGGAGGACTCACCCTGGCCATTGAGGCCGGTGATGCGGAACTGGCTGCCCAGTGGCGACTGAATGGTCGCCAGGCTGATGATCTTCTTCTCTTCCTTGAACGCCTGGACTGGTACGTCCTTCTCGACGCCGTCAACCATCTGCTTGGTGTAGGTGGTGACCGGCTTCTGCTCGATGAAGATCACCGCCATGCTGCGGCCGACGTTGCTGCGGGTCGAACGATTCATCAGCTCGCCACCATGACCATCAAGCTTGATGTTCACTTGTGGACGACCATGTTCGTCGTAGCCGGCCTGGGCATCGGTCACCTGGTCACCGGTGATGATCAGGCCACGCTCGATCAGCGCTGGAGGACGATTGCCCTCACGGAATTCGAAGGACTCGGAAGTCGCCTTGGAAGCACCCGGCTCAGCGGCCAGACGGAATTCCAGGTTGGCGGTCTTGCCCAGGATCCGCTTGGCTTCAGCGGTGTCCTGCACGCCCGGCAGCTCAACCACGATGCGGTTGGCACCCTGACGCTGAACCAGCGGCTCGGCCACACCCAGCTCGTTGACGCGGTTACGTACCGTGGTCAAGTTCTGCTTGATGGAGTATTCGCGGATTTCCGCCAGCTTGGCCGGGGTCATCGCCAGACGCAGCACCGGTTGGCCATTGAGGTCGGCCGGTACGATATCGAAATCATTGAAGTTCTTGCGGATCAGCGAACGGGCCTGCTCACGGCTGTCCTCATCGCTGAAGCCCAGCTGGATGGCACCATTGAGCTGCGGCAGGCTGCGATAGCGCAGACGCTCTTTGCGCAGCAGGCTCTTGACGTCGCCTTCATAGACTTTCAGGCGGGCATCGAGGGCTTTGTCCATGTCCACTTCCAGCAGGAAGTGCACACCACCGGACAAGTCCAGACCCAGTTTCATCGGGTGCGCACCGAGGTTGCGCAGCCATTGCGGGGTGGTTTGCGCCAAGTTCAACGCCACCACATAGTCATCGCCCAGCGCCTTGCGCACTACATCCTTGGCCGGAAGCTGGTCTTCCTTGTTGATCAAGCGCAGCAGGCCACCCTTGCCGTTGGCGGCAATGGAAGAAGCCTTGACCTTGATACCGGCGTCGGTGAGCGCTTTGCTCGCATGATCCAGATCCGCCTGAGTGACCTGCAACGCGGTACTCGCACCGCTGACCTGAATGGCCGGATCATCAGGGTATAGATTGGGAGCGGAATAAATAAAACCGATCGCCAGCACCGCCAGGATCAGTAGGTACTTCCACAGAGGATATTTGTTCAGCATCACGCCGCCCGTTTATGACGCGGGGCGCCTTGCGCGCCCCGTCGATTGGTAAAAGATGAAACTTAGATCGCTTTCAGCGTGCCTTTTGGCAGCGTGGCAGCGATCGCGCCCTTCTGGAACTTCAGCTCAACGGAGTCCGACACTTCCAGAACCACGAAGTCGTCGGTCACTTTGTTGATCTTGCCGGCGATACCGCCAGTGGTCACAACTTCGTCGCCTTTCTGCAGGTTGCTCAGCAGGTTTTTCTGCTCTTTGGCGCGCTTGGCCTGTGGGCGCCAGATCATCAGATAGAAGATAGCCAGGAAGCCGATCAGGAAAATCCACTCGAAACCAGTGCCAGCAGGACCGGCAGCAGCAGGTGCAGCGGCGTCCGCATACGCGGCAGGGATCAAAAAGCTCATTTAACACTCCGATAATTGCAGAATTGGTGGCTTAACGTCTTTAGAACTTACTCTAAAGGCGGCACGGGTAACCCGCGTTTGGCATAGAAGGAATCGACAAAGGCGGCCAATGTACCTTGTTGAATAGCCTCGCGCAAACCAGCCATAAGACGCTGGTAATGGCGCAAATTATGGATGGTATTGAGCATACTCCCGAGCATTTCCCCGCACTTGTCCAAGTGATGCAGATAGGCACGGGAGAAGTTCTGACAGGTGTAGCAATCACAAGTTGGGTCCAGCGGCGAATCATCATGGCGATGGAACGCGTTACGGATTTTCAGCACGCCTGTATCGATGAACAGATGCCCATTGCGGGCATTGCGGGTTGGCATCACGCAATCGAACATGTCCACACCGCGGCGCACACCCTCAACCAGATCTTCCGGCTTGCCAACTCCCATAAGGTAACGAGGTTTGTCGGCAGGCATCTGGCCCGGCAGGTAGTCCAGCACCTTGATCATTTCATGCTTGGGCTCGCCCACCGACAGACCGCCGATGGCCAGGCCGTCGAAGCCAATCTTGTCCAGGCCTTCCAGAGAACGCATGCGCAGGTCCTGGTGCATGCCGCCCTGGACGATGCCGAACAGCGCCGCGGTGTTGTCGCCGTGGGCGTTCTTCGAGCGCTGAGCCCAGCGCAAGGACAGCTCCATGGAGATCCGCGCCACGTCCTCATCGGCCGGGTACGGCGTGCATTCGTCGAAGATCATCACGATGTCCGAACCCAGGTCGCGCTGCACTTGCATCGACTCTTCCGGGCCCATGAACACCTTGGCGCCGTCCACCGGCGAGGCGAAGGTCACGCCCTCTTCCTTGATCTTGCGCATGGCGCCCAGGCTGAACACCTGGAAACCACCGGAGTCAGTGAGAATCGGACCGTTCCACTGCATGAAATCATGCAGATCGCCGTGAGCCTTGATCACCTCGGTGCCCGGACGCAGCCACAGGTGGAAGGTGTTGCCGAGAATGATCTCGGCGCCGGTGGCGACGATATCCCGTGGCAGCATGCCCTTGACCGTGCCGTAGGTGCCCACCGGCATGAAGGCCGGGGTTTCCACCGTACCGCGGGGGAAGGTCAGGCGACCGCGACGAGCCTTGCCATCAGTGGCCAGAAGCTCGAAGGACATACGACAAGTGCGACTCATACAGTTTCCTCGGGGGCCGGATCCTTGGGAGCGGTCGGCGCGGGATTACGGGTGATGAACATCGCATCACCGTAGCTGAAAAAGCGGTACCCATTTTCCACCGCGGCGCGATAGGCGGCCATGGTCTCGGGATAACCGGCGAACGCCGAAACCAGCATCAACAGCGTGGATTCCGGCAGGTGGAAGTTGGTCACCAGGGCATCGACCACATGGAACGGCCGGCCCGGGTAGATAAAGATGTCGGTGTCGCCGCTGAACGGCTTGAGCACGCCATCGCGGGCGGCGCTTTCCAGGGAGCGCACGCTGGTGGTGCCCACCGCCACCACCCGGCCGCCGCGAGCCCGGCACGCGGCCACTGCATCCACCACGTCCTGGCCGACTTCCAGCCACTCGCGATGCATATGGTGATCTTCGATGCGCTCGACCCGCACCGGCTGGAAGGTCCCGGCGCCGACATGCAGGGTCACGAACGCCGTCTCCACCCCCTTGGCAGCTATCGCCTCCAGCAGCGGCTGGTCGAAATGCAGCCCCGCGGTCGGCGCTGCCACGGCGCCCAGGCGCTGGGCGTACACGGTCTGATAGCGCTCGCGATCGGCGCCTTCGTCCGGGCGGTCTATATAAGGAGGCAACGGCATGTGCCCGACCCGGTCCAGCAGCGGCAGCACCTCCTCGGCGAAGCCCAGCTCGAACAGCGTGTCATGGCGAGCCAGCATCTCGGCCTCGCCACCGCCCTCGATCAGGATCTTCGACCCCGGCTTGGGCGACTTGCTGGAGCGCACATGGGCCAGCACACGATGGCTGTCCAGCACCCGCTCGATAAGGATCTCCAGCTTGCCGCCGGAGGCCTTCTGGCCGAACAGACGGGCCGGAATCACCCGGGTATTGTTGAACACCATCAGATCGCCAGGGCGCAAATGCTCCAGCAGATCGGTGAATTGACGGTGGGCCAAGGCGCCGGTTGGCCCATCCAGGGTCAACAGACGGCTGCCGCGACGCTCGGCCAATGGATGGCGGGCGATCAGCGAATCAGGAAGCTCGAAGGTAAAGTCAGCAACGCGCATGATGGGGTTCGTCTAGCAGGGCCGGAAAGTTTAGCGGAATAACTAAAAATTGACCACGAAAGCCGATTGACCAACGGTAACCGCCTCTCTATACTTCGCCGCCATTGAGCCCTGATGGCGGAATTGGTAGACGCGGCGGATTCAAAATCCGTTTTCGCAAGAAGTGGGAGTTCGAGTCTCCCTCGGGGCACCAAGCACATAGCTCAAGACGTTGCTCAATACGTCTTGAACCCAAAGAAACCGGCCACTTGAGCCGGTTTTTTTGTGCCTGACTTTTCGCCCGGCACCGACCAGAAACCTGTTTATCCCGGCTTGTACCCTGAGCTATTCAGCGAACTGCGGGATACAAAGACACCAGGTTTGTTCAGTCTGGATCAGCCCCTGATTCCCCCATCTTCCAGGCTTGCGTCTGGTTGTCCGACGCCACCCGACCGTCGCATTACGCTGCGCTGTCCAGGCATTCCAGTCCCACAGATAAATCCGAAGATATCGCCAGAAAAAATCTCAACTGACTACCGACTTTTCCTTATTGCAAACTTGATCGAGATCAACGGCCCCGAGCCCCCCAACCCTAAAAATGACCGGAGGACATTGAACGCAACTACAGGCCCCTCCCATGAGTGAAGAATCCACCGCCCTGCCCC
>Ga0194135_10001748_pt1 | contig 13061 bp, 7 predicted proteins | sample LitLau_LLRF_2013_FD_134024 | JGI IMG/M metagenome (GOLD analysis project Ga0194135, IMG submission 134024) | Freshwater sediment microbial communities in response to fracking from North America - Little Laurel Run_MetaG_LLRF_2013 (version 2) | ecosystem: Environmental > Aquatic > Freshwater >... | reverse complement strand
TCACATCTTGTCTACTACAGAGTCCTTTGATGACTTGACATCTGCAACTGCTCCTGCTGCTCCTACTTCATCCGACCCTCAAAAACAACAGCAGAGCTCATCTTCTCATCTAAAGAACTCTTCAAAGAGAAATGGGTCCTTCTCTTCAGCGGATCTTTTGGAAGAAGGAGCCTCTTTCGGAGAAGAAGATGAGGAGGAACCTGAAAAAACAAAGAATGGAGGAGATTTCCACCCACGCCCACGTACCAACAATAATAAGAAAAACAAAGCACCTGTTGTGGAGCCCCAACGAGATGACGACGGAGGATCGGATGATTCCAAAGATCACTTTGTCACAGTAATTGAAGTAAATGGGCTGGAGAAGGAGAAGGGAGGAGGTACATCTTCATCTGCTGCTGCTTCGCTCACAAGAAGTTCCAGTGATGATAGCAAACGACTGAAGAAAGTTCCTCCGCGACCGCCGCCGAAAAGTTTCAAACGTCCTGGTCAAGATTTGCTTCCGAATAACGGGCGACTTTCCTTCAGCTCCTTTGGAATCAAAGACGAGTCAACAGCGAACAAGGCAGATAAGGTCGAATACTCTCGGTCTTCTTCTAGTGAGGAGAATTCTTCGAGTAATAAAGGCGATGGGAAACTTATTCATAGGCCGGTTGTGTTTGATTCTCGGAGTAATAGTTCAGCGGCGGCGTCAACGGCTCCTCCAGTCGGGGGTAGTGGGGGTCACCACCATCATCAGTCTAGTTTGAATAGTGCCAGCAGTAGTAATAGTTCGTCGTTATCTAGCAGTTGTGCAACTAATAATAAAGAGGCTCCTCCAGTCGTTCCAAGTCATAATAATCCTGGCAAGCCTCAAGTGTTCAAGAAGTTTGAAGGAAGCAAGCTACCTCTGCCTCCTCCTCCGTCGTCTTCGTCGTCGTCATCGGCTGGGGCAGAAGGGTCTAGGGATATTGCGAAAGATCGTAGAAATTCTAGTAGTGATCGAGGAGACCCTCCATCGGCTTCTGCGGGACTTCCTCAAAGGTCAAAGATTTTTGACTTGGTCAATAAAATGGAAGCAAATAGTCAGCAGCAGCAAAGTCAACTTAATAAACCTGCAGATAAATTGACACCAAAGCGATCGTTTAAGAAACCATTTAAAGACACGGCGTACAACAGCAGATCAGCTGTCACGAACAATTCTGACTCCCTCATGACTGATTACATGGATCCTTGCGATGCTGAATTCGAATTGGTGTCGGACCAAATATATGACAGTCCTCCTCCTGAAGACTGTCATTCGTCTCCTTCTCACGGGAATAAAAATAGTTTGGAAAATAGAAATCTCAAACGGAACACGAATAAGACAGGTACGATGGGAAGTCATGGGAGTTGTGAGAATAATAGTGGAGACTTTGACAGTGAACCCATGTACGACACCGTGGCTCCTGATCAAGACCAGGAGGATGATTATGTAGTTCTGCTGGAGGATGAAAACAACCCTGCGAATACTTCCGATAATTCACTACCGAAGAATAAGAATTCATTAACAAGAAACGGACAAGACCAGCCGGTGTTATCGTCTTCGTGTAATCCTGATGCATCCACGATCAAGTCACAAGCATCTGTCATTTCCGGTCACAGTATAACCACCACAACGAGTTCTGGGACTACCTCAGACACAGAAGGACTGACGGGAAGCCCATTACCTCAAGATGGAACTCATGACTCGGAGAAAAACCCATCGGCCAATTATGTGAATATTGAGTATTTCTTAGGGTAATTTACAAAGTCATCAACTACATTTCATATGGAATTGTTTGTGTCACCTTTACTAGTGCAAAAAGTCTAATAATAATATGTGTGATTGTAGTAAATCTAATCGGAAAGATTCTCGGGCGTCAGGGGAGTCTGAAGAAGACGAACCAGTGTTACTTCGAGCCATATCTTTTGATCAGGATGGTGATGCTTTGGAGAGTCAAGATGATGACACTGTAGATGCAAATATCGATGATTTGGATATTGACTCAGGTACATTTTACATTTTTTCCTAACGATATATCTCTTATTATTAGTATCATTACTATTGAATACAGTTCAATTATTGATTTATTTATTACTGCTATAGTCCATGACGGATCGATGGATCGCTCGGGTATGTTCAAGTCAGGAGGAACTGCGGATTCTAGAGGAGAAGCAGCAACAATGAGTGTCGCTGATCAAGAGAAGATTGCAACATACCGGATGATTTTATCAAACATTGCAAGAAGTGAGAATGAATATGTAGAAGTTCTGAACAAACTTTTGCAGTACATGAAAGCTATCAAAGCTACTCTAGCTACATCAAAACCAGTGTTGTCGACTGACGAATTTAACATTATATTTTACAAAATCCCCGAATTGTTCGCCATGCATCAAAAGTTTTTGAATGGAATGCAGCAAAAGTCTGCTGCTACAATTGGAGTTGGAATTCACTTTGAGAATTTGGTAATGCTCGTGTTGATTAGTTTTTTTATTTGCTTATTTAACTTAGGTTTGGAACTAAAATTAATCTTGCTTTAGGCCAAAGAGGTAGATGTGTACGGAGCGTTTTTGCAAAACTACTCTAGAGCAGTGGATACTGTTAGAAAGTGCAGCCAGAATAACAGTGATTTTGCCGAAATTACTCGATCTATTAGTCTGAGGTATCGTAATATGAACTCAAAAGTGTCTCTGGAAACTCTACTTTACAGCCCTGTGTCCAGAATACAGAAGAATATTGAAATAATTCAGGTATAGCCCCACAAATTTGATTTACAATAATTGTGAAAGTTTTACTAATTTTTTGTTTTGCTACAATACAGGACTTGGTGAAACATCTGCCAGATTCGCATCCAGATTGTTTATCTCTGGCATCAGCTCTTCGGGAATTTCAGTCATTCCTTAATGAATTCAAAATGGTCCAACCGGAGCAACTTTCTGTGGTACATGGAGTTTAAAAATAATAATAGCATTTATCGTCTTGAATTCTTGTGCTTACACAATTTTGTTTTACAGGGTTCTGACCGAAGTCCTAGGCACCTTGTAAAAAATTCATTCATCGTCGAGTTATCCGAAGGTCACAGGAAACTGCGACATTTATTCTTGTTTAACGATGTACTAGTCTGTGCTAAATACAAGGTTAGTGTGTGAATCAAAATTAAATTGATTTGAAATCTGGAGTTAATTGATGTCTGAAACTCATGTATGCTTACATAGGCCTCCGGACGCAATGAAAAGTTCACATTTGAGTTGAAGTGGTACATACCCGTAGCTGATTGTGTTGTAGTTGAAGAGTCAACAGAACCTCGAGAAGCTACAGCTATAAACCTAGTTGCACTTAGATCACAGGCTTCAACGGTACGGGATCAAATCAAACGGCAGACAAGTCGGGATGATTCCAGGGTACCTTAATTTAAAGTCTTAAGTAAAAATCGTTTACAGTGCAGTACACTAGAGAAGAGCTAACAATTGTATAATTTCGTTACAGAAGGCCAAAGCTGAAAAGCAAAGAAAGAAACTGGCTGAACTTGAAGCTCAGTTAGTACTAGCATCACCAAACTTAGTGTTCAAAGTAAAAGCATCCAATGGAAAAGCGTACACTTTCTTTCTTTCTTCGGAATACGAAAGAAGTCAATGGGTTGATGCAATTGAAGCCTTAAAGGTAAGCACAACGGTTAGTACTAATAAGGTGAAGACAAATTGACAGTTAACGTTCTTGTAAAATAGAAACAGTCGAGTCAGCCACCTGCTTCGTCTCAGCTCAGTATGAACGAATTACAACAATGGGTGACAAGCAGCCGAAAGCATTTGAAAACGAACATGGGCTCCTACTTGCTGAGAACTGGTCGTGATGAGAATCTTCTAGTTGGAGATTTCTACGTTATGATAGGACAACTTAAAGGAATACAAAGACCTGCTGGTAACTTATCTTTTCATGCATAGCGATAAATTGTCCATATTTTTTACTACCTACTTTTGTAATATTATAATTTCATAAAATAACACTTTGTTATATAGATTTATACATCTGCCTTGAGTTGGACTCATATGGTCACTTCTTTCGAAAAGCCAAGACCAAAATGATTTGCGGTAGTACCCAGCCTAATTGGAACCAGGACTTTATAATTGAGTTGGAAGGAGCTCAGAACCTGAGAATTTTGCTGTATGAGGAGCATCCTGTTCAAGGCGCACTGATTCGGGCGACAACAACTATACAGGTTAATTTCTTAATCAGGCGTGTACTTCAATCTGCAATACCATATTAACATTTTTGAAATTCTTTCTCCAACAGTTGAGTCGAAATTGGTTAAGCTCGCCACAAGCCACAGAAAAGAAAGTTAATCTTCAAGATTATGTGTTAACATTATCTACTCGATTCATTCCTTCGGAATTGACTATTCGACGAGTGCCTACAGCAAAACCTTCGGGTCTCTTCGGTGCCAAAATTACTGCAGTATGCAAGTGAGTTGACGGTTGTGATATTTTTGGGTTATCAAATTGGGATATAATTTCATAACTGGGATTTATTTCAGGCGAGAAAAACGTCAAATTCCATTCATTATGACCAGTTGTGTCCGAGAAATTGAACGAAGAGGAATTAATGAGGTTGGAATTTACAGAGTCTCTGGATCTGCGTCTGATGTATCGCGCCTCAAGAAAGCGTTTGAAACAAGTAATTTCCATCAATTCAAGAATCCTCGCACGTCTTTCTCTTTAATGATTTTAATTACGTCTTGATTTTAACTCTAACGTACAGATTCGTACGAAGCAGAACAGTTACTGAAGGAAGTGGATGTTCATTCTACTACATCTCTCTTTAAGTGCTACTTGCGAGAACTGCCGGAAGCCTTATTTACAGATGATTTGTACCCCAGATTTTTCGATGCCTTTAACCAACACGATCTCGAGCTCAGAAAGACTACGCTCATGCAGTTGTTTTCTACACTACCGACATTAAATCAGCATATTATCTTGTTTCTATTGGACCACATGGTTAGGTAGGTAACAATCAGTGTGATTAGCATTCAGTTTTAGTAAGTTTTTATGATTGAGTTTTGATATAATATTAATTTACTTATCTTGAAGGATCAACTCGCATGAAAACCACAACAAAATGTCGCTGCATAATTTGGCCACCGTTTTTGGACCAACATTACTCCGTCCAGGGACGAAAAATGAAGGAAGTGGCAACATTGACCTTTTAGCTGCAGGAACCGCAGATGTCATGGCTCAAGCCGGAATTTTATACTTTTTTCTTACACGACGCGCAAGCAATGAACCAATTCAACCAAGTCTACAGTAACAACGACACTCGTCACTTTCGCATTCCCTAAGACGTCCAATGAAGGGCTTTTCATGTTAAATTGTAGTAACTAGTTGCTGATTATTTGGTAATCATTTTAGCTAAATTTGAATATCAGACAAAACTATTGTACTTCTGTTGGTTAAATACGTAAGATCAGTTTTTTCGTGTGTGTGTCATTTTTAAGTATATTAATGCGTTCAGTGAGCCGTACCACATACTACTAGAGTGTTTATAATCTAACTTTCATAGAGAATGATTAGTCAGGTCTGTCAGGTATTGTTAAGACTTAAGACTTTGAGGCTAGAAATACGAGTGAACTTCATTACTGGATTGTGTACTGCCAACAACTTTAACATTATTAAGGCAATAAGAATTATTGATTGCCAACTATTCCGCAAACACTTGTAGCTAAATTTTGAGCAGCACCAGACACTCTGGATTACACTAAACTTCTATTTTGAATTGATATTTTTATACCAAACGACCAAATTTTGCAGTCTGCTTATTGTTAGTGAGAAAAATACGAACAAACCTTGCATAATGGTACTTTCAAGTCGGCACGAGCCCATCCAGACATTATCTAGACTGACAGTATGGGAACAGAAAATAACAAGAAAACTGATAGTTACGTTGCGTTACGTACAACCGAAGAATTTCTACTTTTACTTTGCTTCGTATATTACACTGTTGTATCTCTGCGGTTAGATTTTTAAACATCGAAAAACTAATATTAAGTATTAAACAATGACTGACTTACATCACACTGGAGTTCCCAGAACTATCCCACAACGATTGCTAATAAATAACAGAAGTATTGCTACTACAACTTCGCTTTTACATCATGATGATGATGCGTCTCTTCAACATAATGTTAAAACTAGTCATTTACTTAAATCGACAAGGTGTACAAATGTAAATTATGGTGGTTTTACAAATAATAGATGTTTAGTTAATTGTTTCGCATGATTTGTAATTGTCCAACGTTTGAATGTTTGATTGCTAATAAGCTTGATATTTAAAGTCACGATCTTATGAATTACGTAGTATGTAAGGATTTCTAGTTGAATACACGCAGTTTGATGAAAAATTGATTATTGTTAAGGAATAAATCTTTGATATATACGCTGATAATATAATTTGCACTTTATTCCTTTCGAGTTTTCGTACTTGAACATAACATTAATTCAGTGTTTTCTCAAGCATTCCGGAATGAGTCTTATAAATCTACACCCGTTTTTTCGTAACATTATTAGAGCCAAAAGATTTTTCTGACTTGGCGAATTTCTTAACAACTCTATAGTTCAATACAGCGCATATAAACAGGAAAAAGTTTACGACGTACGTGGTAATGCATACAACGCAGGTATCTTTCAAAATATAAAATAAAATATATCCCAGATATCCAGAAACACCGACTCCACTGATTCCAAGTCCCAGCTCCATCGCTGCGAAGAATGGATATCCAATGCAACCTGGGAAAGCGGATAAAATAATTATAGTAGTATAGCATAAATACTAATAGTCTAAAACAAAATTATTAAAAATATTCCAAGGAATAAACTCACTGAGCAATAAGAATACAGGATACATCACAAGTCCATAGATTCCATTGGGCTGGTTAATCACAGAATCGCTTCCGAAGATTTTCCCAAGAATTCCAAAGCCTTTTCCATACCTATAGGAATATTTGAACAGAAATTGACGCATCATAACACAAGGATAAATTAATTTGACATCTCGTATTAATTAAATGCATGCGTAATTATGTGTGTGATACATTTTGATAACTTACTCGGAAGTGAAGACATTTGAGCAGCTAATCGTCTCAGATATGTCACACATGGCTTTGTAAGTCTCATCGTTATGTTTCGAAGTCTCAACATGCAAAGCGTAGTACGACAACGAGAATCCTATGACGCAGAATAAAGCTGTGAACTTCCGGTAACGTCTTAAAGACTTTTTCAGTTCTTGGTTAGCGTTCATGATCACAAAAGTTTGAGGGTTTTCTGCAAGAAAAAGTTATGGTTAATGTGAGTAGTTCCCAAATCGTGTCCAAATGTATTGACTATATTAACTATGGATGGGTGTATATTACTCAAGTAGGCTCCTTTTTAATCACGTATTACTTCTAAATGGTGTTAAATTGCAAATCTCAAACATACACTGTATGAACTCCAATGACAGCCTATAGTAAGTACCGCACTCTCCACAACACCTTTTTATATATTCTGTTTTCTGTTTAGAATTTGTGGGATTATAGCAATAAAGCTTCGGAAGTGTGTGTCTCAAATCACTGCAATCGGTGATATGCATACCTATGACTCGTCCAATAAACATTACCTTCACCTTGCATATAAATTAGGAGTACGCAAATCCGAATCTGATTGCAGGAGGTTCAATGAGTCACTACACACAGGTTACATATATGCATGTTTGTAATCTGCCTAAATCTACGTGTACACTTTGAATGTTGATGTATATATTCATCTCCTCTTATATACGTTTGTAAATTTAACTAAACGCAAAACCTAATTACACGTGTTGCAACTTTGCAACAACTGTTGTATTTCTGTAAATAATACGCTGAAATTTCACAAAGTATCACATTTACCTGAACAGAGTGTGTTTTCTGAATAGTTTGGGCTTCTTCTCAGGCAAAACTGCGACAGGATACTGAACGGAATGAGCAGCAGAAGTAGTAAAGCAGCTCAACAAATGAGCAATATTGCAAATAATGTGATTTAAAAGAAAATATGACCCTGATGCGCCTAATTAGATTACCATATGAGAGTGAGTTTATTAAGAAAAAAGTCGTCACAAGAAGTCACACAAATTAGCCTCTGTGTCTTCTGCCCATCTACATAAGTATATTTATGTTTATAATATAAAAGTTATGTAACTTATCACTACAATCTCTAGACATAAATTTATAAATATACAAAACTATTACTACATACTATGGATATCTATTAACCAAATTGAGATAATCTGTGGATTCTGGATTAAGCTCTTCTCTCCGATTACTCTCCATGTGTCAAACTCCATTCCCTCCTGCGAGAAAAATCAATTAAAGTGATATAATTAAGATGAATTCGTTTTGTGGGGTAAAGGGAGAACCAATGCTGCTCCTGCTCCTTTGTTAACAGAAGAAAGCAAGAATCCTGCGCTGCATGACTGACGCTATGATCAAAGGATTGAATAGCAATACATGAAATTTGTTACACAAGTTTATTGCTTTGTATAGTGACGTCTTATGTAGTTATTATATTTGGAGGAAGTACAGATGAAATGATATTTGTAAGTCAGACATTTCATTTGATTTAAGGAGGAGGCTGACACATGAGAGGTGACGTGTAATGAAGAATTGGGCATGGTTACTTTTACCCGTCACTCTTTCTGAAGGGTCCTCTTCTGCACTTTTACAAAAAGAGCAGTGGCAACCCTATCTGCACTATATATACAACTCCCCATTCACCCAGCCCTTGAAGGCAAGCGTGTCTAAGTGAGCGATGATCAAAAAAGTCATATTAAAGGGTTTCTTTCTAATCATATTTCAATTCGGGTGTGCTATGTATCGTAATACGCGTAGTAACTAGAAATGTTCTTTGATTTTTGAATTTCTTCAAAATCCTTATCTGTATTATATAGTGTGATTTGGATTTTGAAATGGCTGAAAGCACAGAATTGATTAAATTCAGTGTTATTGACTTTTAAGTTGGTAATAGGAAATTTGTCAATTGATTTTGAAATTCTGCTCATGAAAACGGCTGGAACTTAAATAAACTTGAAGCTGCAGAATTCTTAGCATTATAATTCAATTGTTCGATAACTCTCTTGTGATTTGTGAGTAAGGGCGAAGATCATATATCATTGGGATTCATCAATATGTAGTCAACTTGGAATTGTGAATGTGTTGAGACGGAGAGAATAAAAATCGACAAAGAGACGTACTTTAGAAATGAAAGGGATTGTTTGGTAGAAAGGTGAGGAAACCATATAATAGTTAGCATTCTGAGGCTAAGGAGACTGGACAAGGTGTTAAATAGATTTGAGAAAACTCTCAAAATAAAAGTGAAAGATTTTCTGTACACAAAATTTACCCGTAAGATTGGTTGTTCTGTTTAGACGGAAGAATGGAAGACTTTGAGGTTACACCATTATTGTTTCCTTTGGTCGTTTGATTTTTATGAACAAGAACAGATGATTTTGTTACAGAAGTGGCTGGTGCTACATACATACCACTAGCCGTTCCTTGTCCTGGACAAGAAACGATTCTTATTGCGAAGGGAATGAAATGAATCTCTCGAGTGATATTTCATATGAAGGAAGAATGGTGTGGGAAATGTATGAAGGCAAAAACTATGGGTGATGACGCGCGACCGCATTAGGACATCTGAGTCTTTACACTAAATTACACATGAATACCGTTTAACTTTTAGTCAAAAGGGCCGGTCCTTATATATTCTCGCAGTACGAGCCGCAGACTTCCCTGCTTTAAATCGTCACTTGTCATTCGGCAAGGGTTATCTACTTTATGTCAACAAAAACAATCAATTTCCTCGTCATGTCTTTTGTACTTCGGAGTTACACGCTGACAACGCCGTTGTGATCACCCCTGTGGTCAACCCTTCTTGGCCTTACAAACAATACTACACATTTTTCATTTTCCCATCCACGAAGACTAAACTGTAAACTATAGAGATGAAGTATAGGACGGCCTATAATATCTATATTTAGTCTTCTTGATTACATACCGCACTATAACGTCTTCATGGTCTTAGCTTCTCAGTTTCATAAGCATTTGACTTCGCTAATAACCAATCTATGTATATAATTCGGAATATAAATTCTCTGTATGTGAGCATATGAGGAGACATGCTGAAAAAGCAAACAATTCTGAGATAGTTAGATTCCGAATAGTCCCACTGGGTGATAGTGGTATATTTCATTTGTAGATAGAATTCAACTGTTGTTTAAAATATTGTCGCTTTCAAGCTATGCTATTCTATTAATTACATAAAAAGTATGACTCGCGAAGAAACTCGTTTATTGTCACATCCGAGGAATTCACAAGCTTCATCTGTCATTCCGTAGTTTTGTTTGGTAAATGGCATGTATAGAAGTTATAAAAAGGAGACGACATATTAGAGGTGGTTGAGTGTGTGAGACCCTTTAGAGTCAATTCGGTAATGAATGAAAGGACGTATCAATAAAGTGACGAGAAAAAAGTGAACAAGCAGGGAGAATACGATTTTGGGGACGTGTCTGCCATTAATAAACCACTAAAGAGAGTTTGGATAGGGTCCATTGAAAGAGTTTCAAGTGGTTGTGCTCTGGGGTTGCGATTGAAATTTCTTCCACACTCCAAGTCCAGCACAAAAAAGCATTCTTGACACTATTGTACTGTTAACTGCCTCCTCTTCAAACTGTCCTCTACAAGCAACTTCCTTTTACCTTTCCATTCATCAATGATCCATCCCCATATCTTTGCACTACACACTTGCAGATTAATTCATTCCTTTGCTAAGTTTAGCCCTCGTAAAAAGGTTCACATTCACTCGCTCTCAAAGGAAAATGATCAATTCATCTTTCCCTGCTTTTACATGTCCAGCCCAAACTGGAGGCTTCTGACCTGCTGGACATCATTCCTTCTTCTAATCTTTTACAATTTGATGGATCTCATGCACCATCACTCATTATTAATGACATGTGTGCTGCCCATCTATTCTCAATATTAGGAGAGATTTCTTCTTTAAAGTTTACGCGAGAACAATATGTGAAGAGCTCCATTCCATTTCCTATTTTCCGCTGCGGTAGGTTTCTTCATATTAAATATCATAACACAAATGAAATTACTCTGAGACTGGACTGAGATTATATTGGATGACTTTTTATGAGCCTGAGTTCTCTGTTGTCAGTTCTGTTTAATTTGCAATATGAACTTAATGGAAGAAAGTTTCAGAGTTTGTCAATTCAGGAAGTATTGATGAGGGTATTGGTGAGTTAGCCTATGCAAATGTGCGATAAATATCTAATACAGTGGTACATGATAATTGTACATGTCATGGGAGACCTGTGAAACATAAAACGCAGTAACTGTTCATATAAAAGTAGCGAAGCGTGATGAGAGTCTGGAGGAAGGATGAAATTAAAAGTCACCAAGTATTATGTTGTCTGATCTCGTGTTCGATGAAATGGAGTAGACAAAACGGCATCCGAACCCTCGCCCGTGACTTTTTAACTATGTTGAATATGTGATTCATAGCATGGATGAACCACAACGAGCTTTTTATGAATGAACATATAAGGACCCTTGAGGACTGGTGCTCTGTACTAGTCTGTACTTTGTATTATTCGAGTGGAGATTCTAACAAGCCTTATTCTGGAGAGGCCTCTGCGGTGGTGGAAATCTGAGCTCATATTATCCCTCAGTAATAGATTAGACCCTCAAGGGCCTCCTCTCATGCCCTTTGTCATCACCAGTAAACATACAAGGGCTCTCTTACATATACACTTCAGTACCACTTGAGCTCTTGACTTCCTAATCCTCTTATCAGATTACCGCAGTTTAACTTGTCCACTCGACAACAAACAACCTCATCCTTAAGTGCCCGGATCGCATTACCACCTACTAAAACTTACACGTTTCTATCAAGCTAATCACACATTAAAATCTCATATTACAACAATAAAAGTGTTAAACACTCTACTGTTGAATTACATAGAAACATAAAAGTAGAATAATGACGCTTCTTGGCAAGTTGTTCCGTCCATGGGACTTGCCTACTGCGGAAGACTCTTCGGATAAAATACCTGATAGTCACAACACAATCGAGCAGAAGAAATGTAAACCATCTAAGACGAAAAGTAAGTCATTACCGTCCTCAATCAGCCACAGTCGATTCCCTGAAGAAAGTCGATTAAATTGCGGGGATAAACGAGACAGAGTCAAGTCATTTCATTCAAGCAGTTCCAGTAAGCAACATAGTCCAACATCATCGAATAATATGGAGGAAAGTGAGACTTCATGCAGCATCAGTGACCTCCTTACCTTCCCCTCAAATCCTGACCTCAACGACTTTCCAACTCTCCAATTACTCGATCTAAATAGTTTTCAAAACTCAACTGCCAATACTAACGAACAAAATCCCGTCTTCCTCAATCCCACGACTGTCGATGACTTGGCCAAGTTATCTCGAAATGAATTGACGGCAATGGGACTTCTCCCACCTGATCCTCCATCTTCACAAAAAGTGAAGAGACAGCGTCCGAAGCGTTTCCACTGTCCGCATTGTCAAGTAGCCTTTTCTAACAATGGACAGCTCAGGGGGCATATTCGGATTCATACTGGTGAGTCTCCTGCTCTCATCGTCTGATTCTCTTCTTTACATCACGAATTACCAAATACGAATGGCATGCATATTAAAGTAATGCCTCCAATTACAATCAAAGCGTGTTTTAGTAACGTAACAATTGTATTTTTGTTTGAAGGCGAGAGACCATTTAGTTGTGATCATGAAGGTTGTGGAAAGAGCTTTACTAGGAACGAAGAGTTAACAAGACACAGAAGAATCCATTCTGGTAAGTTTACATAACACTTTATAGCTCAAGTTAACGCGAGACAGAAAAGTTAGCATGAAAAAGAAAGTGTGAAGCAAAAACGCATCGAATTAACTGGGTGACATGATTTTTATTCACAGGTCTGCGACCATACCCGTGTACATTTTGTGGTAAAAAGTTCGGGAGGAAGGATCACTTA
>Ga0194135_10001746_pt1 | contig 13062 bp, 13 predicted proteins | sample LitLau_LLRF_2013_FD_134024 | JGI IMG/M metagenome (GOLD analysis project Ga0194135, IMG submission 134024) | Freshwater sediment microbial communities in response to fracking from North America - Little Laurel Run_MetaG_LLRF_2013 (version 2) | ecosystem: Environmental > Aquatic > Freshwater >... | reverse complement strand
CTTCTATCTGTCTCACAGTATACATCAGCATAGCCAGCATAAGCGTCGTGGAGAAAGCATTGCGAGTATTGAGACTAATATATTATACTGACTGGTGATGTGCATGTAAAAAATCCACCCCTACAAATGTATAGGACGCACAATCAGACCAGAGCTAGAGTTTGGGAAGCTGTATAAGGTGTGCCTTCTGTACATTGAACATATATTGAACATGTATGTGGTTGCAGGGAATTACAGAGAGACGAGTCATCAAGAAGAATTATTGACGTGCCCCAATAAACTTCTCTTGCCTTGTGAAAAGCGCCAAATTCGAAATGAGAAAGTCTTGCAGTCACAGACTCGTCAGGTTTGGCTTGTTAATAGCCTTCCAAATTCTATTGTAATTTTTAATGAGTGTGTCGTCAAGTTTAACAGCTGCGTCCTTACGGATTTTAATTACTCGTATTAAGTGCCGATTTTCAGAGACCTGAAGATGATGAATTGACTACTTTTTTGCAATTTGTCCTTCCCATTCACTAATTTAAGACTGCAGATATGAGGCGAGCTAATACTGGTAAGACAAAAGGGAAGGGAAGAGAACAGTGGTTATCATGTCTGGAAGTGAATTGAGTTGATCTTATCTATTATGTAGTTGTCATTATAATTTTGTATCGTTGACTTAAAGTTGTGTATGAATTGTTTCAGGGTATCAGTACCCCAATCCTTCCTACGGGAATGGACAGATGCAAGGAGATTCAATGATTGAAGCTGAGAATGACTTGCAAACTGATAATTTGAAGGGGAAAATCAGTGCACTGAAATCGGTAAGAGTGTACAAAATATTCAATTATCTTTCTGTGGGGTTTTAAAACTGCAAAAGCTAACTTCTTTTTAACGCGATAGTTGACGATTGACATTGGAAACGAAGTTAGAGATCAAAATAAACTACTGACGGATATGGTGAGTTTCAACTGCAACAGTATGAAGGATAGTTTTGCAGACAGAGATGTATTTATACTGACATTTTTTTATTAGGATGATGAGTTCGACAGTGCAGGAGGGTTTCTAGGAAAAGCTATGGGACGGGTTAAGAAATTGGCAAAAGGCAGTCAGAATTACATTGTCATTTATCTTATTCTATTTTCCCTGGTCGTATTCTTCTTTATTTGGATCCTCACGAAATTCCGAAGTTAACTTTCGCCATATGCTAGTGAGCCAGCCGAAGAATGTAATTACTGTAAACTCATCACTTATATCCGCTGAATATACTACTATTTTTTCAATTTGTATGCGATTTTATGCGGACGCATCAATATTAATTCAGACGTTTAAAAATATGCGAACAAGGATTTTTAAACGTCTTTTTGTGACGGGGTTATTATCAAATTTGGAGACAGGTCTATAAATCCTGTTATCCTGTGAACACAGCTGTGAATAAAGAAATCAATCAATCAAAGCTTCTTCAATTAAAAAACATACCTGTGATTGATACAAAAATTTTTATAAATGTCAGTCTCGTAATAAACAGTACTGCTGACGAAATTCGACGTAAATTGCAATATTTTATCTTTATTGAGTAAACCGTTTGTATAAAATTTTTAGGGATTTATATCAACGTATTTGTAGATATGAAATATACATTTGAAGTAGTTGTTCACTATTGTTAATAGATTTATTGTTTAGAGTGATGTTTATTGCGATTTAAGTTGAGATTATATTAATCTGACAGAGAACCCGTTATATGTCATACTGTAAGAGAAATACGATTTCAAATCAGTATACCAGGAAGACTGAAATGATCAATTTAAGCGATTAAGTATTCATTTGTTCTGCACTTGTGGTTCAGGCTCTTTTAGTTCAATGTTTAAGTACAAACTGCTATCTTGAAGTCCTGATCCCTCGTAGAGAGTTCGTGAGTGTGAGTCTATTTAATGAATTAAACAGTTATTAGCTCTGCAACCAGAACGAGATAGAATGCATACTAATACAAAATTTACCATCTTCGGAAGAATCTTGGGATGCGTTAGAGCGGTTACTGTCACCGTTCTGTCCTTTAAATTGCGATGCAATGCACTTGTCATATTCATCCTTAATTGCATTAAGCTTCTGTTCTACTTCACCAAGAAGAGGTCTATGACTAGGTTCTCCATCCCAACATGATTCCATGAGACGCCAGCAGGATTCATCGAAGTAAGGAAGTTTCTCTGGTCGTGAGCCTGTTTTAGAATGGGTCCAATGATATAATTAACTAAACATGAAACTAATGGGTTCAATGCAATCCTTTGCATACCTTTCTTTACGCTAGTCCACAAGTGTTCCTTGTTTTGGCATTGTTCGAAAGACTGAGGTAATTTTACTTTCCCAGAACTATCGACAGATATCAAAAATAGTTCCATTATTATCAATTCACACAGGGATATGGTTCTTGCTTATCAAAACGTATCTTTTCATCATTACTTACCACAGATACCAGAATAAAATGCCAAAGGCATATACGTCTACACTATTATCATACTGGCCTGAAAACAACTCTGGGGCCATATGAATAGGAGTTCCTACAATACTTCCTGACATCATAGCTTCTGGCTTGCAGAAACCCAAATCAGTTAATTTCGCTCGGTATTGAGAATCTAACAATATGTTTTTCAGCTTAATATCACGGTGCACTAAGCCCTGGGAATGAAGAAATCGTATTCCTTCCACAACATCTAACGCAATCTGAAATAGTAAGCGGATTAAGATTATTAACGATGACTCACACGTGATAAATGTTGATCTTATAGAAAATACTGTACCTGTAGCCTATCCAGCCACTGAAGTCCAACTTTCAAGGCACAATATAAATCACGAGTCAATCTATCCATTACAATTAGCACGGCTGGTATAGATCCTCCTGCATAGCTGTGGTCAATTACTGAACCCCGTACACGTACAATTCTGTCGTGTTCAGGTATGCTCCTATACAGTATAAAGAACAATTACATTAGTTGTATCAACAGAGACAGTTAAATGTTACGAGACAAACCTCATAAAATAAAATTCCATGGCCAGGTCGTTCCAATGTTTGTCATCCATTGGGACTACTGATTTTACAGCACATGGAGAGAATTTCCCATTTGCCCAAGATTCACAGGAATACACGACTCCATACTGACCACGGCCAATTTCACGACCGCATTGGGGCATGCCTTTTAAAGTTAAAATCGGATTCCGTAAATATCGAGACCATGAGGTCAATCAGAACACATGTAATATCGCTAAGCCCACTTACCGTACAGCAAAAAGTCCGTTATTGAGCTTGTCTCTAAAGCTAATCGAGCGAGTCGTGGAGCATGAACCTTACGAAGACGGAATCCTTGCTCTCCTGTTCTCTCCAATCTTTCATTATGATGCGTTTCTAAATTTTTCAAGGCGACATTGAATGTTTCATGAGACGTTCTAAGCCTTTCTCTGAGCTGATAACAAACAGCTTTGGCTAATCTTCTCTGGCATAGAGAATCTAGCATATCGGTTGCAATCAACCGACGCCAATTAGCATCAACTGCAGGTACAGATGACCAAGGTAGAGAGTTCAGCAGCTGCTTCATTTTCTCGAACAGACCACGTAAAATAGAAGATGATGGTTGATTAGGAACTTCGACTTGGTAAGCTGATGTGAGTATCTATTGAAATAGCAACACTACTTAAGTCTTGTTGTTCATAGTTTATATTACTTATATTAAAAATACAACTGACTAAATTTTGTTACCTGTTTGAGTGCAACACTTGCTAAGCCTCCATCTTCAATGTCTTCTAGATTCTTTTCTAGACTGCATATGCATCTCTCGAGTGTCCCAAGAAATGTGTCATGAAGACAGTACACTGACGTGATAAGCTTTTGGGCAATGATATTGTTGAGATCCAATGCCACCAGTTCCCGAATTTCATCCATGCACTGGGAAACCAACTTTCCAGAAAGTGGCCCAGTCCAGTTCTTCAAGAGCGGATCTGTTTTAAGATTTGTTGTCAGTTCGAGGCTGCAAATTGAGGTGCAAACTTTTACAGCGAGAAAAAAAGTGTTATATACCTTTAAATTGATGTCCTTCAGCCTTCAGTAAAATATCTTCCCGTCTCTCCTCAATCGTTTCAGCAATAAGTGTGCACATTTCATCTTGTTTTTTCTCGGCTATTTCCAATAAACTTTCGAAAAGCTCAGATTCTTTCATTCTCGCGTAATCCAATCTTTTGGGGGTTATCTGCATTTCCCGAGCCATTTCAAACGCAGACAAGATGAACATTTGAAGACAACTGTTGTGAACCTACATGAACGAAATCAATTTTCAACATCAGAAGATAATAAATGATGTGTAATACTTCGCATTTATACCTTGTGTAAATGACTGGCAGCCAATAAAAGATGTGATTGAAGATAACTACGAACAAAAGCTGTAATTTTTGGAAAATGATCTAGACATTCTATTAATTCACTAGATAAATTAGCTGCATTAACAATCTCTTGAGTTTCAAGCCAACAGGGATCACTCGTTATCTCACGAATGTCACGAAGTGCATTTTTCTTATTTGTCCTGTGCTTGTATCGACTGCCTCGGAAAGTAAATCCTGTAGCGTTTAGGGTAATTAATATTCGCTCAACCAAGTTATGATACATTAAAAATCCAGTTAAAGTTGCATACCTAAGAACTCAATTTGATCTAGAAATAGTGGTTTAGTGATTAAATTAGTTTGACCCGCACTGTGAACTTCTGGTTTGGAAGCGGCACCATCACTTTCTGCGGTGAAGTTAAGACCTCCGTGATTTATAAACTCATTTCTATCGACCTCAGTCATACCGGAAGTTTCTTCTGAAGAAGGCATGTGAACAAAGAAGATTGGCAAATTTGTAGAGAGGGATCTCACCAATTGAAGATGATTGACATCCTGCATACAATAAAAGGCAACAGTTGTAGTATGAGAATTTTGCGGTTCATAGGAGAGAAAAATGGAATGTCTCAAAGCATCTACTCGTAAATCATCTCTAAATCCCTTTTTGTCTCTCAAGATGAAGAATAACGTTATTGGAATGTGATGGATACAATAAACGAGAATGCAGTCGACAAATCGAGATTCATTTTCTGAAGTGGCCAATACCCATAAAAACGATCATAACAGAGACAGACCTGATTTGACAGTATGTCGTCAGCAATCCCATAAATTATTATGGGTGTTGTTGTCTCAAATAGAGTCTTGAGAATTTGGGAAAAGTTTTCTTGGTTTCCTGTTGGAGGCACAACTACTTGGACATTATCGTACAGAAGTGGATGCTCCAAATGCATTTCCACCACCGCACAGTCCTCCACTGGTCCCTGATAAACTTTTATTAGTACATGAAGACTAGTTTAAGTATTTTTATCTATCCTATTAGTACCATGCAGGACCTACCCGTATTTCTGTCTCCGGGGCTGCTAAATCAACATCACGAATTTCTGAATGCACAACTTTCCAATGAGGATCTTGAAAGTTTTCTACTACTTCATAGCTTGACCCAAGAGTCAGTAATACCTGTTTAGAATTCATTAGTTACTCCCACATGCATAAATATCACCATAAGTAGATATATATACAGCGAAATAAACTTGAAAACATACTTGATCTTTTTTACTATACTTAAATCTGACCATCCGCCAATTGAAAGACTCATTGTCAGACGCTTCAACTACTGGAAGATGGGTTTGATGGAACAATTCATTCACCAAGATAGCTTTAACTTTGCAACTCTGCCCTAACACGATGAGTGATGGTGGTCTTCCCACGCTGGATTTTTGACGCTGAATATCCTTAACTTTCCCATCTAATTTCTTCAAAGAGTCTACGGTAACAATAAGCAGTAAATATAATAATGTCATTCCAGTTTGCCAACAGAATAAGACTCAAGTTTTACAAGAAGTACGTGTGATCAACCTTACCTCTTGGAATAACTCCACTAGATGAAATATCATCTAAAGCTTTCAACGTCTCGGAGTATAATCTTCTTAGCTGAATGGCATTAATGGTAAATCTTCGGAATTCGGAGTGCAAAGGGACACTGCTCTTTGATGTGCTCGGAATCGCAACCATTATGATATAGTCTTTGTTCACGTCAACAAGTCAAGTATCATTAGAACAAATCACAAGAAACAACTTCAGGCACTGAAGTGGATTTCTCTGGTTGATCCTCCAATAAACAGAAAAAATGTCTTCTAGTGAAATTACAAGCTTCGTCTTAAGATTATAGACCTAATACGTCCAGATGAATCCATCGAATGCGAATGGATTATCGATGTGACCTACAATACAAGAACAAGCCGTGAGTGAACAGTTGTAAGTGTGCTTGTCCAAATGGTAGGATGATGATCATCATAAATATCATAATATGTTATCCCATTCGATGATACGCTATCGCCAAGACAGGCGATCATAAATATACTTTATATCTACTTTATAAATATATTAATATTTGTATGTTCGTAATACGAAATTCTCGGAATGGTTTTATTTACTTCAAATCCTTGATAAGAGACAGAAGGTACACTACACAAGCCAATATTGTTACCATAAGGAAATGTTTGATGAGTGATACATACGTACATATGCGTTATATATTTTATCCATTCATTAGTTTTCACTTCTGAATTTAATACAAAAGACTTATATTATTATTTAAAGCTTGTTCAGGTTCATACTATGTCTACACAGCCATTGCAACCGGCATGTACAGGAACTGCATTGCTGGAGTTGGATTAAATTATCAGAAAGCACATATATCCCTCAGAAGGATTTCGACACCGCTTATTTATGGAACAGATAAATTCCGCTTCAAGCTAATTTTTCGTGTCAATTGATGTCTAGACTACTGTTGGCATATGATAAGCGTATATAATCATCTATGGTTTAATTAGCGACAGATTCAATCAGCGAAAGATTTCCTTTGAATTGGACCTTGACTGCTTCGATGATACGTATTCTGAATCTACGGTTTCCTGTACGAGACCAAGTTGACTTTGCTCTTCATGAACATCACGATCATACAACCATCTTACTCTTAAGTACAGCCTTGCTATTGGTCCTTGATTAAGATTGAAACCTAAGAGTCCATTTAATCACTTAATGACACAACTTACATCAGCATTTAACTTTTTGATACTCTAGATTAAGAGTTTTACACAGTTTAAATATACTCAGATTTCATTTGCATATGATAAGAGAGTGTCACTAAAACAACTTCTCATGTTACTTCCTGCACATGTGACACTGCCTTCCGTTCTAACCTTTTGCATAACAGGACTCGGCTTTATTTATTTGCTTATCGCCTATCACCACAGCTTATCTAGGATATAAATCTTTATGTTTTCTGAACTTGAATGACACTCTAAAAATCTCGTTCAACCGGCTAAATTGCTAAGTAAATATTGATTTTCAGTATAACTTAAATATTTGAATACTTTTCGGTTCTTATCATTGCTTTAAAACATTTGCGATAGTTCATAATAGCAGTTTCCTGTTTGAATATATAATACCAATTGATGAATGATGATGCTACAGACCATGGTTCCGTCAAATAATGCGACTTCAGTTATACTTTACCATACTATATTATTTATCTGGAATGACAAAAATCTACTAACTGAAAATAATTCTGAATTAGCAATCCCATTCAACATTGTGCTTACATATCTTCATTTGCTAAAAATATTTACTTACTTACTACACACGGTCACAAAGGTCACTTATCGTACTAATACGTAAGTGTGCCCTATTGCTTACTTGAGATAACAAAATAAATACACATGGCACAGGAAATTTTCTGATATAATAATCAACACATTGCTTACCATATCCAAATAACTTCCACGGAGTTAATTTCCAGCCATCGTAAAAAATACTCGAATTTTTACCAAAATAAGATGTGATTTTTGCGACGCCTTGAATTCACTGAAGTATATGTAATGCTGACATAATTAAAGTACAACCACTGACCACTGCTATTTATATGTATATCACAAAATGAGTTGGTATATAGCAATTAATGTTAAACTTTTCTCTGAAGATGTGTCGGTACATAAATATATACACACCGCATATACTTTATATCCATTAATCCAACTTTTATTCTAACCTCCCATGCGGACCTAAAGTTCAAGGAGAAACTTAACACTAGCAACTCAGCAACTCAGTTTGCACTGTCCGGGTAGTATTGTCTGGTGAGGCTGGACAATCATATTATATATGATAAGGATTGCGAAGAAGTTTTTGCAACATCCATAGTATGCAAAAAACAACTTGCAGACAATAAAACAATTGCTAATCTGCAAGATATATATGAGATGCATGAAAACTAGAGAAACCAGAATTCTTCCCAGGCAAGAGGTCGGTTGGCCCAGTGAGAAGTTATATAATGGTACTGACTGACCATACTTACTTTGCAAATATTATGTAAAATTGCTTTGTCAAACCTTTTTTCAATCCTAACGATATTATGTTGCTATTATACAATGTCTATTACATGATATACAACAGTTCGTTAATAACACATGCTTGCTTTAGCTTTACCAATTATGGAAGTATCTTTGATCTGCTACTTCTTTGATATTCACAGTTGCATTCATATGTATGCATGGCTTATTTTTTTAAATCTCACCATTTTACTAATAATTTTTATATCTGTTCATGATTGTGGGCAATTATATTATATTCTGCTTTAAGAGTGAGCTTTTGGATCACAATTTGCGTACACATACACAATTTATAATTCTGTGTCTACTACGGAAGATAATTACTAATTACGTAGAACCTTAAGTCCAGTGGTACACAATCATGGAGAAGACTACGTGGATAGCTTATTACTTACATCACAGCAGTATATTTAATCAACAGTCTGTGAGAATTAAAAGTTATTTTTATGAGTATATGGTATTAAATACAGTCAGTGCAGTGGGTGAAATCAGCTGCTTAAACGAAATTTCTCTACATTTCTCTTAATAAGATAGTATGATTCATACTTTCATGCACTCTCAGAGCTCATGTGTGTAGTTTTTTAGTTTACATCACTGCCTTGCTGTATTGCTGTTGCAGAGTGGTCTTCTCATATTCATGATTTGTATTGTAATGGGCAATGGTTATGCATATTGTTTATCCTGTGTTGATAAAAAATAAACCTGCAGAAGTCATTTATTTTATTCATTATAATTATTAGGATGTTGCGTTATAATGGAAGATACACACAGATGAGAAGAGATTTGGTACGTATGGACGATTCTAGAAATTCTAAACCAGGAATAAAACTTACTTACCATCTAAATGCTTTATTGAATTCTTTACTGATCTTGGAAAAGTGGGAGCTGGCATATATTCATAAATATGCACATCAACAGGTGGGTAAAATCTAATTAATTTTGAGAACTAAAAATTAGTTGAATGACAATGGTTACTGACAATGTATACGCTTAAAATTTTACTGCTATATTATGGTCTATAATAGGTTAGGTTCGAAGTCCCAAAATGTTTAGATTGTAGCCAATCGATTTTAACAGTAACATATAAATACAGTATAGACTTTATGATGTCTACATTCATTAAAAATTAGTTGTTCGAATGAGATTATTAAAGACATTTTACAAGCTGGAGCCTAGACACACACACATTAAGGATTAGTAGTAGGATTAGCAAAATATAATTAAACAGTCAGCGTCTACATTCTATTCTAGCTTACTGCAAACAAGTGACTCATGGGTTGAAAGGTTAGGACGGAAATCGATATGTCACAGTTCCACAAATCAAACCCTCCCTACACAATCCATTAACTTCGTCAAGAAATTTTATTGAAAATGACATCATAACTTATTTAACTACTATGTGAAACGCGTAACTTCGCCAGTACGGTGACTAATCCCCATCGTCTATTTCTCTCTCTAGTCTCTAGCCCAAATTGGTACAAAGAAAAAAGGAAAGACACGAGACGAGTTCCCTATACAATTCCACCGTGATCTTTTTACAGGCGTTCATGTAAACAGGATAACGACAAAGAATTGGAAGACTCGAGTACACTCTCCTTCTTCATCTTTACAAATAATAACCGTGACTTGGGATTCACACAATTGCGTTATCAAAGACGTAATTTTTATTTTACAAGCTGGATCGTGAGAAACGACCAAGTTTCAAACAATCAGGTTAGGATCATCTTCGAAAAATAAATGAGCGAGACTAAACGAGAAACAGAGATAAGAGAAGTGATCTTAGAGTTCTCATATATCTTGAGACGAAAGAAAACAATCAAGCTTGTAATTAATAGTTTGGCCCTTCAGCTCGTTGTAATCACGAAGTCGATGACAAAAAGATTTCTTCCCATCCATCCATTCAGTCACAAGTGTTAACTTACAAAAGAAAGTCGGAGTGCCTTCATGAAATATTCGTCACACTCAAGGAACGCAAGTGTGAAGTGTAGAGATTTCTGACATGGACAAGGAAGGACAAGAAATAGTTGCACACACTCCTGTTTGAGAAGAAATGATCATTTTTCACGCATTACTTCTATAATGTTCCATCATTCCTGTGTATTTCATTCGTCCACGGGATAATGATTACATTTTCTTGAAATTCGATAGCAAATTCTTACTTGAGTTTTACCACATGCCTGATTACAATTCAGTAGTTCTTTGTGGGGGGCTCAAGAATAATAATCAGCGTTTCTAACCTTCTATTACCTAGATTCTGCACATTTCTTGCCTCTCTGTCCATAAAATAACATTTCCATTTCCTCGTGGTAACTGATATCCTAGAGCAATTTTATTATCGTACGTGTCCACATCTCTGGAAAGTAATTGTTTGCGTTATGCGTGAAACTTTAAACTTTGTGGAGTTCAGATAAAAGAAAATGAGATGCGACATGCTACAATTACTAAAACTGTGTTACCACACACATGCAGTCAGTATAGTAGTCTCCATTCTCTCCATTAGTTGTAATATTGCCGATAATACGAAAAAACTGAGAGCATAGCTCATTATTATTGACATCAGCTTTCAATTTCAGACCTTATGTAAATTAATAACAATAATAAGCAAGCAAAATTCAGAAGGTATTGCAAGTCTGTTTGTATTCATTCCTCACATGGTGACTCTAATTTACACTTATGTTTTATTTTTATTCAGATTTGCAACTTGCTAAAGTCTCACGGGTCATGGAAATAAGCTTTGTTATTTTCAGGTAGAGACTGCTTTCAACGTGTCCGCAACACAAGTGCAAGTATAAGCAATTTCGTTCATTTACAGGTTTGTTTAAAACAAACAAAGTAAAGAAGCTTCCTGTCAGGGAGTTGTAAGCATTGATGCATAATATATTGCTAGATGAAGCAGATAAAACCCATTCCTCTTATCTCGACTTCGCTAGGATACAGCAGATTTCATCTACAAACATAATATAGTCATTTTTGGTTATCTATTTTGTTCAATTTCCCCTTCTTCATGTGTCTTTGAGTGTGTCAGAAAGAGAAATCGAATTGGATCAGGAGAAATAATGGCAACTGGGATAGTGTGAAGTTTATACTACATTTCATAGTGAATTAATAATTCATGCCTTCAAAGTTTAGAACCTTTTCGATCTCGTAAGAATCTGAGGTTGTGATCAACTGAACACTACATGGAGGAACAAAGTTAAAGTTACATTATATTACAGACTTTTGGGCACTTTCTTTCTTAACTTATTTTCCTTTACAATGGATTACCTAGAAATAAAAATTGATGTGAAGCATTCCGTAAGCACAGTACATAACAGTTTGGTTCCAGGGTTTCCCAGTAGTTTCCACTTTGCAATTTTCAGCTAGTAGAAATATCATTACATATTTGATAAGCAAATATATATTTAATAATTCGGTATTATATTTTCCTGTTGCTGATGGGTAAAACTTCCATCCAAAGCACATAGGCCAGGTGAAAATATATGATATATATCATAATGTATTATTAGTAGCAATCAATTTCTTTGGACTTAAGTATATGTTCCTGCGAGGACCTGAAATAAATGAGAAATTCTTAAAGGTCCCTATACATTGGCATCAAAAGAAAGACACACAATACGCATTCAAGTTTCGTCACTTAACATTCAACACCACACAATTGACACTTTTGAGATAATACCGTGAAAACTTACACAATAATACTCCTTCAAAACTTGCATGGACAGTTTCTATAAAGGAGGGTTTCAAAACAGTACAAAATATTGTTTAATAAAAGTTTTAGAAGAGGAAAAGTGAATCCATTGCTTAATCCAGCAGAAAATCAGTTATTCAGTTGAAAAATAGCCTGATCGAAATTATATATTAGGTGAACCGAGTAAGATGTATCCGTGGGATGGATGGTTACCCTTTAGATTTTATGTTTGCGTAGCTGGCTTTTAGTTCTCCCCATTTCTTAGACATCTAAAAATCTCCAGAGACGAGCAGAGGAGTGTGAGAAGAGAGGGTTAAAAATTGAGACACAAAAAGGAAAAATATGAAACGAGTGGGGATAGAAAGAAATGGGAAAGTATCACACAGAGCTGCACGACTGTTTGCGGGTGAACCACATAAAACTACAGATACATTCGTATATATAGAGAAGACGTGAAACCTATAACTTGAGCACAGGCGAGAAAATTCAAAGGTTTTCTCCATGAGCTTTTTCCTCGCATATATGAACAGCAGCAGGAGTAGTGTGTAACACTAGTGCATCCCTAGAGCACTTAGGACCAAAATGATTGATGGGTTAGGGTGGGAAAACTATTATAGCAAATAGGACTGGCAAGTGCGTAATTACCTTGTTCTTTTATAAATTAGTCCTACGAGGCAGCAAGAAAGCAGAAAATTTTGGCTTTTAAACTTGTTAGATAGAGACAGAAGTGTTCCCAAATAATAAGTGGAAAAGCCGGCAAAGGTGTCTTATGTTTCTTATCGATGTATACTAGGATGCTTGCAATTACTTGTGTTAGCAGTGATTAAACCGAAGCTCTCTTATTTAATCAGTAGGTTCTTTCACCTCCTCCTCCACAATATTCTCTGAAAGTCTATATATGCTTATAAGTCTCGGGCGAACGGATAT
>Ga0194135_10001745_pt1 | contig 13066 bp, 5 predicted proteins | sample LitLau_LLRF_2013_FD_134024 | JGI IMG/M metagenome (GOLD analysis project Ga0194135, IMG submission 134024) | Freshwater sediment microbial communities in response to fracking from North America - Little Laurel Run_MetaG_LLRF_2013 (version 2) | ecosystem: Environmental > Aquatic > Freshwater >... | reverse complement strand
AGTGTCAAATGTTCACGTTAAATCGTTTACGCAAGATTTACAGCGCAGTGAAAACACTAAAAATTCTGCAAATTATTCTCTTTAGTTTATCTCCACCTCCGTGAATATATGTGCATATATGTAGAGTCTCATGAATTATATACTATCAGTTCATTCAGTACGAACACCTGAAACTAACGGTATACTACTCGTGGGATTCTATTAATGCAATTATACAAAGTTGCGTAGAAAGTATAACAAATTTTTAATGGAATAATTAACAGTAATTGTATTTCAATACTATTTCAGCTTTCAACGTGACATAAATTAAATTACTGCCAGTGTTTAATATGTTGCTATTATCCTGAAATGAACTGCTAGCATTAAAAACTCGAAACTGCCTTGCAAAGCTTAATGAAATTGAGACTACCAAGAGCAATTAATAGCCGTCAAGCAGGACCGAAACTTTATTTTATTTTCATTTAGTAACAAGTATAACAAGTTCTAACTCGGTCTGAATTGCGTCTCTGCTGCATTAAATGAAGCAACTTCTGCTGATTACAACAAAATTCGTTCAAATATTTGAACATTTCTAACTGAATTAAGTCTGAGAGACGTCCTTGTAAAATATTGACTATTTCATCACAATAGAAGATCAAAGGCTTATGATTTTAAATGAAATTGCAATGAAAATGTATTTCAAAGGTGTAACAATGAATCTCATCACGTAATGGAGGACATGCATATCAGAACAAAGGACAATAGATCTCCGGTTCCTTTTAATACTATGTTCGAATATTTCCCTTAATTGCTTCTTTTCATGAAAATAGTCCCAAGGTTGATCAACTGAGCACTTAAAACACGCTGAGTTGAACTGAAAATTAAAATCGTGCAGATTTATTGTCTGGCAAATTCGCGTTCAACTGTGTTACGATATGCACGACTTAACGAATACAAGTTGGAAAGTAATTAAATGAAAGTTGAAGAAATGCGTAAAAGTTGTCTATTAGGAGTTTCACTCGATCAGCAATAAGAAATAGTTTGTAAAAATTAATTATTCCTCTCAATTAATCAACTCTGTCTGCACATGATATATTCAATATTCTCAAAGTACAGAAAGGTGACTTATTTACCTCAGTCCATCTATCCACCACCGATCCATTTAACAACTTATCAGGAGTAGGAAGTTTCCAGTTGAATTCGAAAAACTTGGTCATCTTGATTTGATTCCAACTGAACGAGAGTTGAAATCACTTGTTCTAAATTATTACGACTGCTTACTTTTGATCATCTGGAACAAAAACACACACATTTCAATTATTAATCTCGATCTTATCTCTATCTGCATATTAAGTGCTAAGCTAATTTATCTGTTTACGAGGAGATTGGCATATTAAACGGATATACACGTACAAATGATAATAAAGCACAACATAAAATACACTGACAACTCCTCTTGCTCCTGCTGTACATCAATACATAAATGACTGAATGCAAAGGACTTCCAGAATATGATTATTCAATTATAAGCCTGCTGCTATAAAAGGGAATGAGAAGAATAATAATCGCTAAACCGCATTTCAAAAAAGCAGTAAACCGTTTATATGCATATAAATTTTATAGTCCTTATAGAATTTCTCTTCGCTCTGCCATCACTTTTGTAATTAACTTTACGGAGCGAGCAAATTGTGTTTAAGTCATTCCCAATTCCAATCTCTCTCTATATAATAGAACATATAAGGTGCTACACACTTATACATATATGCACACACACTGTTTACTTTTATCATTCAGGCAGCACCTGTGCTAATTTGATCGCAAAAGTAATAGTAATAATAAAGAGAGATGAAGCCGTATGTTCAAAAGCGCTTCTGACGAGCCATATATAATTATATTTACAGAGACGCAAGCAAGCAAGTTAGGTTATCGGCAGATAAAAGAAGGAAAGTCAATAGTTTGATTTACGAGTAGGATGTCCTCCATCCAGCCCAACCACACCACACGTACAAGTTCATATTTCCTCTACAAGTCTTCTTATATTGAGCTAGTTGGTGAATTATCACTTTTAAACTTTTCGTGAGGTGCTTCGCGTTCTTGCCTTCATCTTCAGCTACAAATAAGCCATTTAGGGAAGCTTTATAGTGATTTTCAACTTTTAGCTTATGATTGCCTTGAATTTGATGAGGAAGCAAAACTCAAATATGAGACAGAGAAGTATAAACTGAGACGGGCATGGCATATAACTCTGGATGGAGAGTTCAATTTGTACGTGTGGAAGAATAATAGGATGTGAAGTGAAAGTTTCGGAGAAAGTTGGGGTCGGGAAAGGAGAGGACTAACATTTTAAGTAAGAAGAAGTAAGCCTGCTAGAGAGATGAAGTTAAAGAGAGGTTCACACTGCTCTGGCTGTTCGGCTGTTGTGTGGTGTGTGCGTGGAGTTGGTATGGTGGGTGCAACGGGTCAACAATTTATGAAGCTGGAAGGATTATGCAGATCGGGTTGGCCTACTTACTTTTTAGGCTCATTGTCACATTGTAAACCCCACCTGCAACCACCACCACCACCATACAACCACACCCTGTGTGTGTGCCTGATGTTGCTCTTGTTGTTCTATATATAACGTGTGTGTGTGACAGTTGTTTGTGTAGATGCCTTGTAGGGATACTTTGAAACTTCACTCTCAAATAAGGATGAATGCTTGTAGCTTGGTTAGTTGCTAGCAGAACTCTCTCTGTGAGAGTTTAGGTTTGGGAAACTCTTTGGGATTGAAAGAGAAACTTTGGGTTGTGATTGTGAAAAGACAATTTAATCCGTGTGGGCAAGAGAGATTTGGGAATAATGATGCCGCGAACAATATACAAGGCTGTTTATTCGTAACTTAATGACATTTATTATGGAACAAAACAAGATGACTAAAATCGCAAACATCGTTGAGATGGAATATAATCTAAGCAAGTTGTTCGCCACCAAGGAAAGATGAGTTTAGCCGAGCTCTTGCATAAATTATGCGCACTGCAGCACTCAAAGGAATAATGATTATGAAAGAAATAAACGGCTAAAACGACGGCTTTAGCTTTTGAGCTCAGCTCTATTAAGAGCCAGACGACGTCTTCTCTTAGAATTTATAGATGTTGCAATGCATAGAACACAATCTGTCCACCATCTATTTGTACAAAGTTGTGTAATATTACAAGGATTTTACCGGTAGTTTAAGTCAAGAAGTGCGGAGATGTTTCGAGAGCTCAAAGAATCTTTTGAAGCCTTTGAATTCAATATTTAAAGTAAGTATCTTCATCCTACTCTACGTACTACAACAATTCCGAAGAATAAATACATCGCGTGTATTAGCAGACGTGCTATATACACACGGAGGACATTGCAACACACACGTATATACATGAGCGAGTCTTTTGGACCAATTTTAGATTTCAAATTACGCTTGGATACACACTACTATTACTCAAAACTGCTATTGAATTATTCATGACAATGGGTGCTCTCCTTTCAATCTTTTAGCTTCTTTCTGTCAATAGCCAGAGCTCAGTCAGTTATATTATTGTACTACGAACAACGGGTAATATTTCCAACTACCTGCATTTCCATTTAACGACCTACCACCCTGTTTCATGTATACTTTTTTGCCAACCGGAAGGAATTCGTCTGTCCGTTCCTTATATAATGCCTTAAACCCCGAAATTCTTGGAAGAAGATGAACCAAAGCAAAAAACAATGTTAAATGAATGAACACGTTATATAAAAAGAATATATGTGTGTTATATAAAGGCTTGTTATTATTATACGTTTATACATGAGACGATGACGCTCTTCAGTTCATGTGTTTGCTGTGAGTTTGCTTTTTTGAAAAGCAAATGATCCGGAACAAACATGACTTTGTACATACAAATTGAAGAGTATTATGACTGGCATACAACGGAGAGTAATTCTTCAAAGAACAAAAGAACAGGCGTATGTATAATAATTGGCAGAGTCGCTGTTGCTTTTACTCTGTAATAAGAGAAGTCCCTAGTGACCAGTTGATTTCTACCAACTCTACTACTACTGACTACAACTATATATATACATATGTATATGCGCTAGTTCACTGTGAAATGCTTTTTTCTCCTCGTTTTATTTGTACAGTCAAAAAGACAATAAATTCCTCCTTGGTTAAAACAACAAAGTACAATGCAGATGCGGAATTCTGTCTTATTCTGAGAAATCCTTGAGAGAAACCAACAACGTCCCTCTGGAGCAGAAAGCAAGTGAAAGCAAGATTTGATTTAGGATTGAAACTCTTTTTCTTACCGGATCTTCTTCTTTCTCTCTCTCTCTCCCTGGGAAGATATGAGGAGGAAAAGGTTGAAGAGACTTTTATTCTTTTCGAATCAAATTGATACACTCCACCGTGTCTTCTTCAGACACCCGAAACGGGTGGCAATAGCTGCAGAAGAATGAGCTGAACTCACTCGTGTTCTCGATCACCACCAGGAAAAGGTACATTAGGGCCAAAGAGAACCCATACGAATGAGAAGATTAATGTAGGACACACTTTAGACCAGGGAAAATGTAGACCAGTTACTAAAGCTAACACTTCTCTACAAGGGTTGCATATTGTTCTGTGTACAGTGTGTTCTATGAAAGAAGTTATAATATAGCGTATGATCAGAAGAGAGTGAGCGAGAGCTTGTTTTGAGCTTTGGCAAGTTTATCTCCCGTTTACCTGCAATTAGAAGAATACTCCTAGGGAACTTTGTTGTTACTGAGAGTTGAATACTTGTGTAGTGACTGGGATGTCTGGTCCTGGTGGCGGATGCTATATCGTGGACAAGACCACCGAATTTCCCAGCGACATTTGCCGACGCTGCCCGGGTAAATCTCCCACGCACGTGCGATCCGAGCGACTAAAGATTCTCCTGAGTGAAATAGGAATCTCCGAGATAGAATAGAGATCTGCTGGAGACCCAAAAGTCCATCCGATCCTTATTCTTCAGACTGCATCTTCTTAAACATATAAACACTCCGACCCCTATACCACCACTTATTCCTTCTGTCTTCGTGGTGGATATGTCAATGGTGAAACCGATCTCGGATTACTTTTCGCAATATTGAAACATATTTACATTCATCTTCAGGGAATTTGTGGATTTGTAAACCAATAATACGACAATTTCACCCTTTCTAACTGAGATATCCGTTTTCATTTTGTTTTCCCCAGGAAATTATTATTACTATTACTTTCGCCAAGTGTCTTTGTATTGGACATTTTTATGAGATGCGTCAACAGCAAACTCTCGAGTATTTGATTGTTAGTGAGTGGGCGATATTATTACTTCCTAGATGTGTACTTTGCTGCGGAAGATTGGATTGTAGAAAAATAAAATCTCTTTGCAAATGTGTCAGTGACAAATCATGCTGGGTTAAATTCAAATCCAATCCACTTTTTATGCATAGCATGGGCTTACTCTGTCTCTCTCGAGGGATAAGTTGATCTTTCTGAAGCGATGTTACCACCTCTTATTCCTTCACTGTCTCTTTAGCATGACGTATGGCCTAAACTTAAGATTAGACGCAGCAGTAGTGTGGATTTGACAGGAAAGCACTCGGTGGAAATGCTGTCATTGAATGTGTACATGCATATATAGTAACGTAGTTTAGTATGTGAGTTTGATTCATACATTCAGGTGGTACAATAATAATAAATGGTGAAAGTTGATGGCAAACATATATAGTTTGGAAAACAGAGATGGTAAGTTGGAATTAACTGTGTAGGAAAGTAGGCGGATTTCTGGAAGAATTAGTCTGGCATATACGGCAGACTGAATTATTAGGCTGCTGGTATCAGAGTTGAGATGTTAATTGGATCGCCTAAAGCTGGAAGCATGAGATGCTTGAAATGATGGCCACTCTTCATTACTCACACGGTAGTACTGGGAATTGGAAAAGAGAGAAAGTATATTTATGCGCGGTTGGGTCCAATGTACACGTGAGAGGCTTCTCCCGAAGGACTGGAGAAAACTTAGCAAGTCAGCTAAGAATAATTACTGGAAGAAAAGAGCCATGAGCAGTATGTACACAACTACAATGAAAGCTTATATAGCAGCATGGGAACTTCAGCTCGGACGAATCAAATCTTTTATCACGCGTATTCTATCATGTAATCACGTGCATCCACCTACAGCCGACACGGTGAGAGTAGAACGATATACATAAACTTGGCCTCACTGAATTAAAGGAACAAATGTCAAGCGGTTGCTCAACAATGTATACAGCTGTATTACATTGGCAAAAAGGAGCTTTAATTCTTTCTTGTAATGAAGATTTTCTGAAATTATTTTTGAGCAATGTGCAGTGAATTAGATAATGAATTTCTTCTTAACAATGAAGTCTCAACGCTTTTTTGTTAGTGGTTAAAGGAAGGATTATTTGTAACGCAGATTGCCAACCAGAAAGGGCAGCCCGAAAGAATAGAAAGTACTTACACCAAAAATCGATTTATATAATTGAAGAATTTACGATGGCAATTAAAGCTAAACGAAGGCACATCTTTGCAGCTTTTAAATGGATTTTCTTTAATGATTCAAATTATAATAGCAAAATACCGTAAGCAGTGTGCCAGTAATTAATGAGGCTACCGCTTGTTTTGCATTACTAATCAAGGACCAAACAGTATGGAATATTAAGCTTGTGGTGCGTTGCATTATATAGGAGTATAATTAGTGTGAGTCAACAAAATGTGAAACAAGTCGGGTTCCCCCATAAGGAACAAGGATGTGTACAATTGACATAAATGAGGTTTGACGACAAACTACTGTGTGTATGCAAACGGGAATACAAATATCATACTGGATATTGGAAGAGAAGCGTGTTTGTCAGCGATAGATCTTTGTGTTGTAAGTCAATTTGGACTTTCAGATTGACACGAACATCTCAGAAATACTCGTGTACATGTATTTATTCGTCTCACTATATAACGCGGCCTCATGATTTCTCGCTCTGCGGATGATCGTGCTCTCAGTGCACACTGCCACTGCTGCTTATACCATCTCTTTATTCAGCTGGGTGGGTTTAATTCATTGAATCGAATCCAATCTGTAAATCCATTTAGTGTGATAGAATGCCGAATGGGAATTTAATTGGCTTAATTCGGAGTAATTTTAGTCAACCTCCTTCCATAGTGAGCTCTTCACTTCTATTACTGCAACATGGCCATCAATCTACGGAGAATACTGTCCACGTCGTTCCATGTGTTCCCATCAACCGCATAGTATTCGTGTATCAAAGCCTTTCCCTCACTCTTCGTCTCAGGCTGCATGTACCCACACGTCCCATTAAATTAGTAGATAACTCCTTTACATTATTACGTCTATTTAGTTCCGTCCGAACTAACTTTTGTTTCCAAACTTCTGCCCATGTACTTTGTGTTTTCAACAAATAATGATGATGAGAGAACCTTGGCCTTCTGCACAGAATGAATGTACTAATAGTATATTATTGGAAGTGTGTGGTGGCTCTTGTCTGTGCATCCCCAAATCCCCACAACACAGTTCCTTCACAAATGGCTCGTTCACATAAAACTTTAATTCATTATTCTTTCGAAGAAGGCAGCCGGAATTGCTTCACATAAGGAAATTAGTGTTTACCCTGCCATAAAAAACAGGAATAGATTAAACAATGCATGTGTCCGAGTTATTTGAAGAAATCACGGAACATCTTTCCACAAGGAGCGTAGCAGCTCATTCACTTTTATTAGCTGGGTTAACTTCATTCGGAAGTGTGGGTGTGGCTACTTTCCTTCACAATAACTAACCCCATTAAGACTATGTTACACACTTCTCATATCTTCTCGTCAAAACTGAACACACACGAATTCACGGCCAACAACAACTAACGCATGTGAATACCAAATGTATTTACAAATCTCCCATTAAAACTCATCCCAACTCGCATACACTTACGATCATCATTATAGAAAGAGAGAGAGAGAGAGGCATGGACACTGGAAGTTTCCTAGATTTGTGGTTTAGTACAAAAGTAGAATAGCTTTCTTCCAGTCCACCCACTCTGACACTGCAGTCGGAGTGATTTCAAAGGCAAACATCGAATACTTTATAGTTCTCATTACATTGAATCGGTGTGATGAACACATACTTGCTCACTAAAAATCTGTCTCGTCTCATCTGTGTACTATATATTGGTGGGTCTCTCAGTCAGAAGAAGACGATCCCGTGGGTTCAAGTAGTAGTAGGCAGGTTGTGTGTGACTGTGAACGACGTTGTAAGACAAGGAGAGTTATGAAATGAGATCTTCTGTGAGAGACGAGATCTTTTGAGGAGACCGAGAGTGTAATCTTAGGAGAGAGGAGGACACGGCCCAAAAGCATATCTGTCTGTACATGTACAAATGTGTCACTAACAGCGAGTGAGAGAGATCTTCGCTGCCACCAGTGGATCTTTTGTAAGACCTTTTAATCTTCCAGAGAACATTACAAGCGAAGCATTATTATTTCTTGGAGAAGAAGATGCAGTGTGACCTTCGGAAAGGAGAACTTTAAGGAAATCAGCATTGCCTTCTCAAAGTGACATGAAGACTCGTCGTGAAGTGGTGTGCTTTGGAAGACTTGTAGCAGCGTCCTACATTTTCCTCTTAGGTAAGAAAAGATCTCACACAAGCTCTACCAAATAAGTGAGACGAAGGAAAGACGTAGAGAGAGAGAGAGAGCGAGAGAGAAAGAGAGAGAGAAAGGGTGACACTGTTCATGGAAGTTGGTGGTTGGTGCTTTTGTGGTTCATCTGGGTGACATGGTGAAGGGCAGTTCAGTATTAGAGTGACATTACATTCAAGAGGGAGTCTTGAGGGTTTTGGGAAATAGTGTTGGTGCTTGCGGTTGTTCCAAAATGTAGGTGAATCTCTATAAATGCCACTTTTTATGAATAATCCGACCTACATCGGATGCACAGGAGATGCCAAACCGCATGACATGACACTTACTTGCTGTGAAAGGAGTTTGCATCTCTTAGAGAGATTATTATTAAATTCCGTGTCATGCATTTTTACTCTCATTTTCTTTTACAACATGGCTCACAAAGTGAAGCAGACGAGATCTTTTTACGATCTTGAAAAATATTATGATGGTTTCTCTCATTTTCGAGTTGGCCATGCAACACTGAACACAGCGTACTAAAAAATAAAGGTTGTTGCGTGACTTGGAAAGATACTTTCATCACTCTGTGTGAATAAAAAGATCTGCACACACACTCACACAATCTATATCATAAGTCGTACATGGACAGCTAAAGGATTCAATGGTCTTTGCTTGTCAACACTTCATGTGGGAAAGATAACAGAAATCTAGTTATGTGTGTGAATCTCAAGTTGCAAAATGTATTCGCACATTTGCTACCAGAATGAGCCAATTAAAGTAGTTGGATGTTCATCTTCTGCTTTCTTTTGCCTCGCAAGACTTTACACTGTTCAATGGCGATTATATGTGTCGTGAGGGAATCACATTTATTGGCCGATTCCAATCTTCCATTCACTCAATTACTGTTACACACACACACATGCTTTTGTGTATAGCAGAAGATTGAGTCAATTCCATCAATTTCCCAAGTAGACGCCATTCTAATTACATGTTGAATGAAAGTCCTCGAAGTTTCTTTCTGTCCTATAAAATATGGTTGGGGTGTGCGATTCAGCACACAGCTAAAAGTTTATGTTCAATTCTTACACAAAAGACAACGACAATTGCCACCTTAAAATAAAGAAGTATATGTATGGGGATGTCCTGTTAGTGTGCACAAAAAGCAGTTTCTAAATACAAGGTTGGACTGGAAAGTTTTACTTGCAAAGATTACAGATATTTCAGCATTAGGGAATCGTTTGGCAAAGGTTAAGTGATCAACGAGGCAGTTCGAAGAAAGATGCTAAATCGGCACAATATGAATCACATTTTTTGCTCGATTTCTAGGAAAGTTTCCACCAGTAATGTGCGCGCAAAGTGTGCATCGTTTGGTATAGCTGGAATCACATATATTATAGTAAGAATAAGTAGTGTGCGATTTCTTATGGAAGAAACTACATTGTAAATGAACTCGTAGAACAATCGCAAATAAAAGCATTAGTACAACACTGCATTGGCTTCTTGTATGGAGTATATATAGTGAATATGTTGAGAATAAGAAAAATGAGGAGCAAATGGTCGATCTGTTTTTGGCTTGGCCCGTTAATATGTTGAACTAACAGCGAGTTGGCTTCACTCTGAGGCTCGACCCACAAGACCTAATTAGATCAAATAGCACATATAGGTTGGGAACACGACTAGAATAAAATTTATTTATTTCTTTAATACATGAGTGTTTTGTGAACCAGCAGAGGTGTGCAGTTGGAACTTTGTAGAAAGCGGAGTGAAATGGCCCCCGTATTCTGACTCTGCAGTCATCATGAGCCAAACGCTGATGCTTCATCCGGAAATCCACAGTCCTCAAACAAAGCTAACTGTCCAAAAAGGAGATACAGTCAATCTCCCGTGCAAAGTTCATAATCTTGGTAGGTCGCGAGGTTATATTTTGAAATTGCTCATTTCTAATTGTAAGACATGACAAAGCCATAAGCTATATGAGAGGAGCACAAGATTTTAGCGTTGGAAAACAGCCAATAAGTCAATTCTACGAAAGAGAAAGAAATGAGTTGTCAATCACCAGTCATTATTCTCTCGAGAGACAGCGAGTTCCTTTTCTTTCGTTGAGACTTGCACAATCGAAAATCGAAATCACATTATTCTTTGGCTTGGCTGAAAGTTTCTAAACAAAACAGCTAAACGTTTATTCTTACACTTGGAAGAACTTTTTGAATTTTTTAGTGCAAAGGCATAAAGAAATGCCTCGAGAGTAATTGGTTTAAAGATGCATGTATATTCGCGTGTAGTATCTTACGGTACAGAATGGGATCTTACTTTGTGCATGATTTATTAGGAGAAAGTCAAGTTCTGTGGCGTCACGGGACAAACATCTTGGCAGGAAGTAATGTGACCACGTACGCTGATGAAAGAATCCAACTCCTACCTGATTTTACACTGCAGATTACTGGAGTGACACATCATGATGAAGGGAGCTACGAATGTCTTATCACGTCGTGGCCTAATCTGAAGCTTACGCATACACTTGTGATTCATGGTAAGTATTAAGTCTTCATGCTTGTTGGAAAATATGGCTTCTCTAATAAGTCGAAATTTGAGTACAGATGCTCCACAAATAAGTCTATTGACACCAAGCACGATTCAAATTCAACAAGGAGAAAGCATTGAGATTGGATGCATTCCGAAGGGAAATCCACTTCCTAAAGTCTCCTGGTCTATGAGGGTAATGTAACACTTACGGCGTATATTAAATTTTACTTATTGATGAATTACGCCAATGTTATTGTATTATTTGCTTTAGGATGGCCAGTTGCAACTACCCCCAAACTCAATACATCAGCCGAAACTTCAGTTAACTAATGTTGGCAGAAAACATGCAGGACTTTACATTTGTACTGCTGACAATGGAATCGGTCGTCCTGCAATTGGAGCCATATACGTCAGAGTCTTGTGTAAGTTAAGAGAAAGCATTTGAATTTGAAAATCATTAACTTCGTATTCATGATTATTGGGTTTTATAGACTTGCCAGAAATTGAAATACCTAAAATAAGAGTTCACGGTGGAGTTGGATACAAAGGACAATTGATAGCTATTGTTCATGCAGATCCAAAACCGGAGGTTAGAATTGTTAAAAATTACTTTACTTGGTTTCACTCTCAATTACGCTGTAGTACACATTCGTGTGTTATTGGTTATTCTCAGGTGAAATGGAGAATAGGAGAAAAGCTGGTTCCGCTGACTGATAGAGTAATCACAGAGTGCGTTGGTTTGAACGAATACCATTTGGTATTTAAAAATGTGAGACACAGCGATTTCAATACGTACACTATAGAAGCCAACAACTCTTTGGGATATGATGTTCGCCACATCGAATTCTCTGGTAAAGCGAACGGTTTTTTCCTGAAGATGATTATTATTATTACTTTTAAAAATGTGTCCAATCTTTTGATATAGGAGTTCCAAATGGTCCCATATTAAATCGATGGGAAACTGAACTGTGGAAAAACAAACTAGACCAAGAAGAAGTCCAGGTGACTTTGTACTGGGCAGTGGAATGTTACAGCCCACTAATCGACTACAAGCTGTTCTTCAGGGTAGCTCCACTTCCTCAGACAACAAGTTGGAATGAAGACAAGACACCTCCGTGGTCAGAGTTAACTGTTCCAGCAGATCAAGATTTTTCAAGGAGCTCCTTTCTACACACCCGGTCTGTAACGCTCAAAGGACTTCAAAATGGAACTATCTATGAATCTGCTGTAAAAGCGAGGAACAAATATGGCTGGAGTCCATTGTCATCAGTTTGCTACTTTGCTACATTTCCTCGTAAATTAAATAACTACCTTATACGTTTAATTCACTTGCCATGCTTCAAGAACTTCTGCTACGTATTATAATTTGTTTTTGATTCCACTAGATTCGTCCAGTAGCAAAAGTGAGAGAGTACGAGAAATACTTTCCAAGATGAACAACTCTGAACTTGGTAAAAAGAATAAGATAAACACGGTAGTATATTTATTATTTTGACTCACAGATGTATAAGTAATGTTTCTGGTACAGAATCAGAGTTCGCGAAGAAAAGCACTTCCTTCTACGAGAAAGCTGTTAAGGAAATGTCGGAAGCCTCCAAGTCAGTGTCAAGGAACAACTCTGTGAAATGGCTAGCTATCTTTCTCTTAATCTGTACCTTTATTTTAACTTAGGAATTCTGTCAGATTTTTGTAACTTTGAGTACGTACTATGTAATAACTAAATTACACTGTGACATTAGCTCTGTCGAATTAACTATTAAATTAGTTGTATTTATCCAGCTGCAGTAGAAAGAAAACCGATTATTAAGTATCGCTAGATACTTTATGTGAATGGTGTTCGTGTGTGTGTGTCGTCCCGATTTTGCGTATGCAATTTGCTCCAAAACTGCCCGTTATTTTCAAACGAGCTTTTGCATACGTGCT
>Ga0194135_10001743_pt1 | contig 13067 bp, 10 predicted proteins | sample LitLau_LLRF_2013_FD_134024 | JGI IMG/M metagenome (GOLD analysis project Ga0194135, IMG submission 134024) | Freshwater sediment microbial communities in response to fracking from North America - Little Laurel Run_MetaG_LLRF_2013 (version 2) | ecosystem: Environmental > Aquatic > Freshwater >... | reverse complement strand
TCATAAAGACGCCCGAGACTTAATTGCATAAATTGCGGGAGAGCGGGCAAATTCAAAGTGACTGAAAAATACTCCCCTCGAAAGTCTTCCTCCTCCTCATCCTCCTCCCCGTCTGGTTTACTGTTAGGTGAAGTATCCGACCGGAGACTCTCATTGGCTTCGACCCGGACCCTATTTCTACTCTTCCTTTTGGGAGGTCGCACCGAGATTGATTCAAATATGGAAATTGCGACTTCACTTTGACCCATCTCCAACTGTTCCAGTTGAGTCAGTGAAGGGAAGTTGACTTTGATTTTTGGCTCCTCGGGCTTCATCGTGATGAAACATCCGGTGACAACAAGTTTTTTCAATTTCGGAAAGCGGGCCAAAATCCCTTCAAATGGAACCTTCATATCCTCCCAAAGGCAAAAGTCTAAATTCAAATCTTCGAGTTCCAAACAAGGCAACTTGGCCAACTTTTCACCCTCGTCATATTGGAGGGCAACAGGATCCGTGTTGTTGTTGAGGAGGTGAAAGGATTTTAGACCCTTGAGTTGACTGGCATTTAAGCTCTCAAGGAGGTCCAGGAGAATATTGACAGAGGTCTGATTCCGGAAGTAAAATTCAATTTTCTCAAGGCCACCGTCCGTGGCGAGGATGACATCTCGCAGTTGGGAAGCGTAGTTGAGGACTTCGGTCGAGACCCATTCCTGTTGAATGATCTGTGCTTCTGGAATGTCTTGCAAGAGGGAAAGAACCTTGAGGTTTGGTAAACTCAATGGACCACTGAATGTTGAAGGAGATGAGACATTCCTATAAAAATTCAATTCCTCAAGGTTTTGTGAGTGTTGGGAGAGAATCCGAAATAAATTATCTGGAGAATCGTCTTCAATTGCACCCCAGCTCCACGAGTGACAATCCAGAAATTGAATCCGGTTGGGACCACAGGCTTCGTACAGGGAAGTCCATTCCGATGCCGAATATCTTGCAATCGAACGAGGAGGTTGAGCTAGACTACCTTTTCTCACGTTTTTAGCTGGGTGAGTACGCGCTAGCATGTCGACTCCGGAGAAAACGATGTAATGCTTTCGACTCTTTTCTATTTTCTGAATGTTCACTGGAGTTGGGATGAAGAACAATTTTGAAAGACCTTGCTTCTTATCTTTTTTCTGCACAGGTAGCGGATCTACGGTCGCCGGGGCCGGATTCTAAATGAAAAAAAAACGAATAAGATTAATGCCGTGACGTGGCATGGTTTGATCAGGATGATTCCTCGTCTGTCGTCGTCATCTCGAACGAAATACCAGATGGAACACAACGCAGCACTTTCGCCAATTCTCTAATCTCGGCTTACGATTCAGGTTAATTTGGAATAGTTTACTTCGCTATCCAATAAGTTTTTGGACTCAGTTCTGTTCCAGTTCACCATGCATTTAGTGCATAAGCTTAATTCAACAAAATAAACAAGTGTTGAATGATTCGGAAGAAGCGCAGCTGTTATTGAATGAGCGGCTATGAAGCTTAAAAGAGACGTTTGAAATTAAACATGTTCATCCATCGAAAGATTTTTTTCCGCAAAACTAATTTTTCCTTTCTTCCTTTGAGTTTGTATCCATTTGCTATAATTTCCATTCTCATTGGCTCCTCCAATTATGCCAATGTAAACAAAGGCAATTAGTGTTTAAACGTGTAATCAATTTACCCTTAAAAACTCATCGATGGCGGGGTAAACTAAAATCCAAAACAACCCGAATCGAATGCCTAGGATCGAATCACCAAGCAGAGCTGAAGCATTAAGGAAACTGCTGATGTCGATCTGTGATTTTGTTGCTGATGGGTGCCGGGTTCAGGGATGAACTTAAGTGGTTTAAAATATTTCTTTTACATTCACTTACTTCAGATCCGGAACCGGGAGGATTAGTAATGTTGGAAAAATTATCTAGCGAGACTGAGACTGATTGGTCATTAGGATCCTCTTCATCAATCGTAAGCTCTGGAATTTTGACTTCTGACTGCAGAATTTGGCCAACAAATGAGACATCACCGTCACCAGGCTCGCCCTCGTCCTCATCTTCTGCCACATTTGGAGGCATACTTGCAATTCCATGGAATCCGCCTTCTTTATCAGTTTTTTCAGTTTTGATATCCCGTCCTGTTGGTTTGTAGACTGGTTGGTCATTAGGATCCTCCTCATCAATCGTGAGCTCTGAAACTTCGACTTCTGACTTCAGAATTTGGCCAACAAATGAGACATCACCGTCACCAGGCTTTTCGTACAAGATGATGATCTCGTCCTCATCTGCTGATACATTTGGAGGCATACTTGCAATTCCATGAAATCCGTCATCTTTGTCACTTTGTTCAGTTTTTATATCTTGTGCTGTTGGTTTTTTATCAACCTCTCCTTGATGGTTCGCTGGATTGCCCCATGTATCTTCGGCGTCACTCTCCTCCTCGAAGATTCTCGCTGCTAATTTTGAAACCAGTGATTGGCCATCTGTTACAGGTGAGAGTAATGACGTCAGTTTTGCTTTCATTTTCTTCATTGGAAGGTTTTGTAACTCTTCTAATGTCGTTCCTAAGAAGAAAAGGGCAAAGCATACGGTTATTAAACATACAAGTTATTGAAAAACAGCAATTTGATACTTCGATACTAACCTAACTAACGTAACTGCATAAGAAATTATTTCTAACCGCTGCTGTGAATTATCGTTTTCGTTTAATCGCTCACCGGTAAAGTATTTGTATTGTTGTAAGCATTCACAATCTTCCAGGATTTTCAGGAGTTTCACGTCCATCGCTGAATAGTAAGTAGGAAATGGAAAGGAGACAAAAATTCGATAGATGTTCAACAGAATGGTTAAATTAGACAAACAAAATAAAATCAAACAACAGCAGCACTACTACCTACAAATCGACTGATTGCCGTGTTTGTATTGGCTGAGGTGTCGATCAGAGGCGCGGGAGGGTCCAAATCCAATCGCACCTGGTCCGTGCGCCCAGATATCGCGCTACTAAAAGATACAAAAGATTTCAACGTAAGCTTTGAATTTGTCAATTTCAAGCTTTGTTTTCCTTAACTACAAAAGGCAACTTCTGAATAATCCTACGCAAATTAGGACCGCCAAAACCTTGGATGGAAATGTTCTTGGTTTCTTGTAACTTGCTTGCGCGGGTTCATTTATTATTTTTTTTTTTAGTTATTTTTAACTTTCAAGTTTAGAAAACGATAAGGAATAGAGGAAAACGAAAGATTGGTCGAGCAAAATCATAATAATTTAACATCCCCTATGGAGATTAAATTGAATTGAATAAATGCAAATTTGGAATCTTCTTGAGGACTTGGTTATGCAAATTTCCTGTTTTGCTGATTCCTTAAATACGTACGGAGATACGGAAATGAATACTTTTCCATATATTTTTTTTCGATTTCTTACATAACATTAACTTCTTTCAACTTTTAACAATACGCACATATGCTGTAAGCTTTACGCTGGAGAGTTTCTGTTCGTTACTGTAACGATTTTACGTGTCCAATAGCTTTGGATTCTGTAGCGGCAAAGGAGCAGAGTTGCGAATTAGGATTCCGGGTTGAATTTGAATTCTTTCTTACGCGCTCAAACGCTCTTTATTTACATTTCACTTTCCTCGGATCATTTCTCTCCTCGTATTCTCACTAATGTTTATTGACGATTTCTAATTAATTCCATTCCATTTCATTGGAGGACCATCCGATCCACTACTAATTTCTTTACATTAAGGTAACCCTACCTTAACCCCCTCTAAACTATTTGATCTAACCGACCCTTACAGTACAGTCGGTCTCGGTGATACTTTTAAATTGTGTTCGAGTTCTAACTTTGTCTTACGCAGTAAAAGTTAGGCCTGGGAACTGTATTCATGAATCGTGTCTTACAAATATCGATTATTATTTTAAGGCTAATAGGATGACGAGAAAATGTTAAAGTTGCCTAAGAGATTTCCAGAGTACCAGCATTAGTCCGTTTTCCTTTTCCTGTCGACGAACTCCCGACGGGGGAGAGCCAAAAAAGACCAAGGGAACAACAGCGTCACTTTGGATTACCTGAGAAAGTAACCCAGGAATAAAGTCCTATTTGATGCACATGAAAATATTAATATGTTCCAATGCTGGATAGGAGTTCAAGAAGGAGTCTTATGTTTCACCATTCTAGTAAAAATGGACTTCGTGAAAATGTAAGTATAATCTATACGAAAAAAAAACCATAACAATATCAAGTTCATCAGCGTCTTCTTCATATAACTTTGACAATAAAGGCTTCATTTATAGCTTGCATATGTGTGTTCATGGATGATGATCGTGGATTTTAAATAAGATCACCCTTAACGCCTCAATCCCCTCAATACCCCATCAAGCTCATCAATCACATCCATATTAAAATTGCTATATCTTTGCTGACAAGTGGGCACGGTGATAAATTCTTTTAACTTTTCTCATAAGAAGATAAACGCAAAATATAAGATAAGAAATATTATGTGTTGGAAGAATTGAAGTTTACTATATTTCAGAACAGCATTTAGAATTGAGGCAAGGCGTCTTCAGCATACAAATACTAAACGGAGGAAATGGAATTCATGCCTTGGGTTGAGTTGATACTGAAAGTTCTACTGGCCATGGTGACTGTAACTGGGAATTCAGCAGTAATCTTTTCGATACTGTTCGTTAAAGTTTTGCAAAAGTCAAGAAATTATTTCGTGCTGTCTTTGGCCGCTGCGGACTTACTCATCGGACTAGTTTCATTTCCGTACAGAATCTTTCTGGACACAACCTGTAATTCCTGGCTTTGCAATACTACGAATTGTAACATCATCATACCTGTTTCCGGCAAGTCCTTTATAAAATTCAGGATTTGCATTTACTGAACAATATTTTAAATTTTTTTTATCAAGTCGTCATAATGCTTGGCGTCGCATCCATGCTGGGTCTCTTTGTCATTTCCATGGATCGATTCATTGCAATTTCTTATCCCTTCTTCTACAAAACTCACGCGACCAACGGGAAAGCTTCATTTCTAATCTTCCTGACCTGGTTGATTGCAATGTTATCCGCTATTCCCTACTTGGGATTCTCCCAAATTCACCGAACATTAATTTACCCTTATAATTATTCACACTGCATAGAAAGGGAACGGAATTGGTAATACAATTAATAGAATTAATTAACTTATACTTTTGATGATTAACTTGGAATATTGTGTAATGTTTTGGGTATGTGATTTCCAGGATACTGGAGGTCGTTTCCTTTGTTGTGGGATATACTCCAATTATTGCCATGATAAGTATGAATGTCAAAATTTGGTACCTTGTTCGGAAGCAGCGTCAACGTAAGTTGAGTATCGTCCGCTTTAACCGGGCGACCCCATCACATATTGAAGAAAATGCAAGAACTGGTAATTAAATTTTTATGCTTTCCTATTCTTTTATTCGGGTAGTAAATATTTTATTGTTTTAGCTCGTCGGTACGAGCGTAAGGGGTATACGATGCTGGGGATGATGGTGATCATATTCCTTATATGCTGGGTCCCCATATGTGTTCTGATAATGGTAATATCTTTAGCGGACTTCCAGTGTAAGCAAAAAAAAAACTTAAGAATTTATGATTAGAGTATTTGCTGATTGTTTGTTTTAATACACAGACGCTGAAACAGGACCTGCTTGGTTATTAAACGTGTGTACCTGGCTCTGTCTCTCTAACTCTGCCATCAATCCATTTCTATACACGATGTTTTGTTCCGACTTTAGAAATGCAATCAAGGGAATAATTACTTTTAATTGGAGTAGTTTAAACTCAGGAGCGAGAGTTCGGCTCGGTACAGGCAGTGGGATGATACTTAGGAATACGAGTTCACAGTGTTGAATTTCCTTATCTAAAATTCTGCCGTTCATTCTAGGTTTAACTTTATAGCGGAAGGGGGTTTGGCTGCTACGCTTTGTATCTTATTCTCTAGCACATTTTCGACAAATACCCAACTTAAGTATAAAGTTACAATGTGAACTAATTTAGCTTCAGTAGTAATTTCTTAAAAAGCCTTCCAATAGAACAGCGGAACTATGATGTAATACAGTGGTTGATGGGGCAAAAAAAAACCTGATATTTAAAGAAACCAAATTACATATTTTACTCCCTAACTGCGCCCCCCAAAAAGATTTTTGACTTTAGTTTTAGTTAGCTTTGACTTATTGTTGGTTGTAAAATGGTTTTGTTCGTGTCGCTCATCTACTTTCTTCCAAACTGTTGCTCTCCCCAAAATGCAACCAGAGATGAGAGTATGCCGACAAGAAAAATGACAAAGACAGTTGAGCATTTGGTGACGAGAGTGAGCGGGATGGGTTGTGTCATCTTGTCCTGGAAAATCGACTCTGCTCTATCATACTTCCGCTTGAACGGCCACATTTTTAGAAACTCCCAGTAAAACAGGAATCCGCCTGTTGCTAGGGCCTCAATATTTCTTCGAATGTAAAGGCTATCAAACTCCGCCTCTTTTGTAACTACTGCATAGTATTGACTCCCCAACTTGAGCATTGGTTCTTGGCGCCCGTGGTAAATTGGTATAGTCGTGTTAGAGTTGGATAGCGCAAGGCGTGGATAAATCTCTTCACTCGGGATCGCATACACAGTTCGTTTACATTTTGTCAATTCAGGGAAAATTAGGTCATTAGGATGACGCGCCCCGGGTGCGTCGATGTATCGGCGTACAGATCCCCGTATGGAGCAATTCACAGGCACAATTCCCAATACTTTTATTGCCTTTCGGATTTCCTCAAATTTTCGGTGACGCTCAGGTGTGGAGTTAATCCTTCCGCTAGCTAGGTCAACAAGGAGATCCGAATATGTATCTCTTAATTCTTCGTATCCTTTGCTTAGTGTGGTGTCGTTGAATGCCGGGCAGAAAAGAATGTTTAGGGTATTATGGAAAGTGGCCCCAATGTCACCCAAAATTGTGAACCCGGATTTGAGAATGTCGTCAAAATTTTCTAGGCCCATCCAGGGTGGGACTGCAGTCAAATCGGCCGTTAGAATCCCTCTGTATCCGTTTGTCAGTATCATCGAGGTGATGAGGAGTGGTACGAGTATCATCGAGTACTGACGTCTACGCTGGAGTCCTCTAGTGACGTGCGGAGAAACTTCAAGTATCAGTCCAACCACGATCATCCACGGGGAGTCGGGCAGATTCAGTTTATGAACAAACCCAAAGCCTAGGCTGGCCACCACGCCGAGCATGATAAGAAGGCTAAACCATACAGTTTTGTCCATGGATTTAATGTAAATCTCAAAGGAAGTCGTCTTTTGTTTCCTTCCGTCACAGGTAATGAAATTGTATTCTTTTAAGTGTATGCTGGTGAAGAGTGTGACCACATGTGGTTGGATCGTACGAATAAGGTTCGCATAAGGATTACTGCTCAGCAAAGAGTGATCTTTCATATAAATAAACATCGTGTTCACTTGCAGTAATTCAGAATTCTTGGCAATACACGAAATATCACCTGACGAACTTTTCCCTCTCCGCTCAACCGGATGCGTTCGGGCCAAAACGACTTTGTATTTCCCGCTCGACAAGAAATTTACGAGCAAATACAAAAAATGGCGATCTTGAGCTTGGATGTCTTTGTACTGTAGCAGAACCGCCGGATTCGGAGCTGAATAGATGCAGGTATCTCCGACTCCGTAATCATAACGAATAAATACTCTCCAACTTTTCGTTTTGTTGATAAAGTGGCTCGAAAATGAAGACATAAGAGCGGCTCTGATGGAATGAATTGTCACGGAGGACGTCGTGGTAAGGTTCGCATATATCCTTTTACCGGAGTGTAGTCTACCGTAAGATTCAATAGTCTTTTGTACGGCTAACTCAAACTTATTTCCGTTTAGCCTTGCTTGAATAGTCGTACAGTGACAAGTTTCTTGTAGCTCTGAGACCAGTTGATTTGTTTTAGCCAAGTCGTCAGCCCCTTGAAAATATATCAGGACAAATGACTTGTCAATTTTGAAGACTGTTTCGTACCAGTAGAGGTCGTTGTTGAGACCATTGTAGCGAGCCCATATTTTTAATGCAGCAGAAACTGTGCTCGTTACTTCCCAATCGGTACAGGAATGTAGGAGGAGTATGACGAAGCAGTTTGTCTTCAACTGAATATGTTGAACAGCATGAAGCGTGGCATAAGGCGAGCTATGAGACCCGTTGAAATTGAGTAATGTCAAGAGGTGTGGAAAGTCAAGCTGGTAGCCTACCTCCCAATTCCGGTCACATATTCGTCCATTGAGGATTGTTACTTCGGTCCAGCAAGAGAAGAACAAGGGGGTCAATTTTGATAGGTCTAAAGATCTTGGAAATACAGTTCCTATTGTGATTATAAAATAAAATGCGTGTACATACAATGTTAATAGCATTGCATAGCTGAAAATATAACTGCGTCTTCGCTACTTTTCGGCTACCTCAAGTGTAGTGCTCTGCCGTCTACCAGGTGGATAGAGATCTTTATTCAAAGGACGCTCTACTGCTTGCCACTTTTCCTGGCGTCTAATTTGTCCGAAACTACAATTATAGACATGTCACATTGCTGTCTTTTGACGGCACGTACAGAAGACAACATAATCACGTGAATTAAATCGTATTCCTTGAATATGTGAGTATATGTAGGGTTACCCTCCGCCCCTTCCACACGGATACCCAAAATCCTGGCAGAATTGGCATCCAAAGCGACGGGCCCGTGTTTTCTCATTGAACAGGTACGCAGAGACGAGGCATGCAATTAAACTGCTTAATATTCTAGATACTAGCCTTTACTTTGTCTTTTTTTAGACATTAATAATACAAGTGTAAAGCGAAAAAGTCAATAATTTAGTCAGTAGTAACCACAAATTTCATGTCACACAAAAAACAGGTTATGTTTTCTGTACATAGAAATTTAAAAAAAATTCAGAGGTCATGTTATATCATTGGTAATGCACGAGTAAAGTTTCAGAATTTTTTGAGGTTATCACCCCTTGCCATCCCCTTGTCAGTTGATCCAATTTTTGCGCTTCGTGCGTTGTTCTACACTGAATTTAGGCAGTCAGTTGTTGCCAGATAATTCAAGAATTAGCAAATACAAGTAAAATAATGTTCGTTTTATTCAGTCAGAACTGAGAACTGTATTCTTGAATCGTGTCTAACAAATATCAAGTATCATTTTAATAAGACATTCAGGGGAATATTCATCCATTCTTAATAGTATCACGTAGTTGATAAGGAGTTTAGGTCATGGCCGAAATTAATTCATTGCAGTTCGAGGTAAAGTGCAAATCTGCATTTGAAAATTATGATTCGTTGATTAAAAGACTGCGAATAACGAGAATAGCAGCAGTCACCCACGAGTAGAATTTCCTAAATCCGTGTTGAAAGGGACTTGACAACGGATCCAATTTTGTGCTTTTTTGCAGAATAGTATGTTCAAAAAAGTTGGACTTCCACGCTTATCACCAAAGAAAAACTCTTAGCCGCACGTTGTCTTTAATTACAAATGCATGCTTGGTTTAGAACCCACCGAGTTACTGGTAAATTGAAATTGACCTCAGTCGTACCTCCTTAATGTATTATTAAAATTTGAACTGAATTAAAACGGAAAATAATTATACTCCAGTTGAAAGCGGCTGGTAAATCCGTAATTGTTTGTCCATGGCTATTTCCAATTTTATTTAAAGTAGTAATAGAATGAATTTTACTTGTCTACACATAACACTCCAGGTGGTGATAGGCAAAGCTGAAGATAAGAATTCGGTTTGGTTTTAGCCAGTCATTACTATTGGCTTCAAGTGTGAAAGTGTACGGTTATACGTTTTAGCAGGAAGAGATAATGCTCAACGATAACCGAAACGAAAGATAAAATAATGTGAAATCATGAACTTCAATTTAGTTTATGCCACTTGTAAATTACATTTACTCCGATCGGAATAAATGTACCCTTCCATAAATCTTAAGATTTTTTTAAATATGTTAAAAAAGGAAGCTCATTAATTTCTTGTTCATTTTATCTTGAAAATGTGTTTCAAGACACTAGGTTTTCTGATCTTTTGTGTATTTCTTGAAGCGTCTGTTCAAGAGAATAGTGGATTAGAAACACTCCAACTGGTCCAAGTTGTAAGTTGCCTGTAGCTGTACCTAACTGTTATTGACAATATCATGCTTCGCTCTTGCATTCAAAAAAACTCTACTCTGTATACGCAATATGTTTATCAGTTTCACAGGCATGGTGAAAAAAATCCCGAGCACGTGTATCCCAATGATCCGTACGATGATGAAAAGCTTTGGCCAGGTGGTTGGGCTCAATTGACGGATGTAATTAATTATATTTACAGTTATCCGTGATATCATGAATTCGTTAACTTAATCTAGAAACTTTGAAGATAGGAGTAGCTCAAGCAAATGAACTCGGAGGTTTTCTTCGGAAGCGTTATGGTGGCCTCATTTCCGAGAATTATGACCAGTATGAAACGTATGTTTTAAGCTCCGACACAGAGCGGAGTATTCGGACTGCATTAGCAACCTTAGTTGGATTCTATGGCCTGAGTTCAGGAACTCCCTCGGCTACGAATTCAACCGGGAACTGGTTTCCGGTTCCAATCCGTACTGCTATCAAAGACAAAACGAATGTAAGTTCACCTTAAAAATTTTTGAGCTTAGTTTCCATAGTAGGTTGAACTAACTGTGGAAACTTACTCGTAGCTCTTTGGAAGCATCAAGTGTCCAACTTACCAAACTGCAGCGGAAGACTTCATGAGACACTCTGCTGTGTTGAAACCCATTAATGAGGAGATAAAGGACATGTTAGATTACATTAACCGCCATTCTGGTCTAAACATTACAATTCTGGGCAAACCATTTACTGATTTCAACGATGCGCTCCAGGCTGAGGCAAATTTCCCACATTTCATAAGCTTACGAAGAAGTGTCCTTTCACATTGGTTTTTAATTTATCTTTTGGTTTTAGGGTCGAATGAATTACCCGTTGCCAAAATGGACTTTGCCAATTTACAACTCTGAGCGAGTCCAACAACTCATTGGAATAGCGTTCCGACTTGGTGCATATACCCCACAATTCCAGCGATTTTTAAGCGGCCCCCTTCTCCATCTCGTTCAGAACAATCTCAAAGCTAAGACGGATATCGGAGAGAATAGGACTTCCGTTATTCCGTCACAGTTTCCCTTTATGCATGACTATCGCCGTAAAATGATCATTTTCTCTGGGCATGACACAATCATGGCTTACTTGATGACTACGTTAGGAGTTTACGAGGATATCCGACCCCCATTCGCTTCAGCACTCCTGCTCGAATTACACATGGACGCAAACACGGGGAATTATTATTTAGAAGTAAAAAAAATCCGTAATTTTATTTACTTTCAGTTTGCGCAAGAATTGTATTCGAATTCTGATTAATTGCATTACAGCTCTGGTTTCGAAATGATACAAGTCAGGAGCCCTACTTTCTTTCACTCCAACCGGATTCCAAACAAGATAATACCTTAAGAATGACTATTGCTGACTTCCAGAGAAGTATCAGGCCATTTGTTATAACACCAGAGGAATGGCACGAAGAATGCAATTCAGTTGGAAATAGACAACTCCGTCAGAATTTCACAAATGGAATTGACGGAAACGGTAAATCAAAATGGAAATTAATTCATTCAATCTCGGCTTTTAAAATTAAAAAAGAAACAATTTTAATTTTCCAGGGACCACTCAATTTCTGTTTGGAACACTTTTTGGCGTGGCTATCATGGTACTCGTCACTACTTTAACGACGTACTTCACAGTGACCAAAAAGAAGGGATATATTCTTTTGTGACATACACGTGAAAGGATCCTCTGAATACTTTATTCAGAAACGTGTTTCCAGTTGTTGGCTTTGCTGCGATATTTGTCTTTGGTTGTCTTGGATGTAGGTAAAAAAATGGATTGACGGAATTTTTTTTTGATTAATTTGTTATTGTTGGAAAAACGACAAGGGTGATAAAATCTTGTTTCAACTTTTACCAAACATTTTCAGATTATTACTGAAATTTTGCTCAATTTATTTATCTGGTCTCATTTGGGTGAAACTCGAACGATTTTCCCACGTTGACGAGTGGTAGCGTTACGACTGCTTCGACTCATCGGCTCATTTTTATCATTTTCAGATGTTTTCAAATGCTGAAGTTTTCAAATTTATATCGGCAGCCCCACTCCAGAAATGGATGAATGCGCCCCAATTAATTAATTTCTCTAGCATATTGATTTCCAGGTCAATTCTATGGAAAGTATTAGGCGAGGAGAGCAAAGTAATTATTGAGAATTGTTCTTTTTCCATAAGTGTTATAGATTGGATAGAACCAGTCACGAAACCAGTAGGAATTTGCACGATTAATGGTGTCCTTGGTATATTCCGCATTAGATTGTGCCAACGCCTGACATCAGCCTTCTGATCGATTCGTAAACAGGGGTCATAAGTGAAAATATCCGCCCATTTACTATCTCCTCATACACCAAGCTGGGGAGACCCATTTATTCCCTTGTAGGCAAACTCAACGGCATGAGCTACTTCATGCGCAACCACGTCGAGGTCATTCCCTGGCCCGCCAATCCAGGCATTCCCCAACAAAGATCCACAGCCAATTACAGTGACCAGAATCAAAATAGGTGGAGGGATTCCCAATCAGGTCCACTAAAATTGTCGCCATGCGGGAACGCGCATGCGCAGAAAGCTGAAATTTTCGTCAGTGACCGACATTAATAAGGCGTTAAACATGGTATATCAGCCATACGTCTGCGCATGCGCGTTGTTAAGATACATTGCAACTTGAATTGTCCATCACTGGTTGGACGCAACTTCTAATTAAGCTTTTCTAGTAATTATGCTTGTGACTTAATTGCTGCTCATTTGAAGCAAGAGACATTGGGTTTAATAAGAAATGAAACAACGCACATGTTCAAATAAAAACCACTACATTTGTGAAGGAAAACGTGTGGACTTTCCTTGAAAATTAGGAGCAAGTGAGGCAATTCAATTTCCTTGGCACTTGGTGAACGAT
>Ga0194135_10001742_pt1 | contig 13068 bp, 9 predicted proteins | sample LitLau_LLRF_2013_FD_134024 | JGI IMG/M metagenome (GOLD analysis project Ga0194135, IMG submission 134024) | Freshwater sediment microbial communities in response to fracking from North America - Little Laurel Run_MetaG_LLRF_2013 (version 2) | ecosystem: Environmental > Aquatic > Freshwater >... | reverse complement strand
TATCCTAGCAACAGTAACAAGCAAAAGATACAACAGCCAATCAGAGATTGCCACCACGATTCCACATCATCACGCGCTAAAGTTAACTGATACACCCATGCATAACCCATATGGAATCTGACACCCTCTTCAATGCGACAATCCAATAATCAACGGATCAAATTTTTACTTTTTCATGAAAATTTTTCCACATTTATTGTATCCAGAGACGAGCCTATATGTTTCGGTGCATTTACCATGCTTTGTGAATACCAGGCTCCCTTCAGTCGTTGACCACGAGGACTTGATGAGACAATTGGAATCGGGTCTTGACCTCCAATAGATTAAACAAATAACCCCATGTGTGGACGCCCCGATTTTCAGAAGCAAGTCCTGAGACGGCCTTAGCACGAGCTTTAATTCGGATACTGTACGTGGCGATAGAAATGCCTGTCATTCATGAAACGGGAAGAAGGTGATTACCAGTTCCGTGCCATTTCTGAGGGAAATCAAATTTGGATTGGAGGTGGGTAACGGGTGCATGTATAGTTTTATCCATTCAATTTTTATTTTTTGGTTAATTGAACTTTCGATTTGAACTTGTAGGATTTGTTGAATTTTCATTTTCACGAGTTCCCAGAGAAGGTTCATCTTCTCTCATGTGAATGAAACTATTGGTTCGAAAGATGTAAATAACCCTGCAGAATTCACGATGAAGGAATAAGGGATGAGGAAAAAAAAAGGAAAAAAAAAGGATGAGGGAATTTCAATCTTTCATGGAAACCAACGCACTTTTATCCATACGCAGCGAAAGCCCATGCTTCGATCCGTGTACCAAAGTGGAAACGAACCTCACATGGGACTTTGACCTTGATGGTCTCATCAGACGAATAAAGACAGGGATGGCCCTCGAAAGAGCGAAAGGAGAAACTACACGCTGTGCTAAATACGCTGAATTCGAAGATCTTGTATTGAACCGGCTACGACAGAAGCTACAGGCCGTCTGACTAGAAAAGTAATTAATATGAATTTGAATATATAAACAAAAAGGGGCCTTTTTCGGCTCCGGGCCTGGTTACTATCAGACGCTATGTCCATGCCGTGATGGATCGTTAACTAAACTACACAGAACTAATATGCAAATAAAAAGTACAGCGCGTTAAACGAACAGCATAAATTTGAAATTAATAAATTTTCTTTGAAATCATTACTCCCTTGACAGAGTAGGCGAGTATCTTGGTAAGGATCCGTAGACTATTCGGTTTTTTAAAATAACCGAAACTACCTAAATCCATTTTCAATGGATGGAGTGAATAGGCATATTTAGTTAACAAAGTTTTATCTTCTGCACGTAATATTCCATGCTTGATGTTCCTTTGCAGCATGGAACTGAATTTCTTAGAAGATTCGTTAAAGTCTCCAAACTTGTAGTATAGAAGAACCAAGCACAGGAGGGATAATAGCATAGCGAGGGCCGTGGTTAGGAGTGTTTGAATATCCAACTGATGATGGTAGCCAATGTAGAGGGTCAGGCTTGCTGTGCTGATTAATGTTAAACTATTTGTCAAGACTATGAGTAAATATCCTCCTGTAATTTCATTCATAAGGAGTACATCTATTTGGAGTTGTCGATAGCATGAGATGGCAAATACCAATTTTCTTGCCGTGATAGAAGGCAAATGTGAGGAGTTAACCTTAATCCTTTTTAACTCACTGAGTACTGCCAGACTCCAGTAAACAAATATTATGAAGATGCTCCCACTAAATACGACTAATGTCCAGTAGACGTACATTGCTATAAGCACGGTAAACCCTACCAGAATGGGCAAGTACCATAATGTGAAAAGGATGCTAAGTTCTAAAAATGCTCTTAGTGGCATAACTAAGTCAGTGAAATAAGTAAATACAAAGATTCCTCCGCCGATTGCCGAACTTATTGCGGTCAATTGGTTGAAGCGGATATAAAATATACAGAACCTGTGCCAAGTACGTGGCGGGCGGCCTTTCTGGGTAGTGATCTCATCCAGTCTGCATAATTCGTCTAAAACAAACACGGATAATATCTTTGCAATGTACCCACAAATTTGAAAGAAATATATTTTACCTTCGAGTCGTTGTAGGGAAATGACAAATGCATTAACAACGTTTAGAAATTGATGTCCGAAAACGAGAAAGGTGAAAAATACGTTATAATGAAATGTTAAGGAAAATGCGAAGATAGTTTCGACAATAAGCACCAGAAGCTTTTGCGTCGAAACGGACATCAGTAGTACAGATAACGCAGCAAAAAGGTTGAGATGAACGCATGGAATTGACATACGCCATTGCATTGTATTCGCGTTTCGCAATTTCTGCTTCACCGCATCCCACTTATATGGAGATTGCCCAAAAATGTTGGAAGACAACACAACAAATTCTAATATTTGCGATAGTTTTTCATCCATACTCTAAGCTTGTTATGTTACGGTAGATGAAAATGGTTTGAGAAAAAATTAACCCAGGGTTTCCTTCTCACCGTAAAGCAAATGATGAAATGAAGGAGCTATAAAAAAGTCAAGGTCGTATGTTTGAAAAAAAAAGCTATTGCACGAACTTTCCCTCTTTCAGTTACTCCAGTTAATTAACTCTCCATTAATGGAGAGTTGCATATTATTAAACAGAATTACTTTAAATTCCTGAAAAAGGTTTCATTAAAGCTTAGGCAAGCTTCAATACAGTAAACCGACAGACAAAGTAAACAATAACTGATAGAGTAAATTCGAAGGCCTTTATAGAAGGGTATGCTGGTGATTTCCTGAGCGAGCCCTAGGTGGCTAGTAAAACAATCCAATTTTATAAATAAAGTTTCATTTCATTATAACTCTCGAAGACAATTGCGAGATATTTAATGCGACCTCCCGGAACCGGATTTCCTTCCATTTATTCAATTGGTTAGCGACTTAACCTCTTGCCACTCCCTCTGTCCCTCCCGATCATGAGGATATGTATATCTATTGGACAATATTGTACCATTATGGACAAAAATTCGAACGCTTTGGAATTATTCAAAAATAGCACAATAATTATTTTTAATGGATACTTAAATATGCATAAACCACTAATCCAAATTAATACCTTGGTTTCATTTACTTCCTACCTTGTCAAAGGAAGTTGGCAATCCAAATTTCTCATGTCTTTGCATTTATCATATAGAAATTTTGTGATTTCACCAGAGCATGGTAATTGATAATTGCAGTTTATCTTAAAAACAACCAAGAATCGGTTTTGTTGGATGTAGGGGCGAAAAAAAATTTTCTCGGAAAGTTGACTGCGGATTCGACTTTAGCAGAAAAAATTGATGCTAGATTCAGCAGTGGAGTACAAAAATAGAACTGATTCAATGCTGAAAGATTTTTTTCAAGTTTTCAAGCTGTTCATTCCATCTGTGAACCAGAAAAAAGTTTGACCTCATTTGGGCACCTCTAAATATTTTGCAAATCGGTCCAAATTTTTAATGAATTAAATCTTATGGTTGAACATATTCAGAGGGTGGACCAAGTTTTAAAAATTTGATTTTTAATATAGCCCCATGCTTTAGTCTACTTGGTGTCGAATATCGTTTGGAAATATTTCCAGATAGGCAAGGAAGAAACTGCTGAAGAATATAATCAATGATTCATTCAAGCACCATTCTGCATTTACGTCATTTACGTCTCACAAGATCACACGCTTACTACGGAAAATCAACACTCGTATAAACTTTCAAATAAGATTTGTTGCTTAACAGTTCTGCCTTAAGACCAATCTGAAATAAGATCGCGGAAATTCCCCAGTGAATTATACTTTCAGATAGTTCCTACAGTATTCCTTGTAATCTACTCCTCTCAGTTAAATAGTCATGAATTTTATTTTCCCCGCATATTATATAACAATTTTTATTTTCATTTCAAATCTCAACAGAATGACAACCAGACATCCAGACATTTAAGTGTTACTATCCCTGCCACTTTCGTTTGTTGACTTTACTGAGACAGCTCCAACTCTCTTACAAGTAATAAAAATGAGGCAGATAATGAGGATTGAAAGAACCAAAGTTAGCGCTGAAACGGCGAATAAGATCGGCGGAAGAGTAAGAAGGGCAGATATATTCTGTCGAATCAAGTCAACATCATGGACTAATCCGGCAATTGATGTCGTCACGGCTTTCGCCATGTCGATCTGTTCGTCTATTAACGGCTGGATCATCTCCAGTGGTTTTCCCATCATTTTTGTGCTTAACTCCTGTGAGAGTCTTGCAAGGGACTCTAATTCTGTTGTAATTTGACTTGTGCCATTGGATATAGCGAAAATCTGAAAAACAGGAGCTTGGTGGAATAATGCGAAGGAATGTTTAAAAATAAAATCCCTACGAGGTCACTGAGACTGGAACTTGAGTTGCTCATTGTCGCAGCAGCAGTCTTCAATGATTCCACGGTCCGGGTAATTGTGTGTGACAATTGGGCAAAATCGGTGATATTAGTAGAACCCATAGTTGGTACCTATCAAGAATTAGTCATTATTTTATTTCCCCGGAGAAACCAATAAATATTCTCGAAAAAAGGATTTTACACTATACCACTGCGTCACTATGCAATATTTCGCTAGGACTCAGAACAGAAGATCCAAACATGGTGTTTGCTCCAAGCCTGGTGCTTTCAATTATGCCACAGAAGCTCATTGTCACCACCCATGTTGGATATAAAAATAGCAAGCTCATGCTATTTAAAGCCTATTTCGCAATTCACTATTTAATGGTAATCTATTATTTTGCAACTCACTGAGCAGCGTCGACAATCAACTAGTTTTAAATTACGCTGCTAAGGAGTAAAATCAGTTTTCTCAGTACGTAATTGGAAAACCACGTATATAATTAACTCAAGGCCGACAAAGTTCACGTGTGTGGAAAGTATTCTCCACGGACCGATCCGTACGAAGGTACGTACAAATACCCATAGATGTAATTAGTAAGTATGAATATTTTTGAAAAGCACGGTAGAAATATGGGCGCGGCGTGGGATAACTTTGTGTTGGCAAATATTTTGTAACTCAATTTAGGTCATCCAACCACCCACCTTAGCAAATCAATAATTTGGTACTCAAAACTTATTAATATTAGAGATAAATCGAACTGTGGTCGATAAAATACACAAACTTCCAACCACCAAAGAGTCCAGTCTCGAATGAATCCTATCTTAACTGAATTTGTCACATTCTACAAAACACTCTACAAAAACAATGACTTTAAGAGTTTAATTCTTTTTCAAGGAGAAATATTTTATTGGGAGTCGGCTAAACTCTCGTTTATCCGATACGATCTCATTTGAATAGGGATAGCTAAAATGGAATCGACTCTTGGTAAATTAAATCAATTCAAGGAACTCAAGCAAGGTCAGTTTTGCCTGTTTACTTTATCAAAGTTCATATCTTGTTGGGCTCTCATGTCTTGCATTGTTTCAAAGGAAATTGGCTACGGAGATATGGGCTTCAACACAATGCGCTTTTTGAATCCAAAACAAATTCCGGTGTTTTGTTTTCACTACATGCAAAATTTTAAAATTTCAGTGATGTCTTGTGCCGAACTCATAAAGATAGCGTGGGATTGTCCAAAATTAGGAATGCTCCGTTTTTTGGTTGATTATTATCTTTGTCTTGCTCGGAATGTGCAAAGGAAAACGCCGTAAGCCTGTTCAAGCAAGCCGTTAATGGATTCCAAAATTTCTAAAATATAACTCATGAATATATTTCACCTTTGTTTAGCGAAAGGATGCCAAAAACAAGATCTACTAATTTGTTCTTTGGCAATAGGAAAGAAGTGCGGAACGAGACAAACGGCAGCCGCTCACTCCATTCATACCATGTGCTTGACCCCTAATGGTATACTCCGTTGCTGTACTTGCGCACTTTCGGGGGATAGCAGATCAACATTGACTCTGAGCAACGTTTCCCGCCCACACCTCCATCACCAACTTCATTCTAAATCTCACTCTTCAATTCCTCCGATATCGATGTTAATCAATTGAATTCAATAAAAATGGTGCGACTAGTTTCGTTTTTAATCAATTTTTTTTTAATCAATCAAATCGTTCTTAATTATTATCGCAACTCTGAACTTGTGGACTCCGAAGATTGAAAAATAAAATTTTCAAGCTCAACTTAGTGTAAGACCATTCGTGGGTTCTAATTTGAAATCAAAATGAAAAATGATAAACAAGTTGAAAGTAAATAAACAGTCCATCCAAAAATAATAATATCACTTTCACGTTTCAACATAATCCATACAGCAAAGAATCAAGCCAAGGTTTAAAATTGTAATTTTACGTACATAGAAGCGATGGACAAATGTAGGCTTTGTTTGACCCATGCGGCGGATCCTTCCGATGGCTTGCTTCTCGCTGGCCAGTTTCAGCGTCGGCTCCACGAGGAAGGCATGAGACGCCTCCACGATGTTCAAACCTTTTGAACCTGATCCAAGCTGCATAAGCAAAGTTCGAACGTCATCCCGTTGCTGTTTAAAATAAACAAAAAGCATAAAGTTTGTGTACTGCCTTAAATTTAGCATGGCCGAATTCTTTCTCTTTTTACCTTGAATTGTAAAAGTTTCTTATGGAAGTTTGTTTCAATTCCATTCAAAAGAAAGTGCAGAATTCGATTTTGATTCAATGCGATGGAAATGCATTTGAGCACGTGCTTCCACTGCAAACAGCTATAGCCGACAGCTTAAGCTGTCGGTTATAACCAACCTTGTTATAAGGCTATTACGGGGGCCTTTTTCCTTACAATTTTAAAGCGTCCATCGTTATAACGTATTTTAAATCGAATTATTCGGATACGAATTTCCAATTCACGGGAATTCCCATCAACTGGGTTTATGTATGTCACCTTTTTCACTCAAGTACTTAATTGTTAATTGATTAATTTATTTAGTTGATTAATTATAGTTAAATAGCTAAATTCATTTGTGAATCATTTTTGGGATAGGAATATCGTGTTAACAGCATAATAAACAAACTTAATCAAACGAACAATGACAGATATTGTAATAACTTGGATGTCAAGGACTTTATCGGTTAAACCAAACACAACTTTGGAACGATTTGCTAATTGGCCCAAATGGCCACAGACACCCCGGTTGTTAATTTCTCCTAAACGACAATATTTGTACAGTTCGTTCGGTATAACAGACGAATTAGCGCATATTACCTAACAGACACCCCGGTTGTTAATTTCTCCTAAACGACAATATTTGTACAGTTCGTTCGGTATAACAGACGAATTAGCGGATATTACCTAACAGTGTACACAGAAGTCATGGATGCACTTAAGTTATAACTAAGCAATAATCAAAGAAATCGCACACTTGCGACCTTGGAAAAACGGCAACTACAAGTTTTATTATATACGTTTTATTCTAACCGTCTTAATAGTTACTGAATGAGTTAATTGCCGAAAACTGACCAATTCGGGCCATGGAAGACGGTGTTGAATCTGTATAGAGTATTTAGATTTAACAGGTACAATGAGACACGAAGAAAGACTTCTAAATGCCTCCTTGAACTTCCGTGTGTAGACAGCATTAATTATTCATAATCAAATGAGAAACGCCAGTGATCTCATTGTTTTAAATCTCTTTATTGTAGTAATTGCGGCCGGGTAAACAACACGAAAAAGGTGGTTTCCGAAAAAGGTTTCTTGAGGGTTCTGGGCACTGCTGCACTGCTGCTGAAGTGGGTGTCTTCCATACTATTAGTTTATACAATTTGAGCTTTTGTGGTTTCCGAACTGGTAAACCTACATCCGAACTGAACAACGAAAAAAAAGTGAGTAATTTTTAATTTAACATTTACAATTCTATTTGCTACATGTTAGCACCTGGAAATACGCAGGTTTGGCATTTGATGCAAATCCTTCCGACTTTTTCGCGTGCAATTCTCGAATCCCATACGTTTCTGCAATTTGTGCATGTGTACTGCCCATAGAAATAAGAAGATCTGGGAAGGGTACCAGTGTTCCTTCCGGTTTCCTGTTCGAATTCGCTGACTGTGGTCGTTACGGTGGATCCTGATTTAATGCACTCATCTTTCTTATCCCTCGAATAAGTCAGTCTGGGATTCACAGGAGACGTTTCGCGTCCTCCTTGGGATGCTGAAGTTAAGGTGAGTACCCTCGTGGGTGTATTTTCCTTTTTGTCCAAGGCAGAGGCAGAAGAATGAGTTGTCCTGGAGCCTTCCTCGTGGCCATCAGAGGACTCACTGCAAACTGTGAGCGGCCTCAAAATTGGTTTCAATGAAAATTTGGAAGTGAAATTTGGAACGGGTTTGGGTTTGACATTTTTATCTGCTCGAGTTTGTTGTGAAATATCCCCGACAGATGGCTGGTCTTCTAGTGGACTCGTGAGTGACTTTTCAATTGATTCGACAGTGTCCCTGGATCCCCACCCACTGCTTGAACTAGTAGAATCCAATTTCCTCGTTTTCGTAATTGTGTCATTCAAGGGAACGAGGGTAATCTGAGGTTGTCTCTCTTTTCGATGCATTGTGGGAGTAAGGACTTTCCCTTCCTAGTTAAAAGTTATATTCATGAAAATTTGAAATAGATTATTAGAAAGAATTTAGCTTCGCCTTACCGATTTTGAATTTTTTGATCCCATTTTGTAGAAGTTGGTAATTATTAGGGCAACTCTGAACTTGTGGACTCCGAAGATTGAAAAATAAAATGAGACGCTGCTGATTATGTGGTGAACGACGAGAATGAAAAGATGATTTAATAAACCAAACGGGCCTGAGTGCGTAAACATTTTTTTTTGGTTGTGGGGGTTAAACCAATTGAACTATTTTCGGAATTGGAGTAGAGTAGAAGAAAATTTAATTGAGTTAACCAGTTACGAATCTCATGCCGTGTCTTTGTTGCTTTTTAAACTCACATCAACGCAAATATTATTAGGCTTAAGTGAATATGCATCAAGATTTGAAAAAAAAAATTTCTTTTCTCTCTTAAACTGGCAAACGAAAATCTGTACTGCTGCAGATCGGTAAACTCCGGCCAATGGGTATTTCCGCTACTGTACAATTGAATTACCTCGACTTCTGGGGTTACCAGTTCTATCTGACTAATTAAAGCGATCGTCCAATCACACAAAAGGCAGGATGATTCGCTATTATTAATTATTTATTTTCAGAAATTATAAAGGCACTCAAGACTCCAAGGTGTCTCGCCTTCATCCTGCCATACATTCTCCGGCCATGCTACCATTGGTTGAATAGTAGTAATGGAACATAGGTGGATTCAACAAGTTTACCAGCACACTTCCGCGATTCTCCGTCCCGTGGTGCTCAAGGCCGTCATTCGGTGGACCAATGGACCAAATCACAAATTGCGGCTCGTTCTATATTTCAAACAACAGCAGTTAATAATTTTTTTTCCAACCCCTCAGTTTAAATTCAAACCAAAATTCTCATATCCTCATTGCAATCCCCAGTGTGAATGGAGCGCCTGAAGTGAACTTCGGTGTGCATGCCCGTTTGTCTTGCGAATAACAGCATGTAGTCATTGCTGGCGTCCTTCTCTGCTCCTCCATGAGCGTCCTGTCAAAGACCCAAATAATACTTGAAATTATTTCCATTTTGTTTAAATTGAAATAAATGTTTAACGGCGTACGATGGCATAGGTGGTTCCATTGTCATACACCCCGGAAACAAACAGATCTGCTTCAACCATTGTTCCTCCAGGCGAGATTCCAAATCCCACGTATCCGGTACCCCTTGCGACAGCGCGGAATGTTACGTAAGGTCCAAGTACTTCCCATCGGAGCGTATACTGACTGTCGTTAACAGTGAACCCCCCACTGACATATTGGGAATCGGATAAGATCACCAAACCGAGCAACCATAAACACATGGACAATGATTTATTCATAGTTAATGTATAAATGACCACTTTCACCTCTAAAGCACAACTGTAATTGGATTCCGGATATTCCATATATAGCGTATGTTAATACTTCCCGAAAATCTGACAAAAGTTTACATATCCTTTTGTTAACCCTTTAATCAGTTGATGTAGGACATGCTGATAATTATTAATTATATTAATTAAGGAATATTAACGTGGTAATTTACCGACACTGGAAAAAAAGTCAAGGCGAAAAACCTCCGGTATGAAAAGCAGCATTTTAACTAAACTGTCTCCTACTATTGTTATACTCTTCAAGGCCTTGGAAACCCTGCATGTCTTCGTGTATTCATTATTAGGACATTCGTGCTAGAATATATCCGTTTTAACCACTTTTCAATTCAATTGCTAAGTTAAACATTTCTTCCAAAATCTGTAAGGGTACGCTACATAGTCATATCACACAGGTTTCTTTTCATGATAAGTCTTTGTTTGATGTTGCATAAGCTGGAATAACTAAAGCTAGATTTTTAGCGTAAAATATAATCCGTAACTAACGTTGTTTTTTTTTCTTTTTGAATTTGTCATTTTGGTCTCACTATTAGGCGCCCAATCATGGGAAACCCTCGGGTAGCAGCATCGGGAAACCTAACAAGTCATCAATCATCACGTTCACGAGCCTCCACCGCACCTCAGAAAATCCAAGCCAACCTATTTGGATTCCAATGAAAGCTCAATTGACTCACCCGTAATACTCCACCGAGTTCTGGGTGTAAGGTGAAGCGTGACTGAAATTGTATTTGTTTTTAATTTTTATGAGCTCGGAACTGAAGGAATCCACGAGAGTATTCGTCAAGCAATGGATATCTCGATGCAGCCCTCAGTCTTGCCAATTCAAATCCAGAAGAAATTCTTAGACTGAAGTGGATAAACTTTGAGCTGATGCTGTGAGGACGAGATTTATTCAAATTTGTAATTAGCCTTTTTCTAGCACGACGGTTGTTATGAAACCAAAATAGAAAGATTGCCAGAGTTCTTGTATTTTTTTCCAAGCCACCTTGGTGGAAGAAGTAGAACTCAAATTAACTTCTCATTCCGTCATTCTAGATAACGGATGGAAAAAATGTTACAGGTTTCTGTGAAATGAAAATGTTTGTTGATTTTTAAGTTTTCGGTCGAAGAAAACTTTGACTTTCGACTTATGAGAATGTGTGGAGATAGCATTGTTGTGTTATTATAATTATTGGAATGCGTTCGTTGCCGAAGATGTGTATTGAAACTTTCCGAGAATGAACATTAAAATGACAACACTTTTGGTTAGACTTTTAGTTAGGGGAGCAGTTTTTCTATTTATTTGCATTTCATCTTCTGCCAGATGTTACTGTGGGAGTGTGTTGTATTCCGGATTGTGGGCTTATATCAGCCCAAAATGTCATTTATATATTTTATTCTGTTGTATCTCCTAAAATTAAAAAGGCATATTTAATGAATTCCGAATTAAATTCTGCTAGTTTTAACTGGTGTTTGCGTTGAGTGTAGTTTTTAACTGGCGCCGGTAGTTTTCCAACTACACGTTAGTTGATCCGTTAATATACTGAATATTTATATTACATATTTTACTTCGAATTGGACAAAGTCATTGCATGTAGTAATTACAATACTTCAATCTTGGAGAAGTCAAATTTCTCAAAGTTATTTTTGTAATGAAATGACTAAGCAATCCGGAACAATTCTTTTTATTGGCACAGTCACAACACTTCAAAACTATCCACCAAATTAACACTCAAGTAACAAGAAACGTGATTATTGCTGATGGTCATGTCTCATGTGCAATGTGTACATTGTAATAAATTAAAGGAGCTAATGGTTGATGTAACACTGGTCAAAGCGTACATCTGAAAATTAAACTGCTCTCAGTGGAGGAAGGTCATTTCGCTTTATGTGGCTTATGGTCATGACTCTTAAAATTACATTTTAAAATGACGCCTCTAGATTTTGAGCAAAGCATGAGCCGCGTAAAGAAAATTTGTACCTATATTAAGTTTTCCTTGGATATTTTTAGTTACTACCTGCTCGTGAAGTGAACACCCTTGTGTAAATTACTCATCATCATCGAAGGTTCTTAAAACATGTGTAAACTTTTTGTTATATGCAATTGGGTTTAGAAGAATCTTCTACCTCGGAGTCTCTAATTCCCTTCTTTATCCTTTACCACTTGGTTCGAATCAATGGGCCGGAGAATATCGCTAACAGTTTTGGCAGTTGTATTCGTGGGCGTAGATGTTTTTTGCGCTGGGAGAATTTTGCGCAAACTGAGTCCCGTCTTGTCAACAGAAGCAGGAGACATTCAAGGGAAGATATTGAAATCTAGAAGCGGGCGGGAGTTTTTTGCGTACAAAGGAATCCCATTTGCGAAGCCGCCAATAGGAGGGCGTCGATTTCAGGTGAGTTTTTTTGTCAGGGGTAAACGTAACATTGTAATATGATGTAATGTACAGAATGCGCATTTGGCATATAGGCGCCCGTCCTTGCCGATAAATGGGATGGCATCTTAGACTGTACCCGTTATCGAGCGGAGTGTGTTCAACTGGATTTTGTTGTCACCGGACTATCTTTCGGAAGGTAACAGTATTCACAGTTATTATGGAAAACTGCAAAACATTTCAAAAATTAATTTTATTTCTACTTTACCAAACTAATTTCACCTTTATGATTTTAGGGAGGATTGCTTGTACCTAAATGTATTCGTGCCAAGTTTCTCACGGAATCAGAAACCGATGGGCCATCCGGTAATGGTATTCATCCACGGCGGGTATTTGCACATGGTCAGTTGAAGAGGGTGCAAAAAATGAAGAAAACGAAACTTTTTAGTAAAAATTTTTATTTTATTTTTTTAACAGGGAGGAACTTCTACTCTGGGGCCTCATTTTTTCATGGATCACGACGTCATTATTGTAACAATAGCATATCGGTTGGGTGCTCTGGGTAAGGCTGTTAGTCACAATATTCACATTTTTTCTCACTTATTTGATTGTTAATTGTTCAATCCCAGGATTCTTAAACACTGGGGACGGTGTAGTGCATGGGAATATGGGCCTCAAAGATCAAAATCTGGCTTTAAAATGGGTTCGGCAGAATATTCAAAATTTTGGCGGGGATCCGAAACGCGTCACTCTATTCGGG
>Ga0194135_10001741_pt1 | contig 13070 bp, 5 predicted proteins | sample LitLau_LLRF_2013_FD_134024 | JGI IMG/M metagenome (GOLD analysis project Ga0194135, IMG submission 134024) | Freshwater sediment microbial communities in response to fracking from North America - Little Laurel Run_MetaG_LLRF_2013 (version 2) | ecosystem: Environmental > Aquatic > Freshwater >... | reverse complement strand
TTTTCACATTATTTACGAGTTTAGGGGTCGTTGGGTTTGGACGGAGTGGGTTCGTTAGTGTACAGGTTGAAAGTGTTGAAACCTTAGAAAACAGTCTCAAGAAATAAATATTTGGTTTAAAAAGAGACAGGATTCTGATTACTACTTGTGTAAGTAACCTGCTACAAAGACGAACATTCCTTGGAAATGATGAATGGCTCTGATGAAGAGTTTTAAAATATGTTTGAAAGCGCCTAAGTGTCTGTAAGAAATTTGAGAAGTGAATCAGAAGAATGGCAACTTAAGTGGAAGAATGATGACAAGCCAAAAGCAACGCGATTGTTATAACGAGTGCCATTTTAGTAAAATGATGCAAGAAACTAATTGTGCCTCTTCTTTTTAAAATCTCTGCACGCTTTCCGAGGGCGATGACGTTGCCTTGAAGTTAAAATAATGTCAGTAAAGACTTGCAGAAAAAACCTCTGGGCTTTTGTATGAAATAAATATAGTTGGTGCAGAGGTAGCATGAATACATAACTGAATATACGAACATTTTTCATCAACCGTCAGTACTACCAAACACCCTTCAATCTGTTTGCCTCACACAAATGCTCATTTAAAATACTTTTACAGCACATTTATCATAAACTATTATGCAAAATCCATCGATGATATCGTTTGCAATGATGAGCTCGTGTTTGATACGTTTGCTAGGATTTTAGATTGATCTGCTACAAATCCCAGTGCCGACTCAGGGATGATCTCGCAGTTTGGGACAGTTTTAATAAATAACCTTACTGCCATTTACATCAGGAACATGTTGAATAATAATTTGAAAATTATGAAGGCCTCCTGAGCACAGGAGCAATGAATAAAGGATTAAATTGAGTAGCTTTCAATGAATCATTTTAAGTACTTGGGTAACAAACAAGCACAGAGTAACAAGTTGAAAGCATAATAGTTGAATAGTAAGAGATTATTTTGTGGATGAAGGACAACGAACAATTCAATCATGTTGGAGAGTAAGAGACTGCATCATCAGTTATATATATAATCAAAGTTATAATCATGTGTACTACATATTCTAAGCTGCAGCAGAAGTCAGCCTTTGTAAAGATTAGCTTTGAGGTAGACGACCTGTGAAATAGCTTGAAATCAGAAGGTGATTAATTGTGTGATGTGATTGTGGTTAAAGTAAACGAGCACACCATGCACACGTGTGTGGAAGTTTGTGAGAATGACTAAGAATTATTTCATCCATGATTTGTCTCTGACTTGGTACTTTAGATAATATAATCTCATCCGAATTTCGTTTACTTAATGGCTCATGGTGTATTAAAAATACATCAGTACTAAATTTCGAAGCTTCTGTAAAGTATTTTGTTCGAAACAGCTTAGCTTTCCATTCACTGTCTCTTTTTCAAAATGTTAATTCGCTTTTGAACACACTTTTGTAACAATGGTTTGTGGTTGCCTTGAATGTATTTCTATAAGCCAGTATGAAGTGGACATAATGAAAAAAATGAGTATTAGTGAAAATGAGTCACCGAGTGTACACGTGCGTCCAGATATGACTTTTACCTATTTTCCTGCAAACAAGAGGTTATGTAAGTATTCAGATAGAATGATATGTGTGTGATATTTGTTTGAAGTTAGAGTAACGTGGAATAATCATATATTGGGGAATACAGAATTTTGTTCGGTTTTCGTTACATTGCATTTTCTATTCTTCATGTTATTCCTTTGCATATCTAAAGACAGAAATACAGACGGAAACTGTGAAAGTACATGCAGAGGAATATGGGCCGTAGACACGCGTGTTAAGTCGCCGTGAATTTTGAAGTCTGAATAAAGTCTCATAGCAGAAAAAGACAATTAAGGCCATTCTTCCCAGATGATTATTGCTTATTGCCTGAGTGCGTGATGAGATGTGCTCGAGTCTAGATGATAAGGATTAATTAAGGAAAGGGCAAACACACGTTCACAATTCTGGATTGCTCTTTCTACACTCGAATACTTGAGCTCGGTCCTAATAATACTTAAAGCTTACGGTTATTTAGAGGAAGCATGCAGTGTGTCTTTCTTCTAGAAGAAATTAAGAGTTCAATTCGCAGGCATGTGCATAGAAGTATGTATGCAATGTACACAATAAATTCCAACTTCTATTATGAGTTGTGCACAGACAATTTTATAAGACAAGTAAGCTACTATCTAGTCCTGTGTTGAAAGAAGGTGGTCAATGACTCAAATTTGTGTTAGATAATTGATAGTTACATGGCCTTGCTTCGCTAGCTGACTATTAAGAAACGAATCAGAGCTTCTGTGTTTTGACACTTTCAACTATACTTTTACACAGCAATTGCACAGTTCAAATAGACTACTCATGTAGGGACTAGTAGGGATTTTATATTGGAGAAAGAACTTTGGTTTGCTCGACGATGTTCTCAATCCTTCTAGTTGAGTATGTAGGACTTTTTTCTTTACGTCAATTGTGAATCATAATCAAATCATATAAAACCAAATTCTCTTGTTCATTATTATCAGGCATACTACTAACAATGATTCAACGAATGGAAAGAACTAAGATAATTAAACCTCCTAGATTACAAATTAGTTTGGAAGATTCGTCGGGTGTAATTACACGCTCTTGCAGACTCTCGTTGTTTTTTGGATCTGGTTAAACCAGGAAGTAAAAGTAAATGGGCGATGAGGTGATGCGGATTGATAGTAAATTAATGAACACATACCAAACCAACATCCAGTTGATGATAATAAAGACAGACTGCTCCTCTGATCTAAATTGCTGTATCATCGATTTCCTTTGTTCATAGGAAGCCATCCCATTCTTCAAATGTAATTAAAACTTGATAAGTAGTGTTCATATGACGTAACCTGAAGAAGTAGGGGATTGAGAGGATCTGCGGATTGATTTGAAAACAAATACTTTACTCTATGCGGATGTTACTTCCCTGTTTATGTTTCCTTTTTTTCTTAAAAGAACTCTATTTAAAGGAAAGTAATATTTTGTAATTCGGGAGATAACAATAAGGTTATAGAGGTAAAAGCATTTTTTTCTTTTATGGTCGTTCTTGAGTGTACACGAGTATTATTTGCTCGCCCTCAGCAAATATTTGTACTTTTTGCAGATGTATATATTCGACAGATACAATACATAGTATATGATATAGAAAAGAAAGAGAGAAGGTGGTACAGCATGAATCATTTATTTGTTTAGTGTCATGCACGAAATGCGTGGTCTATCGGAGCTCGGTAATTTAGTATGAGCTTCGTTCTGATACCGATGAAGAAGATGTTACTTAAACGCATGTAATGACCGTTATTTTACTCACTATAGAAGAGTCGTACAAAAGGATGCGCTAAAAGATTTTGAAGGGAAGGTTATTTTCGGTTTCAGATTTTTTAAATAAAGATAGATGTTACATGGTTGTACATGATCTTATGATTTTATAAACGTGGAGTGATTTCTATCATCTTGAAAAGACGCACATGATGATTATGCAAATAATTTTAGAGCTTGTTCCAATGTTGCATCTGTAAATATTTAATATTCGACATCTTTGGGCTATGTTAATTTCTTAAGCTAATACTTATAATAAAACGCGTTATATATGCATCCCAACTAGTCCCAAGACTGCATAAGACTAGTATATAGTATATAGTGTTGTTTTTCTCCTATAAAGAGTGGGACAGGCATGTATTATATAAGCACATATCTTATAGATATAAGTATGTAGTTATGCCGAGTCCTTCAGCTTGGATTAATAAAGATAAATGTTTTGAAATAAAACCGACAGATTTAACTTTTAGCACTACCCTGTATGTCTCCTTGTACTGCTATGCAAACATAAAGTATAGAGTACAAGGTGTTACAGAAGGACGAGAAACTATCTGTCTGTCTTCACAGATTTGTATAAACCAAAAAAGTTCTTACGGATGTGTCTTTGACTAACGAAAATGCAATAAAGACGAGCCATATTTTACGTACCAAGTGTAATAAGGTCGTTTTTTAATTTCATTGTGTGACATATGGATATTTACTCTCAGGGATATTTACTTACTGTAAGATCTCTCCTAGCGTAAGCCAGAATGTACACGTTATTCATATGATGTTATTATAATTGTGTATTTGGTATGAGCAAAAAATCTTACAAAATTGCAGCCTGAAGAACCTGCGAGAGAATTTACACACAGACCTAATACAAAGTCTTGGTGTCTTGGATCTCAAGAGATTTATGTCAATTGTTTCGGCAATGACAATTACGAGATGATTTAGTTTTTTTGTGCACTAACGAGTTGTTTAGTGTTACTGCTGTAAAATAATTGTAAGATAAAGAATTAAATATTTAATTTGTTGGAATGATGACTGTTTACATGATAAAAGCACGTATAATTTATAATTCTTTACCATTTAATTTTACAGGTCGATAAGTTTTAATGATTATAAGGGAGACTTAATGGTATTGATTCGTTAATACATAATTAGTTATTAATCAACAAAGCTATATGATCGTGTAATGAATCGAACAGGTTTTCGTCAAAACGTCTTCCAAGTATCAAGAATTAAAGAAATGTGTTTTGGAATGAAAATGTTAACCGATATCCGAATTTATCGTTTCATGAATGTCTTCACGGACAAATCATATTAAAACATGTTATCGTGCCTGGCGAAGTCGAAAAATGAAACTTATTCACAAATATTTAAACACAAAAGTTACAAAAGTAGTTTTTGTAACTCTGCAATATCTTTTGAAACCTTTCCACAGAAAATATTTTTTTTACTTTGCTTGAAAACCACTACCACTACAGATCAAACGCTACTCATTATGTTGGACTGTTTGTTGCTGTCTGCTTTGTCTCCCCCATGTCCCTTAATTTATTCTAGTTCTACTTATTGACAAGCTCAAAAATGTAATCAATGTACTGTAATTGTGTAATTGCATTATTTACAGGCTGCTGCAAGATACCAATGCAGTTACTTGATGGAGCTACAAAAACGGGAGTTCCTCTACCAAGGAGGAGATCCGAATTGGCTTCGTGGATTAGAAGCAGCTCCAGCTAAATTAATGGCGCTATATAATATTAACAAGATCATGGCACACAGACCTTGGGTTCTTAAGAAAGAAGACTTTCTTCACCTGACCAAAAAAGCTGGCTGGTCTCTATCCGAGGTTTGTCTGATACTCCCACATCTCTTCATTTAAGTTCATGTCTTTCTTCGCCGTGACTTTAATTCACCCCTGAAGAATAGTCTCCCTGTATTTACAACCCATACTAACATGAGACTGTAAAGAAGCTGTGCACGCTGTGCACTAACTAAAAACACATTACATCCTCTCGTCATTCAGGCACACCTTCTGGTTTAACAGCGTTCTACAAGTACTAAACTTCACTCATGGTATCTGCTACGACTCATGCTTACATATTATACTGACTGACAAAATGAGTATGGCTATTTAAAGGGATGAGTTTAATGCATCTTTAACACGTAGAGAACAAGGGTTTAAATTTTTTGTTAATTGTTTCCACCACCAATTCGAGTGAAGCATTTTGATGGTTCTATTTATGTTTCTTGAACTCTTTTGTGTTTTGGCTCTGCAAGAATCTTTCACATGTTTTTACCCTTCCAACTAAATTGAAAATGGAGAATGAGTTTTCAGATAAAGAAAGATTGAATAATTGGAAAAGTTGATTCGTGGTTGTTACACAACTCCCTTGGCCCTAGTGTGTACATAATTAATGTAGGTTTCTTCAAAATAAGCTTCATAAGGATTTCATATATTTGAGTTACTGACGTCATTAGTTTAGCAAGGTATAATTTTTACTTAAATTTTGTATAATCTTGAAATGCATGTAAGCTCGTGTCAACTGCGCATAGAAATGACAAGCCAAAAAATCGGGTAAAATTTATTACCCGACAATCCAAGTAAACAGGTTTTAGAGACCGTGTAAATTCCTAGTGACGAAAAATGTTGGTTCCTATCCACATTAATGAGTAGAATTTTGTGGAGCTTGAAATAATAAAAACTCAGCGCAGTAAAGTGTATATGACCACGTTATATATTAGCTTGGAATTGTAGCTTCGTATCTTTTGGCGAGGCAATTAGCACGAATCCATGTGCAACTGGAATAGCGATACCTCTCAAGGTACTTCGACTATTGTAAAACGAATGGACTCTCTTGTTAAGTTTGCAAATGTAGGTCGAGCCATTGTTGTTTTGTTCATAGTTATCGCTGTCTGGAAATATAATTCTGTCAGACGTTGTTGCTGTCTGGTTAGTGTTTTTTACTGAATGAAGGCGCATATTTTTCTAACTTCGAAGGAGGGTTACATTTCATTTACATAAAAATAAAAGATAAATAAGTTCTAGTTTCTATCATCAAATACAAAATCGACAATGAATGAGATCATTTTTATTGATTTTTCCGTTTAACCAACTTTAAAATATACATAATAAAATGTGGACTGCAAGCGAAAAAGTTTCTCCCCATCAAAAATAAGATTATATGAGGAAAAAATTACAACAACGAGAGTTTAAAAAAAATTGTGGCACAATAACTTTTACTAGCAAAGGTAATACAAGATTTAAATATAATTTACTACTTCGTAAACCTACGAAAACTTTTCCTCCAATTGTAAAGTTTAGAAAAAACTAACAAAAAACTAAATAGGAAATAATTGAAATGTTTTTAAGAATAAACCGCACCACCACAAATCTAAAAATATTTATTTACTATCAAGTATGCGAGTGAAAGTCACGTAAAATCAAAAATAGATTCTTTGAGGTTATAGAAAATCCCAACTGAGTTTTAGAATTTTTGAAAATATGAGTAAACTGTGATGGAATTGAAGTGTATAGCGTCAGGAAGTGTAGTTAGTTTTCTTTCTTGTCTTACAATTTTCTAACTTACTTCTCATTCGATAATCACCGTTATTGGCAAAGTGTGTGTTATGAATTATACACACCCAATGTTACAAATAATCAAAATTCAAGTCAAACTAAATAAGGTTTTGTAGCTCAAGCCTTAAAAGCAATCATCATCATCAAGAATCTTTCAGAATCCTTCGGTGAAGTGAGGATGAGACAATGAAGGAAAGCTTATTTACAGCTTGTTGTTTTCTGTTCTGCAGCACTATGTATCTTCCCACACAGTCGATGTTTTGCATTCATATGCATATAATACCCGTTGTATGATTACGTCTGCTGCTGCTATTACTGCCGTGTAATTTAGGTGATAGGGATTTCCTTTTGTGAGGTAAATTATTATGGAACTCAAGCTTGTTTTGTTTGGATGAATTAGGAACATACAATAATAATACATACTAATTGCAAGTTCAGCTAGGAGACCAACTGAGACAGATGAAATTATTAATGCTGGTACTAATGTGTTTCTTTTTTTGCATAGAAAGGATGAATGTCAGGGTCATATCGGCAATAAAATATTTTTGTTCGAGAGAGAACGTGCATGTTTCTCTAGCTCTCTGCATTTACGTTCACACCACCGTTTTCCTGTTTATGATTGTCATTATCGTGCACCTTTTCTCGCTCTCTCTCTCTCTCGTACAGATACAATAATAATATCAGATCTAAACACACACGTATCCATGTACAAATGTACACTAACAATCTGATTATGGAGATTTTTAATGGTCTTATGCAATATACTCTCTAAAAACTGGCGATTTAATCTGCATAGTGCAATTTTTATAATGTTAAAAAGCTCAAGAGCTGGCACCGTAGGCCATGGAAAGGATTTATATTTATATTCATGTAATCCACGAGAGATAAAGATTTGAATATGAATGTATACAAATGCACAACTAATTAATATTCGTTCTGCTTTTATGGCTGCTTATATTTAATGGTGGTAGTGGGTGGGATGTTATATGGTATAGAGTATCTAAAGATTCTGTTTTTGTTTCTCACAAAACTGAAGGTCAGAGAGTCAGTGTATATTCCTTTTTGAAAAGCTTTCGTAAAATGTGTGATTGACATGCGAAATGAATGACAGCCTGCAGCAAATGCGGTTATTCGGTGCACACTACACACGTTAAAATTACGATACTAGAGATTTACATACTTAACCATCTATAATATTACTGGCTGCAGTATGGAATTCCATGAGTATTTTGTGTTCTTTTGTATCACTTTTAGTGGTTGGAATTCTGGTAGTAGCTAGTAGATTGTCAAAAAGACAAACAATAGGATAAAAAATCATTGAGATCTGCCACAACAGAGGTAAGGAAGGTTGGAAAGTAATATTAAAAGATATTATGTTACTCGCAAACAAGTTATATATCAGACTACATGGGGAGTGGGTAGCGCTAAAAACTCAGCAATAATGGAAGTCTGAAGCACTGTGAACGAGTAGGAGCAACACAAGTAACAAAAGATTTGGTAATAATGAGACAATAAGGAAAAGACTCTCTCTCCTCTGGAGATGAAGGATTAAATTGGATGGCTCTTCATTCGCCTTTGCAAAGATAGTTCTGCTGTTCTGGAGTTCACGAGGCTTGGAATACCTACCAACCTACATTTGCTATTACTTAGTACTTTTGCACAAACATCTTCTAAGGTTGTACGTGTTGCATTGTTTGAAAGGATGAAAGATGTTTTTGTGGTCCTTGTCTTGTCGTCTCGCGTACCTTTGGCAATTTATTGCTCTCTGTGTTCCTCCAACAGACCAGAACATTAAAGGCTTATTCTTATATATGCTCCTCAGTTAGAAAGAGATGAGAGAGGATTAGCGTGAAGGCATTCTGGAAAAGAGGCTTAATACCTACTGGAACATACTATTATTATGATTATTATTAACAACCAGTATTTGCACACATACAAAACATTGAGACAGTATGTATTAAACTTACGTAAAATGTGGATAGATACACAATTTGGATATGTATAGACAGCTTGCAAAAAAATTAAATAAAGAAGAGATTTCAATTTACCAGCCAGACATTCAGGGCCACACGAGTAAGCTTATAGCACTTGCTGAGATATATACTTGATGTTTGAATGTTTAAGATGCATATGTGATATCTATATGCATAGACGTGTGAATTCACAAGATTTCAAATAAGGAAGGGGGTGGTGGCATATATGAAATAGTCTATACATCATCCGTAAGTAGATTTATAAGTATTATGTGTGTAGATTTTTACGATTATCAGCGGTTATATTACATATTTTCGAAGGAATAAGTTTCAAAGCTTATGGATTTTACTTGTTATAATCATAATATGCATAATTGCTCTGTGCCAAGTGTTCAGTTTGTGCCATTGCATTGCCTAATAGTTTATCCAGAACGTACATAATGCAATGAGAGTTTTAGAGTAATGTTGAGGCAGATTCTGAAAATGTAAAAATTTGAAATAAATCAGAGAGAGAGAAGATAGAGTGAAAAGAGAAATAGCACTGAAAAAATAGTTTTATTTATTGAAATGACGCAACATGTTTTTCTCAGTTAGTATGTTGAAGATGATTTCTTACATTTTTGCCGATTGTGTGATGATAATGTTGTTTTCTAATACTCTGGCATACGTTTTACTATCCTGGTGTAAGCCGTGCTTATGAACTTGTGCCTGATGTAGCTTATCTTCGTGCGAGTTTGGGCTTTGCCAGAGTCTTAAGAGACTCAAAGTGAAATTAAATGCATTATTATTGTTATTTGGACTCTCTTTAAGTATTAAAATGGTTTTTGTTTGTTGCACTTGGGATCGTTCGATGTATTCACATGATTAGAAATGCAGACAGGTTGTAAGTTGCATTTTTAAGCTCAAAAACCAGTTTTACTTTCATTCCCAAGTGGCAATTAATGAAATTCAATGAGACAATAAAATTAAGTGCTTGTTGTGATACTCGAAAGTACGAAGACGGCGGAGTTGCATGCACAAAGTTTTAGAATTCAATTTATATTGTACAAGTGCTTTCAAAGTATGCACCCGATTTAATTGCGCAAATGCGTTATAAGGTATGAGGAACTAATGAAAAATAATTCGGTAGTTACATTCAATCATTTACAATAGCGTGAATATACTCAGTGGTAAAAATCAACTTTTAATTGGATGTTGTGAGAACTTTATTGTTACAAAACAAGTTGAGTGAGAGAATTGATAATTTTGCCTGGGATTTGTCAAGATGTTCGCATGTATAGAGTATTTATAACACAAAGACTGTCAATGACGGGAGGTCAGCCCTTTTGAAGTTGTTCATATTGTGCAGACTTCAAGGCTTTCAATTACAGATTTTGCACTATTTTTTTGCGAATGACAATTGCCATTAATAATAACTTGTTTTATCAGGTGGTGCAAGCTGTGGTAATCCTCGCACATTTTCACTCACTTTCGTCTTTCATACAAGGATGTGGAATCACTCCGGAAATCGATTTCAACAATGGACACGTGTATATGGACCCTGGAAATTTCAATACAATTCGGTCACTGTCCGAAATGATTGGAAGACGTGGGGAGGCAGGTGGAGATGGAGAAACTGCCAATGGCTCATCCAAATCTTTGGAATCCTCTCCGTCTGTGTCTTTTGCCATGGATCGCCCGACTTCCTACTTTGGTTCAGTGGTAACAACAAGCAGCAGCAGTAACAGTTCAAGCAGAATGGGAACAAATTCATCTGATCTTAACAAAAAACAAACAAAATCGATTCTTAAGAAGACTGAAGTGGTCTCCTCCACTGCGACTGCCAATAATACAATTAGTTCATCTAGTAATGTTAGTAATGCTTCTTCCAGTAATACAAATCTTTTGAAAGATGCTACTCATGTGAATTCCCTTGGAGCAACGCAGCAACCAACTATGAAGAAAGGTTTGGGGTCAAGTGTCTCCGAAGTTGAGATTATCATGGCCACCATGAAAACTCTTTCTGAAACGAGTCCCATCGACGAGTAAGCATGATTTCTTATAAGTCTAATCTGTTTCACTTGTAAGATTAAAGAAAAGCTTTTTACAAACCATATATATTTTGATTAGTCCGGAAGAACGGAAGAAACGATTTGAAAACGTGGCGTCTTCGGATGACAGTCAAGAGAAGGAAAACTTGATAATCCTTCATCATCCCCATCTTAATACGACTACTAAATCATCATCTGCAATTCCACCCGAGATTTCTCCATTTGTTTGCGATCCTGAGTTTATTTACGAAGATTTTGCCAAGCGGGGTCAAGTTTCTGAACTGCATACATTCAGAATTCAGGTAAATATTTATAATCTCTCTTGTACACGGATTTCGATTACACACATATCTCAAGTCACGGATGTACCTGCAGGTTGCATTTAAGCGAAGATACTGTTTATCTAGTACTATTTATGTTAGATGGGAGATACTGCATTCCTACTTGCTGTGTGTGTGTATTCAACTTAATCAATTTATCTAACTCGCATACACGGTAACACAGTCACGGTGAATCAAGAACAATTTCCTGAACTTATCAGATACGCCGAGTAGAGCACACAAGGTTCGCCTTGTCTGTAGAAAGAATTTCTCATATCATCTCCTGCGTGAGATTTGGTCATTTGTTTTCTTCATCCATTTCTCATATTACTTTACGCTCACTCGTTTTTCTGCCGTGTCCTTTTTGACTTTATATATCTCTCTGCTTTGAAGATAAGGCCGGTGAAGGATAAAATTACTTTTTTATGAAGACGGAATGACCATTATTATCAAAATTATTGGTTAGCCTTTTTGATGTGTAAAAATTGTATAGAAAATTCTTGTCCGTGTCAGGAATACGCATGCATATATGTATAAGCTACGACGATACTGTAAACTCATTATGGTACGACTACAAGGGTAATTTAAAACGGGCAAAAGACAAATAATACTCAAGCAAGTGTATGAGAATGGCCATAAATTCTAACCTAGCCGTGTGTGTTGATGGTCACGACTTTGAAATTTTGAAAGACGGTATAGAGAGATTCCTTTTGTTTGAAATTTTCTTTACAGATTTTACATTTCTCAAAAGAAAGATGTATCAAATGACGTCTTAAAGGTTCTTGGCAAAATCTCACGACGTGTAAGACAAGTTGGTTAGTGTCCCAGAATGACTGTTACCTTATAGTAATGTGTCATCTATACATTTTAAAATCTGTAGCTATGTTCCTGGTTCTGTACTATGAAGTTCCTTACACTTATAAGAACATACGATGTACATTGCTATTACATTTAAATGATTTACAAGCAGAATTGAAAAGGAAACAGTGTCTGCTATCTGATTTCAGGAATTAGATTAACTGTATAAATAGATGAATTTATCTGTACCGAGCTATTTAAAAAATAACCTTAGCAGTTGTTGTGGATGTTCGGTCGATCACATGTGAGCATTTTTGACGGTTGTGTGGTTGTTTTCTTATATTATAGTAAAGATATCGAATTTGGCAAAGTCATAGGAAGATACCAAGGTCTGTGTTGTTTGTAGGTACTGGTTTGAGTGCATTTAAATCCCCTGAGTAAATTAACCTTGGACTTGTTTTGGTAGTTTTGATATGGACTTGCGAATTCATGAGGAGTCAAACTTTTTGAGCAGACGTGAGCTTTCAAAAATCAGAAATGAGCAACTGGCAACAACTAATAAAAGACTAGTGAAACATCGAATATTGTTTAGAGACCAGTGGGGGGAGTTGGCTCGGATTAAGTCAAGTGGTGCAGAATTTTTAGATTTCGTGAGTAAATCTGCTTTTGATGATGATGGCAGTTGTAATGTTACGTAAATAATCATAAAGGCTGAGTGTATGTTACAAAAAGCTCTCCTAATGTTGAACTTGGAGAGACGCTTCGTTTTATAGCAGAGATGTTTGTTAGCTCGTTCGTCAAGCTCTGGTTATTTTTATGCGTGTGCAAGAGAGATTTATGGACTTTCATTGACTTTGAAAGTTTAATGAGTTCGGGCTCAGATTTGTGGTAGATGTTTCCGTCCAACGGTGGCAAGCGAAAGAGAGAGATAGGATGAATGTAAAGTTCCTAATGTATTTTGTGATTTCTGTTGCTACCAGCATAAGTCTCGTGACGATAAAAGTTTTAGAAACAACAAGGTTGGCGTTTTCATCTGAGGATGAATATGAA
>Ga0194135_10001740_pt1 | contig 13079 bp, 8 predicted proteins | sample LitLau_LLRF_2013_FD_134024 | JGI IMG/M metagenome (GOLD analysis project Ga0194135, IMG submission 134024) | Freshwater sediment microbial communities in response to fracking from North America - Little Laurel Run_MetaG_LLRF_2013 (version 2) | ecosystem: Environmental > Aquatic > Freshwater >... | reverse complement strand
TTTTTGACTAACGTGCTAGCAATAACATCAATACAGTATAACATACCCCAGTGACCAATATATATATAGATAAATATATAGACGGGACGGGGATATACAATATATATACATATATATATTATTGTACATTCACATAACTTATGCTTATGTGCATATCTCATTCAATATTGATTCCCGACTAGTGAAACTTGTCTCATGTTTTAATGGACTCGCAAGGAAGAAGTTTCATGGACACGTGTGTGTGTGTGTGTGTGTGTGTGTGTGTTTCAATGTCATTGTAGAATGTCTCTTGTGCATGTTGGGAAAGTTTCGAAAATCTATAAGGAAAGCAAGGAAATAATATCATATCGGTTCACGCTGATATTCCAAACAAAGATAGGCGTATAAGACATGTATGTAAATGAGGAGAGTAAGGAATTGATGATGATTGTCTCATGTAACTTTGGCAGAACGTGTCGATTAAAGAGCGGACTCGAAGTGGAAAGGTAGCCCTGCACTTCTGTGCGGAGTCTGGGAGTGTGTCATGCTTCGACGAGGTCCTCGCTGCGGAGCCTTTCCTCATAAACGCTCAAGACGAAGAAGGCTACACGCCGCTCCACTTGGCAGTAATTAACGGAAGCAAGGACATCGTGAGAAAGTTAATTGCTGCTGGGGCGGACATTAATTGCTTGGACAATGAGCGGCACTCCCTCGTCCATTGGGCAACTGGTATGAATAAGGATACTTTTCCCTGTAGCCTATCTTCTTTCAAACCATCACAGTCATCAATCGTCTCACTCATTTAATGTAACTCATAATGTAGCTCATGATGTGTTTCATAATGTTTCTTCATAATATGCAGTGTGTGGGGAAGTGGAGATCCTGGACATCCTCCTGTCAAGTGGAGCTCCAGCCTCGACTCCTGACATCCACCTGGCCCACCCTGTCCATTATGCAGCCCAGATGTGCGGCTCTGTAAATGGCGTGGGCTCTGTGTCGCGTGCAAGAGTTCAAAGCACCGTTTACGGGGTGTCTCCCAAAAAAGGACTTCAAATCCTCAAGAGACTGATTCAATTCGGAGTTCCCATCGACGTTCGCGATCAAGATGGTCGACAACCTTTGCTGTGGGCAGCCAGTGCTGGTAAATAAGCTTAAGTGCATTCTTTGCGTGTGTCTGTGTCTCATCTAAAGTACAATCAAAAGCGCTTGTAACGACATTTCATCATTTAATTCTTGCTAATGACAAATTGGTTTTTGTTTGCTTTCCCTCTTTCGTCTGATCCTTGTTATAATACACTGTCAATACGACAGTGTTATTGATAATCGAATCTCTGTCTGAAGAGACGTGAGAACCACAAAAGTACTTTTATGTGTGCTCATAGTAAAAATGTATTTTGATTGCTTGATGATTTGTGTGCGATGACTAAATGTCTCCCAGGAGGTGTCCACATGCACAGAAGAAAGTTTGAGCAACGCCAACAAGTACATAAAGCATATAGTTTTGTAGGTAGGTGACTCTAACCTTAAACCTTACATATATTCATTACTTTCACTTTAAAACCACTTCAGTTCACGATCTGACTGTGTGCTCAGCTTTATTACTCTCAACTGGCAAGATTGCTGGCTGCTCGTTGGAAATGTTCCAAGATGACTTTTATTGTTGTGTCACACAAGAATCTAAGATGCATAAGAGAGATATTAACTAACAGAACCTAAATATTAACCTATCGTCACATGTTAACCTGCAAATAAGCTTGGGCATTTTTACTATCGGTTTTAATTAATCATCATTAACTTTATCATCACACAACTTTCGCTTATCTCACTCTCCATTCTATTTGACTCCCTTTGATAGTTATTATGTGGGAATAATTGTTGGTTTACTGCTTTCCTTCTTTTGCAGGAAGTGGCGATGCCATCCTTCTCCTAATAAACGCCGGTGGTAAAGTAGATGCAGAAGACAAGGATGGACTGACAGGTAAAATAATCACATTCCTGTCCTGGTTGAATCACTTGAATCTATATATTCACGTGTTGTTTTAAGAACAAACTTTCCTTCAGACATCCCATAAATTGCAATAGAAAAGAACTCGGCTACTTTCTCCGCTATACTTACAATGTTACAATACTATATTATACAAAACCATAAAGTCAGCCTAGCTGTGTGTAGCATTGACAGTTCGTGTTCTGACTTCGTTAGAGCTCCAGTTACATGAATGAATTACAAGATAATCGGAGAGTTTTCCTTTAGATAGACTTTCTTCCTATGAAGACAACATTCGCTCGTATCGCTAGACACTCTCCTACGATTCATCTCAAAGAAATTCTGAAATTACACATTGACCAGAGTTAGTGTGCATTCAAGTGTCTCCACTATAGGTCTACACATGAATACTGAATTCGTTTTATCGATCCCTAATAACACACACACACACACCGACAGTATACAGAACGTGAACATATCGATTTCCCAGTTGATTGCTGATTGCTCCTTGACATGAAATTTTAACTTCTCTCAGAATGACACTTAAGCGAAAGAGAGTGCAGGCATACAATTACACGAGAGAGTGTGTGACACAACTTTACGTGATCGACAGCTTTCTCTCCAATGATAAGGATATACGTACAAAGTTAACCCACGCAGGACTCCTCTCTCTCTGAACAATCGAAGGTTCTTGTCGCGTAGACTAAATCCCTCTCGTTCCTATAATGGATTCGTCGTCGTTTACTTTTTCATCGCATTTCTCCGGAACTTAAACACGACGACCTACCGTGCCATTAGAGAGACAATGTAGTACATTGCAGCCAATAGTTTTTGCAATAATACCCTTTCTCCGTGGCTAAAAATCATGTCCAAGCTTTCACAACACTTCCAACTACAAAGCTTCCTGGTTACTTATCATCAATTCACAAACAATTGTCTCATTGCAACTTTATTGAGAATTCAGTCAGAATAGAATTTCATATCACGCGAGAGTGCAAAATGTACCTTTTTGCGACTAAATTGAAACCTCAACTACACAAAAGGAACTACAATTACGTTTAGTACACTCGCACTATTGTATAGGAATGCCTGCATGAAACTTGTTCGTTGAAAGCTGAACGTATTTGAAGTGATGTACCGTATATTTATATATTCCCAGCTCTCCACTGCGCTGCCAGTCGAGGTCACACGGACTGTTTGGAAACGCTGATTGCTTTGTGTGGGGCAGAAGTGGATGTGATAGACAACAACGGGTGCACAGCGTTGTTCTACGCCGTCACTTTGGGTCATGCAGACTGCACAGAACTCCTCCTTAACTACGGAGCCGAACCAAATCGCCAAGATAGAAAGGGAAGAACTCCAGGCCATTGTGGAGCAGCGAAAGGTCAACTGGAGACCCTGAAGATACTCTCCAAGCATGGAGGGTCCTTGTGGCAAAGGAATGTCCGCGGAGACCTCCCCCTTCACGAAGCTGTTCTCTCTCGGCGTAAAGATCTCGTCGTGTGGCTTCTCAGCCAAAGACACGATGCCATCAACTCGCCCAACAATGACGGACGCTGTCCAATTCACCTGGCTGCCTTGAACAATAACGTTGAAATGGTTAAGGTGCGTGTTTTCCTGATAGTATTAAATAATATTTCATTGTGAAAAGACTAGTCTGACACTTCAAGGCACACCCAAACGAATATAATGTGAAACTGAGGAACCGTAAAACTCTATAATAGTCATTTATCAAAATGAATTACTTTTGTGTAGTACAATAAGTACGTATGTATATATGTACATTATGTATATTAAAAACCACTGTGCGTAGCTTGATAATGATAAACCATAGGCGCATGCAATATGAGTTCTGATAGTTCTGAAGGACTGCGTTCTTATTTGATGATTTGACAGGTGAAATATTAGAAAGGGCCTGTCAAATTATTTATTCATGGTTTCCTCATCGTGTCTATATTTGCACTCGCCTCCTTACACTTGTACGAATATTCCGGCAATGCTCTTCATGAATATTTCATTGTCGAACTCCCTTCTCGTTCTAGTACACGAGAAAGTAAGTGCCCAAGTTCAATGTTAAAATTAAACACAAACTTTTGTTTAAATGTCAAGCAATAATAATATATAAAGTTAAAAAAGTTTTTTCTTATGCCGTCAATGTTGAAATATTGATTTCAGTTTAAATTCATTAGTGTACACGGTAATTATTACGTAGGAGAAGGTTCATGTGCATTATTAGTTCACAAGGATTATTCGCCTAATCACAACCTTGGCTTGTATACGGAATATAAATGTGTAAATGTGTAATGTGTATGTATTGATTATAGATTTCTTGAGTATTAAGACGTTCGTTGAATGATTGCAGATATTGATAGACTACCAAGCAGACATAAATCTGCTAATGAGGAGTGGGAAGGGAACAGCGATGACACCGCTGGACGCTGCACTTCACAAAGGGAACAGCGCAGTGGCGAAATTCATACAGCTTCACGGGGGCCTTCCATCCAATTCCCTTAATGACGCTGCTCTCCAAAGAAGAATTAACAGGTTGGCATTATTCCCTTCGGATTTTGTCAAGTGCTCAAATATTTGATTCCCATCACATCCATTTCCTCACTCCCTGCGAGAGACTTTTCTTCATTATCCTAATGGACTCTTCATTTCCTCCAGGGAACTTGATGCACTTAATTCAAAATGACAGTCATCATGATTGCTTCAATGCACGAATTGCAATATTGGATTTGAGTTATTTTGTGTAATGAGACACCCACTACGACGATGCTTACCTTAAGTGCAGTGTACCTTATGGGGAATTCAGAGACTCGCAGATATTTTAATGCGAGAGACAAAGTTGTCTCATGAGAGGTAGCCATATCAGAGCTAATATGCGATATGATTAAATATAGGTTACATATAGGACGGCGAGTAGTAATAGAAAGCAAAATGATTCTTGAGTTGCAATTGAAGTTTGTGTTAGGTCTCAATTGGGAATAGTGGTAGCATTTGCTGTGTAGTTATCAGGTCACATCCTATTATGAATAAATAAGTGGCTTTCGATTTTTCTACTTTTTCCCAACTCCACTTCTTTTTATTAACCTCGAATCCCATTTAAAGTACAACGACAGTCTCTCTACTTAAGTTCTACCTGTCCACACTGCTGGCCAACTATTCTACTTTCTAAATTACACTTAAGTACAGTTTTTCGGATGAATAGTTAATGTCTCACTTGTCTGCCCACACACAGGTCAATCGAGGGCGCAATAAGTCCTGCAGGGAGTATGCAAGGGAGCCAAATGGGGTCTCATCATCATCCCTCCCCCGAAGATCACCAAATGCGGACATTCACTTCTCCAGATGTCTTTGACAATTCCTTGGTCAACTTCTCCAGAAATACATTTCACAGTGATAAGCGTGGAGACCACCACCAAGCCACTGGGCCGTTCTTAGCCACCTCAACTCCAATCATGGGCGACGATGGAGTCCAAACCGAGATCCAGTATGTACGAGACATGGAAGTCCAAGTCTCTTCAGACAGTCTGGAGCAACTTGACAATGACAAGCAGTCCAGTAGCAGGAGACACAACAAGGAAGGTGGTGGTGACAGGGAATCCAATAACTCTTCCCACAATAAGAGCAATTCCAATAAGTCAGAAAGACGACGAACACAAGCCCGAAAGTCCCGAGAACAATCTGAAGGAAGTTCGACAGAAAGTGAGGCTGGAAGTTCCTCAGAAAGATCAAGGAGCCATCGACATGTCTCAAGAAAGTCTTCCCGTAAGAAAAGCGGAGCTTCTTCAAGAAATTCTGTGGAGAAGACAACGAAGGCTAACAATGTCGAGACCGAAGCCGCCACTGCGTCAACGTCAACGAGTAAAAATTCTTCGTTTGAGTCTGAGTCGAAGAAAAGCAAGAAAGCGGGGCCGGGAATGACTCCCCAAGGAAGTAGCGACACAATGCTCGACAATACTTTGATGAGCGAGAAGTTTTCTGAGCTGGAGAATGTTGGACTGTTGAGTTCTGAGACTGACGCGAGAGATGAGGAACTTTCCCGTAGTGATAAAAAAGAGAAGAAAGGGAGCAGGTGCTCTTCTGAAGACTCGGAGAGCAAACGCGGAGATTGTACGGAAGTTGAAGTTGCGTCGAAGAAGGACAGCCGGAGATCTCCTTCGAGAAGTGCTAGTAAGGAAAGGCAGTCCAGTAAGGGGAAGGACAGAAGCTTGTCTGCAAAATCTGCGAGTGAAGGTAGCGAAGAAAGTCGAGAGGCTTCTGCTCAGTCGACCAAAAATGACAACAGAAGTTCTTCAGCCAAGGAAGTCAGAGGGAGACATTCCAATAAAAGCAGCAGGAGATCTGTTTCAGGGAGTCGTAAGGACAGAGAAAGACCGAGTTCATTAAAAGACTCCCAACTTGTCGTGAGTAGACCACCAACGGGTAAACGGAGTTCGGTCACTTGGCATGACGAAACTGATGGAAAGAAAGACGTCGCAGGTGAAGGCGAAGGCGGGTCAAGTAGAGAGGAGGGGGAAGGTAGGGAACGCCGCCGTTCAAAGTCAAAGTCTGTAGAGTCGAAAAGTAAATCTCCTGAAGTTGAGAGACGATCGAAATCCAAATCTAGAGATAAAAGTTCCCGAGAGTCGTCGATATCGCCGGACAAGAGGGACGAGATGAGAAGGTCCAAGTCGAAATCAAAGGAGAGAGGAGAAGGAAGAAGTCAACGTAGTAGCAAGTCTCCATCTCCGGAAAGGAAGGGTAAGGAACGGAGGTCGAAATCGAAGTCAATCGACACAGAGTCTGCAGAAAAGAAGGAGAGACGGTCAAAATCCAAGTCCAAGGAACCAAGTGACGACAATGAAAGGAGATCCAAGTCCAAGTCAAAGGAGCCTTCTTCTGAGCGACGTTCGAAATCCAAATCCAGAGAAGCCAGTGACAAGGAGAAAGTTGGTTCTCCAGAGACGAGGAAGAAGGAGAGATCGAAGTCCATCGATGAGTCTAATACAGATCGTTCCCCATCTCCTGATAAAAAGGAACGGAGGTCGAAATCCAAATCCATCGAGAGTTCCAAAGAAGCAGGTAAATCTAGCAACAAAGAAAGAAGATCAAAATCAAAATCTCTCGATGCTTCTCAAGACGGTTCATCGTCTCCCGATAAGAAAGAACGACGATCAAAATCTCAATCTCTTGATGATAAGCCTCTTCGAGATAAATCTAAATCTCCAGATAAAAAGGAAAGACGATCGAAATCGAAATCAAAAGATCGAGATCGGTCAGAGTCTCCGGATAAGAAGGAACGACGACGACGACGACGATCCAAGTCTAAGTCGAAAGAAGGAAGTCGGGACGGAGACTCGTGTTCAGAGAAGGAGAGACGATCCAAGTCGAAATCTCTGTCAAAGAGTCCTTCCGAGGATTCACATGACCCTAAGCAACTTTCTCGTTCATCTCCGGATGTTCCCGGATCAGTTTCCTCAGAAAAGAAGAAGGCCGAGAGACGATCTGATTCCAAAGAAGACAATAAATCTCGATCAGGAAGTCGATCTGAATCTCCAGAACAGAAAGAACATCGACACGAGTCTCCTTCTAATAATAAATCCCGAGGCAGTTCTCGAGATCGATCGAAATCTCCTGATAAAAGCGACAGAGTAACTCCGTCGAAATCGAAATCACCTCGAGACCGTAGTGAATCTCCAGTGAAGCGGCGAATAAGATCCCCGTCGAAATCTCCCCAAAGAAGTTTATCTCGTGGAGAGGGAGAGATTTCCAGGAGTGAAAGTTTAGACCAGTCAAGTCATTCTCATGGGAAGTCATCAAACGATCAGGGCAAAGGAGGAAGGTCTTCGAGGCTTTCCCAGAGAAAGTCTTCGTCCAAGACCCGCGGAGAAAGCGAAGAACAAGAAACTCTCGATGAAATCGAAGCAGGTCGAGCTATCAATTTGCAAGAAGCCGCCAGAAGGCGAAGTGAATCGATTGCTCGAAATCCGTCAATAAGAACTCTTGAGTCAAGAAGCCGTTCAGTGTCCCAATCAATCGACGAGCCCAGCTTCAAAAGCTCCTCTTCTTCCAAATTGAACAAGAAGTCCACGAACCCTAAATTCAATTCCAAGGGAAAAGTCACTGCTGGGAATCGCAAGAGCACCAGCGTCAAACGAAACATCCCTTCAACTTCTGAAGAACGTGAAATCCAATTGCAAGAAGCTTTGTTAGCTTCCTCAAAGAAACTCCGACCAAGCAAAGGCTCCTCCTCATCCATGAAACCAATCAAAAGTTCAAAAATCCGGAAACCAGTCGTGGAGTCTCGTTACGCAGCCTACAACCGGAAATCAAGTGACGAGCACAATAATAATAGCAATCCTCAATACGCTACGCCAACAATTGACTCGGGAATCAGTGAGCCCCGAGGCGGACTCACTACGGACGCCTCTGAGGATTACATCATTGGCAAATCTAATCCAAACATGTTGAAACGGAACTACAATAGTAACAGTAACAGTAATAACAGTCGGTTTGTTGTGAGACGCCCAGGGTCGTCGAATGGATCGAAAGGCAATCGGAAGTCTATTTTCTCATCAACGCCAAAGCAGTACCGAGCTCCTCGGGCAGACCGGTCTGAACTGGACGCTCTCATCTACAGACAGCTGACTTTGGAGCAGAATCTCCTCCACGGAACTGGCCTTGGGGGTGGGGGACGAGGGGATGACACGAACTCAACTTCGACGACGAGAGGAGGTTCCGTGACAAGTGACGAGAATAGTCATCAGGAAATGATTCTCAGTCGGAGTTCGAGACGAAGGAGAACGACGAATCTCACAAGTAGACCGAGATCCAAGCTGACCTTCAGTCGAGGGGAAGACAGAGTGAGTCCGAATCCTCGGCCAAAGATACAGACGGATGTCGACACGCCTATTTCCGTTACTCAAGCGATGCAAGCCAGCATGAGAAAGTGAGTACTATTGGGTGACAAATAAGCATTCTTGTTGTCGCCGTTTTACACTGAGGCACTCACTGGTAATGTTATTGTTTGAATGTCTTTGTTCAGGTATAACTTGGAACGTGCCATATTTCAAGAGCTTTTAGAACTTAAGAGACTTCAAATCCGAGCAGGGAAGGCGAACGAACAACTCCTCGTGAAGAGAATAGCCGAGAATTACCGGAAGTCTGGCTACAGCGTCAACTTCCGCGATTACGATGGACCCTACACTTTCAGGAACTTTGAAAAGTACCTTTATGGTAAGCGGCCTACCCACTTCCCTATCCCTACATATATATACATATATACATATATAGCTGTGACTAGATTTACCTCAACCTTTGATACATTTGTGCAGATCAACTGCGACTCCTTCAATCGAACAAGCGTCTTCTGCCTCGTTTCGCCCCGTCGGATGACATCGAAAAGCTCAGTACAGCTTTGAAGAAAATGAACTCAACGAAACTTCCATTCCTTGAGGAAACTGAGCGGACCGAAAGTTCGTGCGACAACATCCAATGTTCCCACACGACCCATCGGTGTCACCACGCAGCACATGCTTACACTGGAGTTCCTTGTGCAGCTTACAGTAAGTCTCTCAAATGCTATACCTCCTCTCCTAACATATATCTCTACTATATATCTCTACTAATGACACGGCTCTTTTCTGTCTCCCCAGTTGGAAGTAGAAAGAACGGGTTCCTCCCCAAAGTGAATCCCCTTCGAGCTCCAGGACCAACCCAAAAAGATTCATCCGTAACTCGAACAGCCGCCGTCGCTTCCCGAAACGGAGCACGGACAGGAATGGATCACATGAATCTAAACTCTCCCATGCAAATCTCCATTTCCCCCCGAACTGACACGCAGTCCCCCATAACGCTGGAAGTGCAGCAAGGGGCCAACACGCAAGTATTCACCCTCCCCACGAAGGCCCTCGATCCCCACAAGAACTACTACGTCAGTCTGTCTATCAAGCCGAATCCTGTGAACAGTGATCACGACCCTGCAGGCGGAAGCACAGGAAGAGCGACAATAAGACATTCTCCAGCAAATAATGGAGAAGGAGACAGTATTGCCCACCGTCCAAGCCCAGGCGATGTTGTTGAGGATGGGTCGATTTCTGCCCCCCCTCCCCCCGCGGAAAATGACGGAGATGTTGCGGTCGATGTCGTCGACAGAGATAAGCATAATAGAAGCATGTAAAGTACTACAAAGTTGTCGTTGCTGATCAAAAGTGTTTTATTAGGACATCCGTGTAAAAGTAGTTTTGGACTTGCATCAATAAACATTACAATTTTGAGTTTTGGTATTCTGATTTGACACTTGCAATGAAAATTGTTATACTTAAGTAAGTCCATTTGGTCTCAATGAAGACGACGGGTTTTTGGCAGAGTCCTTTGTTGGATAATCCCTAGTTTATAATAGTCTGCGATGAAGTTTGAGGAAGTTACGTTAAAATCGTCCGTTCATAGCCCGCTAATACTACTACTCCCTTCCCCCTCGGAAACGTCCCCCCCAAAGAAAAAATTTTTCGAAAACTCGCTTATGATCGGACAACTTTAACGTAATTGATTATAAACTAGGGTTTATCTACAATTATGGTACAAATCTTCTCTTCTCAGACAGTGACAGATGTGTAGTTGCATTTTGAATAGGATTTTTGATTGGTTCTGTTTTTTTTTGTTCGTGAGTTTGCTTCGTAGTTCAGGGTCCGGTCCAGTTCCGCTTCATTCCAGTGTCCAAGTCGTTTCCAGTGATGATGTCGAAGGATTGGCTGCTTCGGTTGGCCCGATTCCCCATGGCGGCAGATGGTCCGTAGCGTCCGAAGTCACGAAGGGGCTCAGCTGGTTCGCGGATGCCGTTCCTGTTGTGGATGAACGGGTGCTGTGGCTTATTGACATTTGACGAGCCTTTGTAAGCGTTTGTTCGTGGTCCATTTCGAACAGGTGGCAATTCCAATGGAAGTTCAGGCTGAGCATTCAAGCTTCGGAGTCTGAAGGCAAGTTCGTCGTAGAGTTGAGCACGGTCCCCAATCAATCGGGTATCTTCTTCAGTGACCCAAGGTGGAGGTGGTCCTTCTGGTGTTCCATAGTCATCCAAAGTGGTTCCATCTCCGTGACCTCCTTCAAAGCCTCCTAAGCCATCAGAAGGCAAGTCTTGCATTCCGCGGTATTGCTCCTCCGAATACTTCTGAGGATCCATCTGAGAATTCATCATGTCCAATCCCAAGCCATCGCCTCCAGGTCCGCTTTCTCCAGCGAAGGGAGCACTACCATCGCTCAAGCGCATCTTGTACATCGACTCTTCAACCGACTGAGGTCCATACATCATCATGGTAGGCTGGCTCGAAGACTGGCCCACTGGTCGTGGCTTGCCCTTCGGAGCTCCCATTCCTCCTCGACGCATGTCCTGGTCATAGTACGAGCCATTTGCCTTATTCGGCCAGCGCAAATCATTCGAGCTCAGAGATGATCCTGGTTTGGCTAAAATTAATAATAATAATAATTACTCAAATGTTCAATGTCGTGGCTACTTTAGCCGCAGACGAGTTCGGAATATATTGATATGTCTTATTATTTACGTCGCATGCCAGCTCTCTGGTAGCCTTTCTGTATGAATGTCTGGCTGTTGAGCAATCCTCGGCTGGCCAAGTCGTCCGATTGCGACCGCTCAGCGGGTGGAGCCTGGAAACAAACCAATTCTCAAATTAATCTCAAAATTCTACGCATTATGTATAGAGAGGCATTCATCATTTATGCAATAAGGGCCCTGAAAGCTTAGAAAGCAAATTGCAGCAAATTGCAGCAAAGGTCCTTCGGGAACTTATTTGCTGTTGTAGGGTAAGCGATGCAAGGAATCGAGTTACCCCATTTGCAAACATTTTAACATTTAGTAAAATTAGTAAAATATTTGTGGGACAAGGAACAATAAGAATTTCAGGTGAGATATTTCATAATTGGACCCTGCAATGAGATCCCTTCAAAAATGCCTTTAGAAACACAATTACACCAATTGGAATTGCAATAGCAATTGTAACTAAGGAAGGCACACCCTAGTTACCGACAGTTGTAGAGGGGACTGCAAAAAATGGGCCCTGCAGGGTCCATTTTTGCAGTCCCCACTAAAATTCACTTTCCCCCACGGCAGAAAAGCATTTTACTAAATGTTTGCATGTGGGGAAACTCGATTCCATGCTGCGCTAACCCTACAACAGCAAAGTTCCCGAAGGACCTTTGCTGTTGCATGGCTTCTAATAAGCTTTCAGGGCCCTTCGTTGCGCAATTAATTGTCTACTTACTCTCAAGCTGGCAGTCACTTTCGACTGGACATGGGCATATCGGCTGTTCTTCGTAACTCCAGGAATGAACTGGGGAGGCTTCATCTGCGCAGCTAGTTTCCTCTGCCCTTCAGCCGCGATCAACTTCAATCGACGGTAGTTCTCCTGACTGAAGTCTTTCGCATGAGATGGAACTGCAAATAAAAAGCGAAATTCAGTCAATTTACCTTCGAATCCACCGCATTTCCCTTTTGCACTCCAATCCAAGTCTATAAATCTATCTCACCCTTCCAGAAGTACGGCGGAGGGTCACTTCTTCGTCCGCCTGGATTCATCGTGTCTCGCCTCTCCGACTCGAGCGACAGAGACTTTCAGCAATACAAATTCCCTCACAGAGGGCAAACTCCTGAAAAAGCAAAGCTGACCATTAGTCTACTATTACGATTATTGTGGATGAGTCCACGCTACCTGCACCGCTATCGCAGCAGAGACGACGCGGGTGTCACGAGTAAAAACGTAGGCTGCAAACTTTGTAGCTGAAGTCGTCAGAACTTCTGGCGCTGGAGCTCTCGTTCTCGCTCTCGCTTTCGCTCTCTCCAACTTTTGTCGCAAGTTCGCTCGTTGTCATGACTTGTATCGAGGCTTTTGGAATTTTCCAGAAAATCCCAGAAATCTAAAAAGTCTCTTTTTTGGCTAAAAAAATGCCACCGATCTCTCTCTCTGTCACTGTCTATGTGTGATTTGCAGGTCAAAATATAATGCCATTTTAACAAGAATGTAATAATAATAATGCTTTTCATAGAATTACTCTCAATGTTCTCAGCAGCGCTTTCTCAGCATCAATTACTTTACTAGCCAATCCGACTAACGATAAGTAA
>Ga0194135_10001739_pt1 | contig 13081 bp, 14 predicted proteins | sample LitLau_LLRF_2013_FD_134024 | JGI IMG/M metagenome (GOLD analysis project Ga0194135, IMG submission 134024) | Freshwater sediment microbial communities in response to fracking from North America - Little Laurel Run_MetaG_LLRF_2013 (version 2) | ecosystem: Environmental > Aquatic > Freshwater >... | reverse complement strand
GCTCTTATGGACCTTTCTTGTGTTTACTGACCTACTATAACGACATTGGTTATAGCGACACCTCTTTATAGCGACCAAGATCCGATTCTCCATTTTATGTCGTTATAAAAAGGTTCGAGTGTACTTCCACAACCATTGCATGTTTTTTTGCGATATTTTGATTCCAGAGTGACCGGAAGTGAGAGTGACGTGTAAATGTGGCAAAGTGTCGTGCGAGAATAACCACTTTTGTCAAGGTACCTCATGCTCAATGGTTTTCTCAATTATCTCAATGGTACGAATCTCGTAAGAGCCCGTCTCATCATTGAACCACTCCTCCGTTTTCCTCGAGACTTTCTCTCCCACAACAATCTCTCGCTCACCAATCACTTTCTTAGGACCAGCCGATTTGCGATGAATGTACAAAGTAGGGAACTCTACGCTAGGGAGACCTCGTCCTTCGAATGCTCCCTCGAGTGAACTTTCACTCCTTGTTCTACGAGTATCTCGCCGATTGGAGTTTAAACAAGGTAGCTACCGAGGAGGGCAATAAAAGGAATAATCAACAAAACTAAGCAAATGAATGACAATAAATTACAAACATCAAATAAATAAATGAATAATATCATACAAGTAATTAGGAAAGTAGTAGAAAAAGTTGAGAGGATTACCTGCATATTATTTTCTTCGTCTGGTTCAAATTCTTTAGAATTATCCAGTGCATGAGGCGTCGTTGGCAAGAAATTGGACGATGTTGATCTCATTCCAGATGGGGAAGGACTCTCAATGATTTCGTTCATCCTATTCAGCACCATTTGAGCTTGTAATGCATCCTGTCAATGAGAAATGAACTTATTAGGTCAATTATCTCAGTTAATTAAAAACCAGGAAACCAGCATTAAGCTACCTGTTCTAATGATTTGAGCCTCGCCTGTCGCCAGGCAGCACGCTTCTCTGCTTGCAAAGCTCGTTGTTCTGAAGGACTCAGGTCATTCCCAGTTTCTTCAGCAAACCTCACGCCGTGCTGAAAACGACAATTATAAAATAAATTGATTGGGTTGTTTTATTCAGGAACGGACTTCAATAGAGAAACCACAAGCCTGCCTCTTCAAAGGGTGAGGCCTGTGGTTTCTATCTAGAGTTACTCGGGAGGGGAGAATTGAGGTTTCTATCGACATGAATTAAAATGCTCACCCTCAACAGAGAGACGAAAATTACCTTATCGTATCCCGTATGAAATAAAGACGTAAAATTGAGATGACAAATTACCTCTTTGGTCAACTTTTCCTTGAACCTCTTCTCAGCTTTGGCAGTTCTGACGCTTCCCACTGATGAGCTGGAACTCATGCTCGAAGAAGAGCGTGCAGGCTGGAGAGACCGATTTGGTGCTTTGACATTCACGCTAACGTTAACATTGACGTCGGATCCGGAAATTGGACTTGAGCGTTTAATATGGACGATTTGTGAGCTGCCGTGATCCGTAACAATACCATGTTCTTCAACGTCCTCACTCGCATCATCACTTTGCGTATCAACATAAAACTCCTCCTCTTCCTCCACTACTTGCTCCAATTCACTCGGCCTTGAATAATCGAAGGGTTCCATTGAGGCAATTTTCTTGTCCTCTTCTTGCTTCATTCGATCCACTTCGTATTGACTCAAGAAGGAAAATTGCTTGGCTGAAAATAAATCAAGTTTAAGTAAATTACAGGTGGAAATCCCTGCATTTGCATTTCAGAGGTTCTCGTATCTGTTAAATCTTCCTAGGTAGAGCTCCTGCCAATAAACATACATCTGTTGAATCTTTCCCTTACCTGATTTTGCGACTGGTTGCTGTTGTTGCTGAATTTCCATTTCAAAAAATTTTGCTCGTGCAGAGACGGTGTTAAAACGACTCGGTGGGGTATGTTCAGTTGGACTCACTTCCTTTGGTTTCGCCAGGGGCAACGGATTTAGGATAATGGGAGCTTCAGCCGGGTGAGACGTGGAATGGACCGTGCCAACTCCCAACGAGAGGATTGGCGGTGGCTTCATTATGGACATCGTCTCTTCTCTGGACTGAGCAGATATGAAGGTGTGCTCCGGTTGGAAAATGGGGGACGGTACACGGTGAAATTCCGGAGAAAATTGAAAGACAGGTGAACATGAGGAATTCGTATCATCTTCCGAGTCTTCGGATTTGAGGGGTTCATGAATCATCTTATGGGAAAAGTCCTTCATCGTGACGATTACTTCTTCCTTTGTTTGCTAAAAAGAGTAAAAAAAAACAACAACATACGAACGATTAACAAGTAGTACCATCAATAATTTTAAGCACAAATTAATCATGCGTTCCACACCAATACAATATTTAAAAAATGGATAAGGGCGTATAATCATTTTGCTATTAGTTATTTTTCTAGTCAGGACAAGTCAATCTGTGTGGCAAATCCGGCTTGCAAAATAAATCATAATCCAGCGGTTAATGGTTTGATAAAATCGGAAGCTACCTGAAATTTTCCACCACCGAATGACCAAACCAACCAAACCAATGAAAAAAGAACTTGTCCGCTTTCAGGATTATTCAAAACGCATTATGTCAGCAGGGCCATGCTCACCCCATGCAAAGAAATCCAGGCACAACACAACGCATAATCAAGAGGAAAAGAATTACCTTGGATTTTGACTAGACTAGACTAGACGCGATTTGAATTAAATTTGATCAAAGTTACACGGCAATTCGTTAAGTTAGATCACAATCATTATTTAAAGGTTTCAAAGTATTATATGCAAATTGAAGAATGTCATTTAAGAAGAATTTGTAAATTGTAATTTTTTTGAAGGACTTCCAAAACGATTTGTAGAGAGCATGCTTTCAGATTTTACTTTTTTTTTTTAGTTTGCAGCAATTAGTACAAAGTTTTAAAATATCATCAATACTAAACTCAAAATCGTGTCAATTAGAAACTTTGATCCAATTATCAAAATAATCTGAGTTCGTTTGGAATATATCCTTTTGATTCGCTACCGCCCAGCACAAAAACTGTTTGGCAATTTACAACCGTCGCAAGCCAACATTAGAACTGAATGGCTACGCTGATGACAGAAAAGATTTGTAACTACACCTAAACCCCCTCTAGCATCGTGCAACTTTGTCCTTTGGTCAATTTAGTAGTTATGAAACATGGAAACATGAGTGATAATTAAGAAACAAATGTGAGAGACTGAGAGACATTATGAAGGATGCACACTGCTAAAGGCTGCGAGGAGAATGTGAGTGAGAGGGAATTGGTCATCGTTTAGTCGTAGAATTCGGTGCACTTGTCCCTAGACAGCGGTTAGGATTTGGACCTTTAAGAACAAGAAGAAAAGATGATGAACAGCGCACATGATGCGTGGAAGAATTTAGAGTATTCCAATTGCAGTTGCGCTTGGGCCATATTTCAAAATAAACGATTTATTTACTTAAAAAGAAGTGTTTTTTTTTACCTCTTCTGGTGGGACAGGCGAGGTCCTGTTGATGCTTGATAAGCTTGTACGTGGGGTTGGAACTGGAGGTGGGGAGACAAGGGCCGGATTCGGATCAACCTTTTCTTTGAAACTGAGGTCAGACGGTGGCAGCTTATGGCGAGGATTTAAATTGGGAGGATTGGGAGGTAGCGGTGGACGGCTGGCTCCGTAGCTGTGATTCTCAGATTCAGATGTGGTTCCATTAACTTTTCCGCCCGTTGGAATATTGTCATTATTATGGCGGTAAGAATTCTGGGGGTGTCCAGAATCTACTCGTTGAGTCCCATGAGGAGACTCGAGGTCATTCAAGTTGACATAAGTGGCAGTGGAGGGATAACTCTGATCCCAGTCATCTCCTTTTTCCTTTGGCTCTGTTGATTCTATAAACTTTTTAGGCCCCCCGAGTCCTGGCGATATGAGTGAATGCCCAGTCATCACGATTGTTGTCTTCTTTACATCAAACCCGGTCGGACTCTTTGGTGGGACTGGCGTTTGTGTATTCGGGGAATGTCTCACTAGCTCACCTCTGGCGTCTTTAGGGGAGGATGGTATTACTAGCTGCTCAGCCGCCTTCACTACTTCCATCACTCGATCCATTGAAGCCTTCGGATCAAGAGACTTTTTCTCACTTTCAACTAGTTCTTTTGAAGGAGTGGAGGCACGGAGGGCTGCTGTAGCTGCCGCGGCTTCCTCACTGTTGGATAAGATTTCAATAATTTTATCCGGAAGCTTCCCCTCGGCCCTGAGTTTATCCACCTCCTCTTGATCATATCCATTGGAGACGACCATCTCAATCTCATTTCCGGCACCCCGCAAAACATTCACAGCATCATTATGGGTGACATTGAGGAGAGGATTTCCGTTGACACTTAAAATCCGCATTCCAACCTGTTGAACAAACAAGCAAAATAACATCTCCCTCCACAAACGGAATTCATTAATTTAATGAATTAATTTAAATGAAAATGAAAAATGAATTAATTTTAATTTTAATTCATTAATTAATTCATTAATCACATTAAGTTTCGATTACTTTGATAATGCCGTTCTTGTGTATGGTTCCATTGGGTAAGATTTTGGAAATAAAGATACCCGAGTCGTCTTTATCCATCGGATTTCCTGGATTATCGGTTCCACCCTTTATGTGCATTCCCAGTGGCTCTCCATCTCCCCTTTGTAGGTCAACCTCCTATGGGGAAGCAATTATTAGCACATCTTTATAGCTTTACAAATAATTCAACGAAACCTCAAAACGACAAATCCTTACCAAGTAGCCAGGAGGTGGTGGGTGTTTCCGGACCCGGAGGTGGATCTTATCTCGAGCTTCCAACAACATTAAGGCAATTTTGTTCTTGTCCGTTGGATCAACCATTTTCTTATTAATTTCAAGTATGCGATGCCCAGTACGGAGACCAGCATGAAAGGCTGGGCCATCTTTTGATACATGAACTACGTAAACCCCTGCAGCATCTTTCCCACCAAAGGGATGACAGTCTTGAACAGACCCTGACACAATTTTGACTCCCAAAGATTCATCTTTCTTTTTCTTAATCTCGAGATCCTAGAGAACAAATGTACAGATGGTGCACGTAAATACTCAAAATTCCAGCCCAAACCAGAATGAATTAGTAGAGAGAAACCTACCTCTGTTTGAAGTGGAATCATCATGGGCTCATTATGTGTCACCCTCGTAAATACCTTTGGATGGATCAGCGGAACATGAAACGCAAAAATAAATAATGTAAATACATGTCTGATAATTCTCTGAAAGAATTATGGCCTGGGAATAGGGATGGATTTAAAGTAAACGGAAATTCATATACCGTTTCAGTGAGCGTGCTCTTCGTGATGACCTCCGTCACTGTCCCCAAGTCAGTCGGCGTCGGAGGGAATAATTCTGGAACAGGTTTGGAGATGACATCAGGGTGTTTCACAGTAACTGTTACTACAGCAGAGGATCCTTTGCTCTCGGACGGAATCATGGCATCAAACGCACTAGTTGCCTTCTGTGGCACCGGACAAGGGAAAACTGAATGTGGTGAAGGAGATTGACCCCTTGATTGATCCTCTGCAACACTTTCCACCTTTCCCGTACTTTCTGAACTGGGGTTTGGTGTCGGTGATGGCTTTCTTGGCTCTTCTCCTTCTCGACTTATTGGAAGAGTGTAAACTTTAGGATGAATCATTTTTATCACTTTCCTTTCCACTGTGAATAAAATCCGGTTTCCTGCTTTCCGAATAGCTTCAACTGCTCCCATGTGCTCAATGTTCGTAAAGTCAATTCCGTTTACGGTTAAAACTCGATCTCCAGCCTGAGCAAAACCGCTTCAGTATTCATAACATTAAGTTGAAGCATATTCTCCAAGTCTTACCTTTAATCCTGCTGATTCAGCTAGTCCACCTGGAGTCACTTTTGAAATAAAAATTGAATGGTCGTCGGCAACGTAGGGTGAAGATCCTAAGCCGCCCGCGATGTTGAGGCCAAATGTGGAACCCTCTTCTCGATTCAACGTCAATTGGAGCAACTCTACCGTTTCCTTTGCGACAGGGCCATGTGCGTCTACCTTGTCTTCCTTGCTCGTCACTGAGCCCCTGTCTCCATCTCCGTCTTCAGATTGCGGTCTTGTCTAAAATAAAAAAAAAAAGTCATCAGTATGAAAAACTTGGAACACGATTTTGACATCGTGAGAAAAGCGCCTTACTTTTCCCAAAAGTGCTCTGATCGCAGTTGAATCCGGTGCTTCAGTCACAACTCGCTTGTTCTTGAGATGATGCGGCGTATCCCTTCGCTGTAGTTTTAAGTTGTGCTTGTCATCGGGACTACTAAAATTGTCATCTTCCGTGTCAGAGTCAACATCAAATCCCACATGCTTTTCTTGCTGTAATGATTGAAAACAAATCCTCTTCATTAGTCGCAAGTCCATCGAAGTCATCATATTCCAGGGAAATTCTACTTACATATAAAGCCTCCTCTTCTGTTGTCCTCGTCTCTTCTATTGTTTCTTCCACTTCGAGGCCTTTTTCTCCAAAACGTTCCTCCAATTCCCTAACGAGCTCCTTGGTTTGCACAGCTGAGTGATGGTAAGGCTCTTTCTCAGCTCCCTTCTGTTGTCGTTCGGGCCGAAATGGGCCTTTGGAGTTTTCCTATACAAAAAGTTCCCAACTGTCTCTCCACTTACACTAACTAGGAAGAGTGTGATCAATATTGATAACATTATGCAAGAGCATCTTACATTCTCATCAGGCGGAACAAATACTTTATCGATATGCTTCGACTTGGGCTTCGATCCTCCGAACCATTTCTGGAATTTGGCTTTCAAGTCTTTTGGATGCGGGGTATTGTGGCGGACGAAACCAGTGGACTGGAAAAAAAAAAATATATAACATAGTGTCAGTTTTCGGTAAAAATTTCATCTGTGAACTCCCATCAGAACTTCCAACATCAAGATAATAATTTTCGGTTTTCATTTTTTACGGTACTGAGCATTGACAAGGAGGAAGAAAGAAGGAAGGGAGGGAGTCAGATCCAGGAACGGATATTTAAAATTACAATCTCAACTCGAGCATGAGAGATGATAATTAAAACGGGTTTCTAAACAGCCTACTCATCAGGAGGTAAACAAAAACACTTCCTACTCGTTTCATTACAACAACGCAACTTGAGAGAGAAGGAGAAGACTATTATGTGAATATGCCCAATGTCATTCTCATTAAAGCCATTTTTATTATCCTACGTAATGAGATTTGTGTGTCAACCTAACATTCTTCCACTTCCACTACTCACTTGAGCCAAGCCACCACGGCGCTAATACTAATCTCTCCTCTGCTCTATACAAAAGCCCGAGTGGGTGACTAATGAAAATGCCATCCGCTTGTAAATTATTCATTGTTGAGTTGTAACCACACCTGACCCTAAATGCCAACGCCTTGCATGCATATACACGGGGCACTACTACTCGATCCCTAGTGACAAAGTGCGTATTGTGGATTCAAATGTCCACAAAAGTAAGCATGGGAATTGACTCGTGTCTCTCTATTTGTATGCCCTGAATTCTCACAAGTTACAAGGAACATCATAACAATGCTATTCTACTCATGTACTTTCCCACCAACTAAGTTATCTTAAGCTTCACATCAATTAAAAACAATTAATTCCTATTCCCAACACTTTCAAAACTCTCAAAATCACACTCGAGTGCTGCTTCCGTACTTCACTTAATAGAGAATCGTCACTTCGTGTCACAATCCCATTTTCACTTTTAGCACTTTGCATAATGGAAAAGGAATTTATACTCGAACCAAAAATGGATGTAATAGCGTGTTACGGCGTTACCTTGAGGAGGATTAATTAAAAATAGGGATTAATGGATTAGATTGATGGCTTACCTCTGACTCTGTCCCATTTACGGACTCATCATCCGAACCATCTTGGAATTTGACAGTGGAAGTCCTTGTGACTTCAAGCATGTCAGAAGCAGAGTCCGCCTCTGCCATCCTTCCCGAATCTCCAGCTAACAAGTAATTATTCAGCCCACGTTCAGAAGAGGAAAGGTCAAGATCTCCAGAAGTACGATAGAGACTAGGAAGCGATGCAGCTACAACAACAGCAGAAGACTCAGTTGAAACGACATTGACAAAATTATAGAAAACTAAAAAATGACTAATAGGTAAAATGGAAGCGAAGCCAAGTTGGGGAAAACGAATAAATTACGAGACAGGCAGGATTACAGTATGAGACAATAATAGCCAGCAGCAGCAGCAGAATAAACTCCAGCACGACCTATTCGTCCCAACTTTCGTAGAAACTTACGGAGTACGTCAGAGGTCATTTGTGGTAGCAAGTAACAGGTAAGAACAGGTTCATTGAGGACGTAGTCGGTACTAAAATGAGGCATCGGTTGACTCTGATTTTCACTCAACCACACTGCCTTCAAGAACGGAAGGGAAGTGATCGTGAAAGGAAGGTTCTGGAGTCTAGAAAACAGGACATGACATAATTTGAATTAATTTCAAGAAGCCAAGCTACAATTCAATTCAGTCTAAAGGAAATTGAACAAGGAAATTAAATTGTTCCTTAAATTGAACGCATTCTTTGTTCGGCCTAATCGAATTTTACGGAAACATAAAATTCTCTAGTGTATTCTCCAGACTCAAAATCGGGAGGAGGAAGAGAAAAGAAATTGAATTATTTCTGCAATTGTTTCGTTGAGTGGCCACAAAATACGATAACGGAAATAGGACAACTCTTCCGGAGGCTGGATATAAATTCGACGATCCTCGTCATTTTTTGGCAGCACGTGCAAAATCCACAAAATATCGAATTGGATCTTCATAATGTCGTAGTCATAATATACTCTTTCCATTAATGCTCTTGCACGTGTCTTGCATATTTGACGCTTTGGAGCATTAAATAAAATGACCACGGTTGCGCTTAAAATCTCCGTAACTAACTGACTCACGGCTCGACTTTTTAAAGGTTTCTGTTTTTAAAAAGGCTGACATTACTTTACGTTGGAGTAGAGAGTGCAGGGGAAAAGAGGAATTAAAAGAGCACGTGTATTGTCAATCAAAAAGGGGAAGCTAAATAATTATGCTGTCTTATTCTTCCCGGAAACCTCATCCAATATGATAAACTTATGAAAAATAATGAAAGTTATAGCGGCATACCTGTTCCCACTGACATCAATCACCATCAATTTGGTACATGAGCCAATCTCATCCGGTAGCCTCTCCAGAACATTCATCCGGAGAGACAAAACTCCAAGCTCTTTCAACGTTTCAATTTTTTCTGTAACGGCTGTAATTCGATTGCAGTCCATGTTGAGGATCTTGAGATGGACGAGTGAGGAGACCTAAAAATTGAAATTGAATTAAAATAATCTCCCGATGTAAAAGATTCAGTTCGGCGAGTTTCTGTTTGGATAGACGCGGAGACAAATAAAACATAAAGAAAAAAAACTTACCCAATCCCCAATTTCCTCCAGCAAATTTTCTTTGAGGAATAGTTCCTGAAGTTTTGTACAATGGCGAATATTCGGATGGATTTTTGACAGTTTGTTTTGCTCTAATTTGAGGACAGTAAGATTATTGAGCTGGCCGAAGGTCGTGGGAAGGCGGTCAAGGTTGTTTTGTGAAGCAAGGAAGTCCGATAAACATCTTAGGCTCCCAATCTCATCTGGTAGTTCATCCAGCTGATTCTCACTAACGTCGAGACACATAAGTTGGACGAGCAGTCCGATCTCCTGAAATACCGAAAATACAAACTGTTAAGTGACGTAATTATTCGTTGTAACGAAAAAAAATGTTTTACATGAAAGCTTGGGATGTAAAAGAACGTGGGAACCTCACCTTGGGAAGTCGGAAGAGTAGGTTATGGTCCAGCCAAAGTTCTGTCAGTTTAGTCAATTGGCCAATCGTTGGCGGAAGGTCCGTAAGCTCGTTGTCTCCCAAATCAAGTCTTTCCAAATTCTTTAAGTTCTCAAACCCAGGGGGCAATGACCGGAGGGCATTCTCACGAAGCTCAATACTCACGAGGGATGTCAAGCTAAAATAGAAGTAGAGATGAGTTATAATTTTGGTTTGGTAGTTGATGGAACTATGACATGGACATGATATGAGCATGGGCACTCACTTTCCAAATCCCTCTGGTAGATCTGTCAGTGCAGTATCGTTTAAAGTGAGGATTGTTAAGGATTTTAGCTCACAGAATGACCCTGGCAAACTGAAACAGGAAATAATGAAAAGCAAGAGTTTTAGAATTAGAATCCAAATGGCATTGCCTTGTCCTTATTCTCCACAACACACGCGATCAAAAACTTGATGCTGAAAAATGTACGACAGAAGAGAGGATGACTGTCATGTTGGCATGACCGTAATTTGTAACGCTTGGATAAATCAATTCCCCTTTCATGATTATTACAGTTTGTACTCTGCGGTTCTACCGCTCTTGCTCCCTCGCTCCTCGGAAGTAGAACTCAGGTAAATCATGTGCTTATGAATCTCCAATATTTTTAAATTAGATTTTGTTTCATCTTGAACTTTCTTACCTTGATATCGGGTTGCTGCTGAGATCCAAGTGTCTCAGGCGACCCAGACTGCGGACAGATACGGGGATCGAATGTATTTCTAGAATTAAGTTAACAAATGGGATTATTAAAGTCAGCCAAACTCGGATTAGCCGGTATAAAGATTAAGCCTTAATTCTTAAGCCCTTAATCATTAAGGGCGAATAAATTGATTACCGTTTCGCGATACGTCCAATTCAGCGAGATTAACCAAATTCCCCAAAGTTTGTGGCAGTTCCCGAATTTCATTGTCACTTAGGCACAATTTCCTCAGCCTCGTCAAATTGGTCAATTGCTGCGGAAGGGAAAAGCGTAATAAAGCATAAATTAAGTCGTCGAGTCTTATTTAATTTCGGCAAACACATAAAGGAAATTATATTTGACATTTAATATTAAAAGAATCATTGTTTTTAAGCATGAACATGGAACAGGAGTGAAACTAAAATTCGTTTCCCTTCTACGCATTAGTTTTCTTAATTAGAAACTCCAGTTAGAAAGTCATTAAGCTGTGTCTGTGTGCCACTAATGAGGTTTATATTTCCTTTCCCTTTTCCAAGAATAGGTGCCATATTGTACTATTGGATTTACGAGCGTAATTTAGAATTTTTACTTTTGGAAGCTCCCGGATGTGATTGGCATCCAGAAGAAGTTCCTCCAGGGTCCTTGCATATCGAAATGTTTCATCCGGTATCGTGGCCAATGACTGATGCCGCTTGTCCACGTACTCTACGTGCTGATTGCATGATCGAAAAGGTACACAAGACATTCCTTTGGCACTCCACTTTTCGTTTGAACGAGATGACAATTTAGTTCACACTTCCAGTGGAGTGAAGTAGTAATATTCGTCAAAACGAGTCCATACTGTCCGAGTCCCAAGTATGCTTGCTATATGCACTTCATTTGGCCAATTTTCGTCAACAAACAACACGGACTCCGGCTCTTGATTCAGAGTTTCAGTTTGAAAATCACAAATCTAGGATCACTTTAAGCCGTGAATGCCCTGATATCAGCTTGATGTGAAGTTTGATCTGAAAGTGGAATACAATTTCAATTCATTATTCATAGGCATATTTATGATATTATTATGCTTCAAGATGAATCACAGTTTACTAGTTTAGCATCATCATCACCTCCTCAGCTCCACCAGCACCCTCCGTACCGCGCCCCCTCCTCCTCTTACTGCATATTAGGTTACGCATAATTTATCTAATCTTTCCATGTTAAGCACTATTTTATGAATTATGATACATTTTTAGGTTATGGTCGTACCGTGGGGATGGGATAACCGGACACCGAAATATCAAAGAATTGAATTCACAGTCAAACTTTAATAATCATTCAGGCTAGATACCCATCTGCTGGTTTTTAAAATTAAATTGTACGTTATCATTTAAGCCAGCACAGCACTACTTAGAATCAGCACCATCATCGTCAATGTGAATGTTAATTAGTAAACAAAAAAACGCCGGGATCGTTTAAGATACATAAATAAAAAATATGTCCACTAGTTTTATAAATGATGGCTGACTGTTTATTGTAATGTCGTAAATGAATGGAATGTTTAACTGTTTAACCTTACCTTACACTACGCCACGCAACGACTCACGGGTTAAGTTGTGATATTTTGTTATTCTTCAACAAATTGGATTCGACGAGCTTATGTTTGAAGAACCAATAACCTTCCAATTTCAAATTGTTATGCTGGAGATGGGGCAATGGGGATGGGAGGGACAGGGAGGGTACCCGGTAAACAGAAGTAACTTAATTAATTGATGTTTAGAGTTTTAAGAGGTTGATCCCTACTGGAATGAATGGGACAACTGATACGTGACTTGAGGAGTAGACACCTTTCCCTTTCCCGTCTCGCATTCAACTGACTTGACACTCCTCTGAATGCCAAAAATACAAATTCCTTCCTAAGGTGATGTCACTTCACTTTACGAGAGAGAGTCCACAAAGTCAACAACGTCGGATCCACAACAGCTACGCTCAGAAACAGGAAAGCCGGATAAAAACCCTGACAAGGGTTTACGACTAGGCTAGCTAAGGAGAATGCGATAGATTAGAGCTGGTTGAACTTTAGTACACTGGCTCACGTTGCGTAACAAATTAGTTGTCGGAACTTGGTAACCGTAAAAGGCCGCTCCACGGCCAGCTTAGTAATTTTGCTAGTCATGTAGTCAGTGGCGCTGGGGTCAAGTCATTCCTATTTGGTATAGTTAGACTCGTGAATGTCAACTACTATATTTTTAGTGAAGTGAAGGAAGTTCAGTGCGCGGTAATCCTTTATGTTAATTTATATTTGCTTTATATCTTATAACGATCCTAAAGGGTCCAACCGAGGCAAATGGCGCGTAATGTCGTCGACTGAGCCAAAACCAATTAAGGATTTTGACTCAAGTTATGACAGGTCACAGCGTGCTGACAGTACACTTACATCAAGATTCAAGATTCAAGATTCAATTTAGATTTATTATCCTGTTTCTCCGGATTCAATAGCAGAAAGCCAAAGATCTCCCATCCGTCCAACAGTCTACAAACTCTAAGAG
>Ga0194135_10001738_pt1 | contig 13086 bp, 16 predicted proteins | sample LitLau_LLRF_2013_FD_134024 | JGI IMG/M metagenome (GOLD analysis project Ga0194135, IMG submission 134024) | Freshwater sediment microbial communities in response to fracking from North America - Little Laurel Run_MetaG_LLRF_2013 (version 2) | ecosystem: Environmental > Aquatic > Freshwater >... | reverse complement strand
TGTACCTGTTAAGGTACTGGACGTGACGTCAAGCAATGGAGCAGCAGCTAATGAAGATATGCGGCGGCGCTGACCGAAATCGATTCACAGAGAGCAGCCGTTGGTTTTCAGCGTTCGCTTTGTTTGCCGTATGTTACAGTAGGTATGCATTACCAAATTTTACTGATTAAAAAATAAATCTGACAGGTTAGCTCTTATTGGAAAGAAATGCTGTGTTCTACATAATTGACAGGTAAACATTTTATATTCTTTAACGCTTTTATGCTCTAGAATCTGTTGTGTAGGTATTGATTTTGTCGGGGGCGGGTAAATTGGGTGGTTCTAAGTATAGAATTGGGTTGGATAAAATAATACCCACTTGTCACTTGTTCCTATAATGACTAGTGTAATTATGGGGACCATTTCGTAGACAGATTTTAGCTTCATGTAGGTTATTTTATAGGAAGATACCTATCTACCACCTGACCTGATGGTGAAAGTTTCAGGTAAAAGATGTTGGAAGGCTTGGTTGCGCAAGTTTTGAATGCAGTTTTAGGCAAATATGTTGAGGAATTTGATTCGGAGAGCCTCAACGTCGGGATATTCAGCGGCGATGTCTGTCTTCGAGATTTGAAGCTTAAACCATCATGCCTGGTACATTTTTTATACCTTATCCATTTACTCACTCTTTTGCAATTATTGGCATCTATTAATTAAAAGGTTGGTTTTCAGTATGAATTGGAATTGCCAGTGGAAGTGGATGCCGGCGTCATAGGAGAACTGAGGTTAAATATTCCATGGAACTACCTTTCTTCAAAACCTATCGATATAACAATACAGGTATTGGCTGTCCTGTAAATGGATAAGGATACAGAGGGGACAGTTGGTCCCCATTGAGTATAACTTATCAGGTTTCACTTTCCACTTGATTGAGATATGTTAGAAAATAGCCTACCTGATCTTGATGCTAAATACTTATTCGTCGAAGGGTAGTGGTGTAAATTAAATTTCTAATCTCACGTATAAGAGGATACTGATTTCAGCTTACAGACGGGTTGCATCAGAAGTCACCAATTGGCTGTTGGGTGATTGTAGAGATTGCGGCTAAGTGGTTTCGAGTCCACTATAATCAGGTCTGTTTTAGTTATTGACCGAGCGAGCAAAGCTAGCAAAAGTCTCTGCTTCGACAAGATCGGAGTCTACGGGAGCCATAATATTCAAGTGATAGTTTTAAGAAAAAAGAAAGTGTTAAAAACTCGCAAGGTCTACTACTATCCACAGGACCACTAGGACGTTGCTGCTTAATCAAAGTCAAAATTAATCATTATTCCTTGTTTCAGGATCTTTTTATTATTGCACATCCAATTGGCCTGCTGCCTTTCGATGAGAGCCGTCAGAAAATCCTAAAGCGAGCGCTGAAACGTCGGGTTGTAGATCAGGTGGATCTGGCATTCGAATTTACAATCCAGTCGCTGCTGCAGGAGTTAGTACCATTACTCACACATACCATTCAGCTACATGTTCGGAATGTTCATGTTCGCTATGAGGATCCTCGCTGTAATATAGCTGTCGGTGTTTTCATCCAGGAGTTTTCTGTTGAAACAACAAACAGGTAACTAGATAGTGGACTTCAAAGATACAAGACCTCGTTGTGTGTCAGCTCTAATGTGTCCGAAAACATAAAATTAGCCATGAAGGCATCGATAGAGACTACCTTCTGAACGAAAGTCTGTAATTTTTGGAATTTTGTTTTCAGCAAATGGAAGCCAGTGACCCAGCAATCAGGAAGCAGTTCATACCAGCTGATTCGAATTGAGGCATTATCGGTATACTTAAATGCCAATATTGAACGCAGCCAATTTCTTTTCCAAGATCCTCAATGGATGCAACATATGCAGAGTGCTCTACAACAATTCAAAATAAAAGCTACTCCTCTCGATTTTGGTGAGCAAAACTGACTCACAAATATATACCAAATACACAACACATCTAGAAACAGACCAGGCATATTCCCGGTTCTTACTGCAATCCAAAAAGTTCCGAAACGTACAAGATTGAGAACAGTACATTACAGTGTTCACCCAACTAAATATCCAGCAACATTGTACTCTTATGCTGTCTCTTTACGTTTATTTTAGTTTTGAAACCTCTGAACTCGAAGCTGAAGCTAATTTTGGGGCGAGGGACCCATGTGAATATGCTGTTTGACTTTGTGGTGCAAGACGCTGTCATAGTTATCAGTTATCGACAATTAAGAGCATTACTTTCTATCATAGACCTATTCAATAGAATCCCTCTATACAGGTAAGGCTGCACACACGTTACATATTGGTTTTTAATGTTCCTACGTTACTTGGTGGGTGTTTCTTTTGATCATAAGGCCATAAGTCACTTTCTAGGTAGGGCATATCTAATGATTCTGACTTCAGATTGGTCAATTTTTATTTATAGCTTATTGCCAATCAGAAATAAGAATCATTTACCTAGACTTTAGAAGTGTAATACTGTCCTTAGCTCATTAGTCTCTAACTTAATATTGAGGCTTATATTTTGCTAGTAAGAATTTTGTATCGCGAAAGCCATGTACCTATTGACTAGGATATTTTTTTCGGAAGCGTGATGGCCTGTGTTCGTACACATAAAGCTAACGTTCAGGCAGATGACTCAAGTTTAAAATAGGTCACGACTGAACATTTTATTATAAGCGAATTTAATGGATATATATCTGATTTGTTTCAAACGAAACCACTAATTTCTCTGTGTTTAGGGAATTTTTGGCTCTTAGACCACTTGGCCCAGTTAATGGAAATGCTTCAAATTGGTGGAAATATGCATGTAATGCTTGCATCCAGCAAAGAGTGCGGCCGTACACCTGGAGACACCTCTTCCAGTTGAGGACGTACTTTAAAGAATACAAAAAGCTGTACAAAGAGACGATACGAAGGCCCGGCGAGTTGGAGCTCAAACTGGACCTTCAACGGCTTGAAGACTATCTTCCCATGTCATGTGTCGTCATCGCTCGAGAAAACGCCAAGCTTGAGGTATATTTTTAATAGAGTTTTTAATTAATTAATTATCAATAGTTACAATTTCTGGGAAATTATTCAGGGCTCTTCGTGGATTTTCACCAAACGTTTCGGTTCTCGTGACTGGGATGATCATCATTGCAGATGGTAAATCAGGATCGATTTACCATAGGGTAATCGTAATGGCAAAGGGCCGACCTAACCTCAAACTGACAAAGCACAGCCCAACACAGCACATACTACAGAAACCTAAAAAAAATAGATATGACTCAGCCAAGAAATTGTAAATATATTTTCAATTTTCTCTCATTATCAATCATCGATAGACGCGATAGAACATAAACTATATGGTAAGCTTCATAGGGACTGGATTTATGACATGTCATGTTTTATGCATATAACCTACTTGTATTATGTAGATTTTTACAAACCCTCTATCACTTAACACATTCCTAACAAATTCCTCTATGACTTAACATGACGGGTTTTTCGAGTTTCCGAGACGTCGAGGATTTCCAAGCTTCGCTTTTATTAAACTGGGCCTACTATCAATATGTTTAATGTCTATGTTGTCAATTAACAAGCTGGATTATCCATATTGGAAAGGAGAGGGCGCTTCCCATAAACCCAATTATGTATGAATGATTCAGTTATGGTGTGTTATTTATTTGTTTTAGATGCTGCGTGATAACCCAGACCTGGTGGAAGTTTTGGAAGTTCCAGGGAGCAGCAGTTATAGGTTATGTGTACGGCGGACTAACGATACCTCTGCTCCCACCCGGCATTTCATCGGTGAGTAATGTTTCTTTCCAGTGTTTTTAAGCCATTATTGTTCAAGCAAGCCTAACTACTTTATTAACCTGAAGAAAACCAAAATCCGAAGAAAAATAAATGATATAGTGAAGGATTCCTCAAGTCATCTTTTTTTCAGAGCACAAATTAAATGTTACCATCGATAATTTATCAACGAGCCTGGTCCGAGACGGGCGGGAGGTGCTTTCAGTGGGCTTGACACATTGCTTGTGCAGCTTAGAATCGCGTTCACATCATACGTGGAAGGTGTCTACTCGGGCTGGGAGCATTGTCGTCGAGGGGAGTTCGCCCGACTCGGAGCTGGTGCCTTTACTCACGACCCCGCCGCTCCCGTCCAGTGGCGCGTCTCCAAGTTTTTCTTTGGATGTCGAGAGAAGACCTGAATCTGAGCCTGTCCAATATTCAGTGGCTGTTACTCTAACGCCCATGGAGTTCATATACCAAGAGGTAAGCATATCTTTTACACATGAAAAATTGGATTTTTTAAATTTAAGGCGCCATTCTAAGATAAGATTCAACCTCTCAAGACGGGAAGCAGAGGAGCCAATAGAGGAAGGAGTAGAATAGTTGCTGTAACTTCATTTGTATGGTTTTTACGAACTAGGATTGTTTTAGCATGCTTTCTCTGAGCTGCTGAGTTGGGCCCCTGACCTGGAGTGGGATACGGTGGTTCAAAGCCTTTTAAGGAAAATAATGGACTTCATAAAATGCCATGTTGCGTCTGGTCCGAATCTTGACCTTCACGCTTCTGTTTCATTGCCAAGGGTGGTTATACCCGAAACAGGGTCTTTGCAAAAGTAAGTTCCTAGCTTTAACCTTTAGTTTACAAACTTAAATAGCCTCCCTTAAAATGAGCGACAAATCGAGAGGAGGTGCTAAAATAAGGAAAAGGACCCAATAGGGTACCTACGAGTACTTGCGAATTGTGTTCAGAAGATGGAAAAAATAAGCCTTGCGCAAATGAAAGTTTTTGGTAATGGTACGTTTTTCTAAAATTTAAAAAGTTTCCTGAGGTTTTAGCACGGGAAAGTGAGAAAAGTGTTATCGAACTTTATCAGTTTTAGAATACAAATCCATTATAAAAAAGTTTTATTTGCACAGGGCTTATTTTTTTGGTTTTTGGTGCATGTACCTACCCAATTCTCTTAGTTTTACATAAGTAACTATAATGTTATGAACTTTTCAGGAGTGGGTTGGTCCTGGTATTAGATCCTGGCAAAGTAGACATAGAAACAGATCTTCAACCGCGTTTGTCTATGGAAGATGTCTCTGAGATGACTCTGATGGAACTTGAAGAAAGGCTCTACCACCGACTCATCATTCAATTCTCCGACGTTCAGTGCATTTTCATAGATTCCGGTAAGAGAGAAAATGTAAAACTCCCAGCAGATCTTTTCAGATGGGCGCTAAGCATGGTAGGGTGGGCGTTCGGGAATCTTCGGCAGTTTGCTTCTCAGCTTTACTCTTCTCTATGAAGTCCACCGTCTATTTATGTTCCTTGTCTAAGCTCGAAACAAATAAGGTTATAAGAATATGGGGGGGCCTAGAATCTCGTAGTTGCCGCTTCGTTAATCTTCGGAAACCATAACATAATACCTTTTCAAGGCGAAGAGTGGCGCGACTTTGCTAGACGCGATGAATCAGAGGCTCACATTCTTTCTCGCTCTCGGGGGACTGTCGCTCTCTCCTTATCTGTGAAACCTGACTATGGGCTCCTTCCGAGACTGAAGCTCAACATCGGGGTAGCTGCTGTGCATGTCAACATTTCCGAGCGGCGGCTGTTGCAGTTACTCGATATTCTAGACAAAGTTCCTCTTCCCAAGCAACGCTACGTCATGTTTACTCCTCCGCCGCCTCTGGATCCCCTCGACCGTGTACTCGCCGAGTGGAATTTCCATCAGCTATCCATATTAGCATGCAAGGTATGTCGAAATCTAAGGTGTAATGGTTAGTAGTACATAAGGCTTAAAAGACGACATCCCGTCAGGGGAACATACAAAGCATTCTGGGTATTTTCCCCATGTGTATTTATTTATTGATGACTTTGAACGAAGGTTAGGGCCGCAGGCCCTCTCTTCCCCTTTCCCCTTAGTTAGTAGAAAATGCAAGAAGATATAGAGAAAAAAAACATTCAAACAACATTCACTCCTATTTACAATAGTACACCTTGGTACATACAACCATATGTACACATGAATATGTTATGTACCTGCACTTCCCTGCTGTTCGGGGAGTAGTTCCAGGGGGCATATAGTTTATGTGTTGATGAGAAGTTGGGGAAATGGCCCTTTATGTACATATTAGACTGCTTGTCTAGAAGATGTTTGCAATATGATCTTAAAAATGATATGGATAATGCTGAATGCTTACGGGAATTGAATTCCAGAGAATGGCTGACGATATTCAAAATGATGAATGATATATATTTGTATGAGAAAGGTGAATGAGAAGCTTTCTATCCTCACGGGTATGGTATCTTAATCTTAATCAATCTAATTGTGTTTTACCCATTTGCTCCTTTTTTCTTTTTTATTTATAGTCTCTGATTTTGTAGTTGGTGGAAGTGGAGTTTTGGCGTCAGCGTACTCCAGGGTCAATAGCGAGCCCCACAGCTGTGCAAGCTCTCCCTCAGCTTGGCGATCTTGCTGAATTGGGTCTGGGAGCCAGGAGCATTTTGAGCGATGTGGCTAGCGAGGAGGAGTTGGAACTTTGGGCAAAGACAGTTGATCTTCCAGGATTCGAGGACAACGTTTCTCCAAGCAATACTATAACTGCTTTACTTCGATTTACTTTTGGAGAACTCGTCATACATCTTCCACGCACTGTAGCTTTTCGGGTAAGAATTACTCGTATTTATATTTACAATGGGGTAGAATCACGTTTTCAATGCTTGTGTGGGTGCATTCGCAGATTTTAAAAATGTTATCGTTTATCTTCCGAAAATAATAATAACCATTATTCTTTCTTTTGTGTCTACTTTTCTGTTATATCTTTGTACCTATATTGGTCGAAAACGTGATTCCACTATATTCGATGTTGATGTTAAGGGATATCAGGACTCCTCAACATAAAAATAAGATTTCATTAATTATTGTTTTACCGTTTTTTAGGACACTCCATATCTTATGTTTCGCCTGGCTAGAGTTTCTGTTGATGTCGCGACAATGCAGTTTGGGCCTGCTGTGCAAATTGCTGTAGGAGGAATACAAGTGATTGATAAACTTCATATTGGTCTCAGTGGAGAATATCTAGAAATGGTGTCGACTCATAGCGATCACGACTTTATAACATTCCTGTATCGCAAGGTGAGCATACGTCACAACTACCACGCCTTCACCCTTCTTCCGCATTATGGATGTTGTGGAATAATCGTGTCTGTTGGGAACCAGATTATATGTGAACAAAGGTTAACATATTCCCTCCCGCTACGATACTGCCTAAGCATGTCACCATGAAATAATTTAGCCTTTATTTATGTTTCTTGCTCTGTTTGAAAATGTGTAAAATAGGGTTTGTTGTTAGGTGCGGGCAGACTGTCCGGATTTCAAAACCCATTTCCACAGTGTAGAGCACAGTGCCGTTTTGGACGTCGGGTCTCTGTCCCTTGTGCTTCAAAGGGAAGCCTGCCAAACTATCCAAGCTTTTCTAGGAGATATACTTATTGAGTAAGTTCTGACCAAATGATAACTAAAATAGAGTAAATGAGTGAGCCAGTGTTCTCTGTATGTATCTAAATACCATATTTCAGACGTCTAGCCTTGAAAATAAAATAGTTCAATTATATAATGGTTTTAGTGGATACAAAAATGCAAGTGAAATCGTTTGGTTATTTGATAAATCAGTAAATTATAAAATGTTGGATTATTAAAATGACTTTCAGGACGACCTATTATTATTTGTGCGCCATACATACTTCACATGTTGTGATACCCAAGTTTGAAAACGTGACTACCTCATTTCATGGATACTGTTTTATTGAATATTTTGATTTTGTAGAGTTGAGAAGACGAATTGCATCATGTCTCTCGTGAATAGTCTGACGTCATTTGCATCAGTGCCTATAAGCTTTGAGGGATTGATGGACTGGTTGGGGAAAAGCCCAGAGACTGATCCTCCTGTGCCATCCGGTGGCACCAAGTACAGCTATTCTGCCAGAATGGATCATTTGAAAATTAAGCTCCGTGAGGCTGATATGGACCTATTAGAAATGCATGTGAGTATGTACTTTATACCTACGCAACACATAAAACCTGCTTAGTCAATAAGTTGTTTAGTGACTGAAATGGTACCATTTAGATTTTGAACTCAGTTAATAAAAAAATCGAAAAGTATACCAACACCTACTTACACTTGATTGACGTTTATTTTCCATAGATGGGCAAACTTGAAGGGGACTGCGCTTTGAAAGCTAATGATCGGCTCGTCTTACAAGTATTTCTTCAGAAACTGGCAGTAGAAGATTTAGGAGAGGGGACTTTATACCCTCACGTTTTAACGCAAGATGAAGATCATATTTTGGATATGAAGTTTGTTCGACTTAGTCCAGGGGCTCGAAGAGGTTTCTCACACGGATCTCTAAAATTCAATATGGCCCGTCTGCACGTCCTTGCTGCTCCACATCTTCTCCAAACGGTTCAGGTAAGGCATATTTGAGGGATTCTTTAGACCAGTAGGGTACTTTTGTCTAAGAGAAGACTGTCAATTCTCCACATGTTTTACACCCCAGCTGAAGTGTACCTCGTAAAACGGGTCGCAAAATCACAGAACTAGACCAAACTTTGTCCATGTATAAGAAAATAATTCCACGTTTTATAAACCAATAATTTATTAATTTAATCCCAGAGGGTAAAATTTCAGCAGTCCACATCACTGTTTTTATTTATTATTTTTATCCAGTTGATAGGTAGATAGATACTTTAATAATGAGTACAATATTAAAAAATGGCTCTGCTTTGTTTTAGCGCTTTTCTAGTGACGTTTTTGGGGGATGCAAAAGCGCTATTTTCGGCAGTGTTTGGAAACGGGTGGCACCCTATGTTGCGTTTGACGGACCATTACAGCTTTCCCTGAATTTGCGACTTCCAATAGTTTTAGTGCCTCCGGGGTCAACAGCACCATGTCTACTAATAGCTCATCTTGGGGACCTTAATGTTGAGAACTTTCTGAAAGAAGACGCTAACGGACAAGTTGTAGAAAATATTTTGGTCGCTGTAGATAACATTTTCCTTACTAAAGGTAGATTTTTTTCCAATTCTGTGGTATTTCAGAGCTGGCTTCTAGGAGAATGAGTACTTAGATTTCCATAGACCGATAGATGATTAGTCTAGGCTCAGTTGTCATCTCGGCCACACAGCTGCTTATCTTCCCGGTATAAAAATTTTTTAATCAACTATAAAGTTCTGTTAAATTCTTTCATTCATTCAAAAAACCTACATAATGCCTAGCTATCGTAACAGTTGCCCAGCAGTTTGTAATCTGTTGTTCACGTTTTTAGGATTAATGACACTCTCCGGTAATGTTGAATCTCGGGAAGAAATTTTGGAGCCCTCCAAGTTTACATTTGATATAAAGCGGGTTCTCACTGGGGTCAAATCTCTAGATGTCGCTGGAAACTTGGATAATGTTAACGTGTCTCTTGGTCAACGCGATTTAGCACTTATATTAGATATTTACTATTCCAATCGCACTACACCAACAATTATTGGTAAGTATCAACATACTCCAGGGGCTCTATTATGTGTAATGATTTCTTAAAATATATGTCGGGCGGTAGTTACGAGATTGCGATGTCGGTAGATACCTGTTTATTAAATAAAAAATCAGAGTATGATGAGGGATATTGAACATTTTTCATAGAAGTGCCTGATCTATGGAAGAAGGCTGAAGAAGGCCGAGAGCTAAAAACTCTTCAGGTTTTCTTGCGAGATGGCAATCTTCGAAGAAGAGATTCGGCGCTCCGCTTGTCTCTAGATTGCTTTACTCTAACACTCTTCAACGATATTGATGAGGTAAGTGACCGTTTGCAATCATGACACCTTTACTTTCTGTCACATTAATTTAATTTTTTAATACATATTCTTATTTTTGTTTAGCAATTGAGTTCCCCGGTGCGTGACCTGACACACAGCCTCTGCAAACTCGAACTGCGCGATGGAGTGGCAAATGTCGAGACCCGTTCGTCGGGAGCCTGTGATCTCAGGGTGTCTATACAAAGCTGCATCATTGATGACATTCGACCTGATCCTAGCGTAATCGTCTCTAGGTACGTTTCAATAAGAAAATGCAATAACAAACAACAATAATAATGATTCCTCCTCCTTAAAAGAGGTGGTATAGAAGTTCAGCTTGGCTTCACAGTCAGTCGGTGCAGATAAAGCCAATAATTTTTACTTCGAATTTTTACAGGGAATGTTGATTGATATTATTTCTTTAAACTGCGTACTTCTCATGTTTTAATTACCACTTACCAGCCAACGGTCTTTTTGTTTCAGAGTTTTCAGCGCTCGTTCTCAAGACGGAAGTCGGCTTGACTCTGCGATATCTGTGTCTTCTCCACCTTTGATTGATATTGTGGGAAAGCAAAATGAACTCGGTGATCGTTGTGTTGATATACTCGTTGAGAAAACACGACTTAGCCTTTCTGCCGGGTTTGTGGCTGCAGTTGCTCGATTTATTGCGGAATCTTTGCCTGAAAGAGTTGAAGTAGGATGTGATAATTTGGGCTACGTTGGCGATCCAATGTCGAAAATGGTAATTGGAATTCCAGTCATTTTCCATACATCAAGGCTTTGTCAATATTTCAATCATTTTTAGAACCTAATTTTTTTGTTTTTAGCAAAGGATGCAGGTACCTTGCTGTGGAGAGAACCAAGAAGCGTCCAGCCCAATTAAAGGTTGCATTTAAATTATTATTATATTATGACGAACAAAAAGAAAAAGGCGTGGAACTGTGCCAGCCCCATGAGAATGGTAGACGCACAATAACCCGTAACTTTATTCCTGGAAATAACCAATAAACTTCAGTCCTATGCTTATACACAGGGTTATATTTAATGTTTTTTATTTGGTTCAGGGTTGTCGCTATCCCTGCAATGCAAACGCCCAGAGCTTGTTCTTGTGGGGGGCGGAGGTGTCGGCCTGAATTTGCGTTGCGAGATTTTGTTGGACTACAGTCGAAGTCCCGGCCGAACAGAATTTGTTCTTAGATTTGCTGGCTTCCGAGTGGCTTCATTGAAAATCGGTCCCTTGGTAAGCTCACCAGTGAAATCATCCATTTAATTCCTTAAATCTGTGTTTATGAATTCCTTCCTTTTTTTAAAACTGTTCTAGATTATGCAGCCAGGCAAAGGAGGATCACTGTTTAGGTGCATTTGATGACGGTTTTAGGGTATGTGGACTCTGCTGAATCCGAATCTGCCCGGTACCAGGCAGGATTTTTCCTCCTTACGGTTGAAATCCTACATGGCGAATTACGTTAAGCGATCCACTAGTTTTGTATTTCTTTGTATGTCTCGAAAACATATAAAATTACATCTTTCTTGTGAAAATCGATGTAATACAAGCGAAACTATTGGATCACTTAACGTAATGGACCATGTTGGATTCCGACAGTAAGGAGGAAAAATCCGGCTTGGTACCGGGCAGATTCGGATTCAGCAGGGTCCACATACCCTAGAACCGTCAAGGTATAATACCAAATGCCTCATCAAATGCACCTAACTAGGACTTCAAAGACCGCTACGAGAATGGGCTCCCTATCTATATCATGACTGTTGTTATAGGTAATGGTTCCATGTGATATTGAAATGGTGCGGATCGTCACTAATGTTGGAGTAATGGCCAGTATTGCTATTGGAGCGATAGATGTCACCCTTTGTTCGTCAACAATAACAGCAATAAAAACGGTAACAATACAATTTTTGGTTTTTATCATAACGACGAATATAATAATTTCCCTGGTTATGGCAATAATGCATGCACCTGCCGTAAAAACGTAGTTCACGCCTAGCTCAGCACCAAATAGGCCTGGGTAAGAAAATATGCATACATTCTGTACAGAGACACGCAAATGAAACGGCAATCGTATTCGTTTTAGATTGCGGAAGAGTTGTTGGCGTCACTATCAGAATGCAAAGAGACGCCACCTCAATCTCCGTTGCCCCCATTTATTCAAATGGACGATTTATGGAGTGCCAAGAAAATCAGTCCCTACATGGAACCCCAAGTTTGTGGTTGGTTTGTTGTTTTACATAAAGGTTAATGGTACTAGTAATATCGCGCCATTTGCTAAAAGACTACCCATTGAAGAGGGAAGTTAATGAAGGCTGGATTGATCTGGCTTAGCCCTATTGAATACCCAGAAAATATCACGTAAAGTTTAATGTTACTGGTAGCAACACTAACTAAACTACATAATATAAAATTGCCAACATTATAAAACCTCGTTCCCGTCCCCGTCTGTTTATGACTTGAAACATCAATTAGTTCGATTATATTATTTTATATTTCAGAGGGCGGAGAAGCAGTGGCAGCAGCGAGCGAGCCACATTCGTTTCCGGTTGGTGGACTTGCGGAGAACATGACAGTTCGGGTTGGCCAAATATCTGTCACTCTCGGAATCCTAAAAGGAGTCACCTGTTCTCCTCTGTTTTTGACTAAAGCGAATTTTAAGCTACAAGCACATGATTGGTCATCATCACCAAATATGACAGGTGAATATTACTGCATCTTTTTTATGCCAGGCGATAACTAATATAATTGAGGCACGGTTTACGGAAAACTGTAAATCCTAAAACTGTTATTCATGGTTTTCGTCTTTTTTATTTAAAATTTGTCTCTATTGATTTGTAAGTGTCATGAATAATCTATCTTCCTCCAATAGATTTTTTTTTCTCTCAAAGTCAAACCACTGCCTGAAAATTCAATCTTTTTGGATTGTGGAAGTTTCCATAGTGAATTTTTTTTTTTAGCTGAAGTTGAGTTGGGGTCGGGCTGCTGGAACAGTAGTCTCCAAACGTGGGAGCCACTTATAGATGACTGGAAAGTGTCCTTAGAGCTATTTCCGAAAAAAGCTCTTCCTATATCTCCGTGCAATGCAAGGTCCAACCGCCATAAGCGGCCTCTCGACCCAGTGCCTCCGGAAACCGTCAGCGACTCTTCTGGCGATGAAAGTGATCCTGGCATGACGTTTGTCACTCCCAAAGATCTTCACCCTGATATCCACCCACCTGCTCCAGGTACGGTTATTCACTATATTTTTCGAAATATA
>Ga0194135_10001737_pt1 | contig 13088 bp, 7 predicted proteins | sample LitLau_LLRF_2013_FD_134024 | JGI IMG/M metagenome (GOLD analysis project Ga0194135, IMG submission 134024) | Freshwater sediment microbial communities in response to fracking from North America - Little Laurel Run_MetaG_LLRF_2013 (version 2) | ecosystem: Environmental > Aquatic > Freshwater >... | reverse complement strand
GGAAACAGTGTATTTTATTCAACTGCAGATCATGTGTAATATAATAACATTTATCTTTAACAGGCAGTCCGTTTTATATGTACTGGAAAATTCTAGAATTATTACAGTGGGATAATGATCGTAACAATGTGAAAATGGAAATGCTAACTGTGGTAGAAATACTCGTTTGTGATTCATTTTGCTACTGACGCGCTTATAAACTGCTTACGTGTCTAAATTAGTTAATAGGAGAGCGGCTTCTGGACGTAATTTCGATTCTGTTAGCAAGAAATTACAACTTGATGAAACGATGGAAGTTAAATCAAAGAAACCTAAGCAAAGTGTCCCATTCGTTCAAATCTGTTGGCTTACATTTACATGTTGCTTTCTCCAACCACAACAACTGCACATTTGTGCATTTTTTGAAAAGCAGATTTAATATTTGAGAAATTGCAGTGGATCCAACAACAACTACTGCGTAGTATAAAACTTCTCTAATCCACAAATCCTATCCCAATTAAACATTAAAATTTAGTAAATACACGCGATTACTTCCCATTTGAGGTCCTAATCGCTTCTTGCAAAAACTTAACAAGGCATTTTCAATGAGTTGTACATCGTTTTCTTAATAAAGCTTCAAAATTCTTAGAGTGACAAGTTAATACTACGCACACATGTACACATCTCTTATTGCCACTCTTCTTCAAGATTTATTTACTTATATATAACATAGGAAAGCTGTCTGGTGATGGAAATTAGCATACAAAATTCAAACAATATAGATGCAATGCACTTGGAAAACCGTACGCTGCTTACTTTCCATAAGGTTTGAGTACATTGATTCAATATAGCTAATAATAGAATATGGTGTTAAATTTTTAAAGTGAATACGAGACACTTATATTCTCCAGTGCAAAGGACATCTTACAAGGATAGTAATGTTACGCAACATTACGAGTGGAAACTTGGAATGAAACAAAATTATTGTGGACTCTGCGCAATCAGTCTCTTATACAGATTTAGGTGTATGTTAATTACTATAACTTATTTGAGCGAATCGTCCTCGGTACTGTTTAAAATTACACTTCCTTACAAGAATTCTTCGATAGATTGTAGCTATTAATACAAGAGAGATCAGTAGTAATGTTTCCTACGACTAAGTTTTATGCTGTTCGATTCATCATTTATAAAACTACCACAGTGCAAACAGGAAAAGCTCAAGTCTTCACTGTTTGCTTTATATTTGAAATGCTGTTGGTTGTTGAAACTGAATCCTAGATAAATGCACTAACACAAACAACTTTCCGACTTAAGCTATGAATCAAGTTTTATATACGTTCAAATATTTCGTTGCACAATCTCACGATAATGTTGAAAACGCCGACAATTAAGGCTAATTGAATCGGTTAATGGTTAAAATCACAATGACATGAAAGACCTAACAACTGCAAATGAATTACATAATCCCTTTGTCGATTTATAGTTTGAAGAAACAGCATTTCAATATATTATTAGCAAAATAAGTAGTCAACCGTAGCTGATTCCAAGGTTGTAACTTATCGTTATCCTAATAAAGTAAAGAAATCAATCTGTAACATAATTCTGTCTAACATATAGTTTAGATCAAAGTTACATTGTATAATCAAATTTAGCCACCGTAGATTGTTCTAAAGGAGTCTATAGAACTATACAAATCAAAAGCTGCGTAGCGATTCATCTATGGATATATTTCAAAGGAGAAAAACTGAAGTGATTAGTGTGATTGATGAATTACGTAGGCAAACACGTGGTGCTGTGCACGTGTAGAAATTAGACATGAATTTTGAGAGACACTTACACTAAAGTGCCTATTTCATTTCATACATATATATATAATATATATAAGTTCTAGGATTGTGAATAAATAGCGTATTTTATGAACTTAAGATAAAGCATGTCTCATGAATGAGGAGGTCTGCAATTTCATACACCTCTTCGTTGTACACAGTTCCCTTTCTCTATGAATCAATAATAAATCAATACATGCATAGTATTTACACTGACTGAATTACTTAAGTAAATAATTGAAACACCTTGCATGAAAGAAAGTTTAAAGGAGGGGTAATTAATCACTAATTATCAAATAATTCAGTTTATGATATATGAGTTATGGTTTCAAGCAACTTTAGGAAGGGGATGCGGATAGAGCTCGTGTGTGAATAGGATTGCACGTCAAGATTGGTTGATCCATATCTGGACTAGACAACGTGGAGCTGTTCATGGAATTATTATTGCTGGAATGATCAACTTCACAAATGGAATGAAGTCGTCCAGATTTGGCGAAAGTGGACAAGGAAGAACAGGCGGAAGACAAAGTATTTTCCACATATGATGATGAAATTTCAGCAGACGGTAGACTAGCTCCGCTACCACTACTGCAGTTGCTGTTGGTACCACTACTCATGTATGAAAACGAAGTATCAGGCGTCGTTGACTCTGACGAGGTAGGACTTCGGGAAAGATTTACGTAGCCTTTGATTTCGCTCATCAGATCTTTTGGAAATGGTAAATTTCGACTTAAATTTGAAGCCACAGACTCAGTCCACGAGGATAAGATCTCAAACGGAGGTCTACAAAAATGTTCACTTATTAATCAAAATGTCCAATCAACCTTTGTTTTCATTATTATGTTACCGTTTGTCAGGATTGAGATCACAGCACATGAAGGCGATGCGATATAAAGGCTCTGGACACCCATCACAGAACTTTTCAAGAAATGTTTGCTGGTTTAAGCTGAAATCTCCGGATCTTGGAAGGAAGTCTGGGTCTGCATTGACTCTTCCGATTAGCTATTAATCATTTTAATTAGTATTTGATTGCTCCGCGTGACACCAGACCAGACAACAGTAAGAAGTCATCGACTAATTAATGTCTCGTTTGTCTTACCTCACAAGTAATAATTCCGAATGAAAAAACATCCACTTTCTCGTCATACTTGTTACCCTTCATCATTTCCGGAGCCATCCAAAAAGGATTTCCCACGACAGTGTACCTGAATTTCATACATTGAAATTATGAAATCCCGACATCAGATAACTCCAACAAAAAGAAAGCAAAGCATACCTCTTTTTTCTCTCAATTCTGCGTCCCCGTTTACTTGCTGCTCGCGACCGATCTTGAAGGCTCATTTCGCTTGTGATTCTGGCCAAGCCGAAATCTGCTACTACAACGCTCATGTCCTGCATTGTTAACACGAATATAAAATTGTGAAAAACGATAAGTTTATATCATCCTTAAACAAACATCTGTACATGAAGATCCCTCACCTCTCTCACTAAGCAATTATGAGAACTGAGATCTCTATGAATTACGCCCATAGAATGAAGGTACGCCATCCCACAAGAGATATCATGAGCGATTCTACACCTCTGTATCCAACTTAAAGATTGTTGGACATTCTGAATCAGCTCTCTCAAACTTCCACCTTTTACATATTCTGTGATAAGATGTAGTCTTCTTTCCTTGTATAATACCCCAATGAATCGCAGCACATTAGGGTGCTCAAGTCTTCTTAATACAGCAACCTATATAAATACATAATATCAATTAGTGGGAAACAGAGAATTGGCAAAAGTTTTCGTATCTAGAATAAACCGTACTTCCTTCAAGAAGTTTTTCTGAGCCTCTTCGTCCAGTCTATACAGCTCCTTAAGAACCATAACTTCTTTGGTTTCACAATGGGTAACTTTAAATACCTTTAAATCAAACATCATCTTACAATTAGTTAGTTACATATTCATTGGTGCGTATAACATGAAACATGTAATAGATCCATGCATTTTTGATTTGGTGTCTAAAAGTGTCGTAATAATCTTGCAAACTTAAGTTCTTTATTGGTGAAAAATAGATGGATAGATGTATAGATCAATAAGACCCTAAATTATCCTTCCATTTCAGCGAATTTGATACAAATTAATTAGGTTGGTTCCGAAACGACATTGTGCGAGTTACGATATGTAACTTTCGTGGCTTCTTATAATAGTAATAAAGAGAAACTTAAAGAGATTAGCAACTAGCGAGCTGCATTTCAAGGTTACTCAAATATCACACATCGCGTTATACTCATGTTATGTTTAGAACAGCAGCAAGACATAGAATTTCAATGAGCCATATCAAAAAATACAATTCCTCCATGCTCGAGCTAGACTTTCTGCATAGACATTTTAATGTTGAATGTCTATATCTCATTGTTCGAACTAATCAGAAGATAATTCGAATGCAAACATTTCCACTGACCTGACCGAAGAATCCTTTTCCCAGCAATTCCCCCTTAACTAAATCACACGCTCGAAATGTACATTGTGACCTTGCTTGCTCTCTAAACGATAACGTCCTGGCAAGGCCGGATTTAGTTCCTGGTGGGGTCGGACTGCTGTCAGAAAGACGCGATAATGAAGCTGCTCTCTCCTCACACCTGAAATCACGCAATTCAGAATCCGAACGTGACGAGTATGTCAAGACGTTACATCCTTGGAAAATTACTTGCTTCTGCTTACCCTTTCGACCTTCTTGGCTGCCTAGATCGGTGCTCGTCTTTCCGTTTATTCAGTCTATCTTTGGATTTGTCATTTTCATAGCTACCCCATAAGTCCCAGCTTCTTAACTCCAGACTGCTCAGACTTCCAAACGACTTAGTTTCTTCTAACTTCCTACTCGGCATTTCAACCACCGGTTTCTGCTCAACTGTCACCTGAAATAACATTTTATAATCAGTCATCACATGAATTATGTTGCAAATCGATTATTTAAGATTTAGTTTACCTGTACTACAGCAGTTCGGTGATTCAAAACTTTCTCAATGTCTGGTAATGGATGGTCAGTTACAGATTTTCCATTTACTTCTAATATCCGATCTCCCACGTTTAGCTGACATTCTGGTCCCACCCGGCCAACTCTGATAACACCCATAACCATTTAGAACACACAAATTCAAAAGCACTTGCACGAAGTCACTATCACAATCCCCATGTATGTGTCATAAATTTTAAGTAGTTTTTCACTAAAATCATTCCACTAGAGAAAATGGAAGGCTCCAAGTAATCCAACCAAATGTTCTTGTATCAAACTAACCACTAACTGAATTTAACGATTCTTTTTACTTAAAAAGCAAGACAATGTTCAGAGCATGTCTCGGTAATCTTCACTGTCACTACTCAGCAACTTATCGGGCTTCTTGATTTGGCATGGAAAAGAACGTGAGTTAGCCACTTCTTACGCTATCTTACTTAGCACGGACATTTCCACAATTCAACTACACCACTAAACCGAATGCCAAACTTCTTTGAGCAATTTGGTGAAGATGTTTCTCTACTCAATTCACCTAAACCACAAATTCTTCAACTTCGTAAGTTTCGCATGTACTTAGAGAGACTTAGAGAGTAGTGTGGGATTAATGAAATTAACAAAAGTGTCTGTAGCAAAGTAGCTGTATTAGAGAGAAGCAGTCACCTGTGATGCACATTCATAATGTCATTTACATTTACACCCATAGTTAGTGTGACGGTGTGAGGACTTGTAGCATTATCATCATCATGGAACAAAAGAGTAGAAAACCTAGCATTTGAACGACACCACAATTGCATCAATGCTTACACAAAGTTATCTTTTGAGTAAAAATGTGTGGGATTTCTACCAGAAGCCAATGCTACGCTGGTTCAGCTTCACGAGAGTGCAAACCCACGAGCGTACTAATATGTATACATTAAAAGACACTAAACAAAAGACGCATTTAAGTGTATTATTTGTTTGGCATGTATTAGCTTCTGAAGTTGTAAAAAACTGCACTTGTTTCGTTAATCCGCTACTATCTGCATGTTTCTACAGTAGAACGTTCAAATGTACGTAATGTTTCGGCATTGGTAACCTAAAGACTGGCTTTCCAAGGAAAAGTCATGGGAACTTCCTATAGGTTTCGTGTAGATATTGTTCAATGTATTTAATGGGTGACCTTCGACTTGGCGATTAATTAAAGACGAACTACTCTTTCCTTGACTTTGTAACTCTTCCTTTTCTCATAATGCTTTTTTAGATAATAACACAATCCTTTGCAAAACTCATAACTTTCATTGTTTGTTGCATAAACACTCATTTGTGAAATCAAATTAACATTAAGCTGTCATTCATTTTTATTTTGTCATTCATGTATGCTTGCAACTTGGTCGACTAACTTTACATAACTGATGTCTTGTCTGTGTCAAATTTCAGCTAGCTAGTTAACAAGCTTTAAGACAATCATTTAAATTTCGTAACTAACTCATATTTCAGTTTTATGCTGAGGTTAACTGCTCCTTGCCAAGATCAATGGTGAATGTTTAATGAAGAAGTCCTCTTGAAGTCATGAAACCAACGCGTTTAAATCATGACTTAAGGTAGTTATATGAACTAGTCTTGGCCATTACGATTACATGTCTACAATTTTACACCATGATTTTATTTTATGTACCAGAAGGTGTAATGAAAGCTGTTAAATGCAATGCGTTATCAAAATTAACTTTTGAAAGGCATTTAGAGGACGTGTTTGCTTCATATCATCCTTATACGTACTGCTAACTACTACTACTTAACTACTTCCTTCCTGTATTTTGTCTCTCATATTGCTAGTTATCTCGATAAGTTGTTTAAAATTAGCAAAATACTTCACACTAATATAGCACTCTAGAATGTGCTATAATTTAAACGGAAGTGAGTTTACGAAGTTTATTATACAATATGTTAACGAGTTGGCATTTTTGATTTGATTGAAAGTGAGAAATATTAACCCGGCTATTCGACCACATGTAGACTGTAAAAGGCCATAACACTATTCTGAATCAATGCTATGCTAATGTGAAATTCCACGTTTTTTGGGTGAAAGTAATTATTAACAAACAAAACTGTAATCGACTTACTCTGAGATTTGAGGAACCGTCGTGCATTCGTCGTAGTCATATGCCAAACATTCCCTTAAATCTTTCCGTAATTTGTACTGTGTGCTATCTCGAGTCAGTGGAGGTATTTTTACGACCTTAATGACATGTTGATTTTCAACCAAGGGGTAAGGCTCCTTTTTCCAGCACCCAGAACTGCAAAGAGAAAAATTTGAAGCGTGACAATTTACATACCAATTTCCAAGTATAATTTTACTCTAGATAGGTTGCAATCGACTAATCGATAAAATTTGAATATAGTAGTACCATCACCTATTACATAAGGATACATCTGCACCCATTAACTTGTTTCTGCCCCACGGATTCGAATTGGGAACGAAATACATAAACTGTTTGAATCACTAATATTCAATTTGCATAAATTATTGAATACCAACACTTCAAATTTCTTCAGACTCAAATTTTAAACCCACTATAAACTGAGGTTAATGAAGTGACAACATAAGCCTAAATGACTGAAGCTCAAGAATCTCACTGGATTTACATTCATGTCAGTCGTTAATATATAACTGACTTGGATTCGTTACTTGAACTCATTTAAAAATTTCTCAAGATTAATGGCATGATCCAATCGTGCCATTCTCTCAAGAATAAAAGAGCTCACTTCGCAAAATTTTGCCTTTAGTAGCACGAATTACATTCCTTCTTTTTGTAAGTCTGAAACAGTGGATGCTAAATTACAGTACACTCACTTGTAGTCAAACACAATTTTCCATGTTTTATGTAGCTAATTACAATTGACAGTTCCTGTCTGTTTTAAAAACAAAGTCTTTGCTCAAAAAGCAAATCGTATTGAAACGAACAATCGGCCAGTGAAGAATCAATAGATCTGCATGATCAAAATCATCGACCTTGTGAATAAACGAGATAACAACTGATGATTAAATTAGACTAACTCTTATCTATGTACATAGTACACATCAGGTGGTTAAATGCGCATTCCTGTTGTCTCTGTTGCATGTTGTCTGATAATAAATTTCCAAATAACACTCAAATTTATATTATCCAGAAAGAGCTCTTCATGCTTAGTTAGTTAAATATTTTTCATCATTCTATAGTCTACGTAACCACGATGGGAGAATACAAAATATGATAAAAAGACAATGTTAAAAATTAGTTAGATGCCTTTAGCAGTAAGTTGTTGTGGCGAAACACAATCAAATCCACTGTCAAAAAATCACGTCAAAATGGACATTACAGTTATCTTAACTTTCTTTTGTGTTGAGGAAAACTCAAAGCTCTTGTATTGAAACTGAATTTATCCGTATGCTTAAAATACGAGTGATTTTAAAACCAATCTCTATCGACAACCTGACCTGAAAACCACTAGCATATAAATCGCAGAATTATGCTATCGACATGAGTGTCATTTCACTAAAATATGACCTTTGCAATGCTATAAACCTATCCTGCTAAAATATCAATCCTTGTTGACAGTCTAGCTGTTTATCAGTCTTACAAATAACCCCCTGTATCACTGAAAAATGGTGAAACTGAAAGTAATCCCTCTAATCAATTTAACAAGCCACAACTTAACGCATGGTGAGGTAATTAAGTTATTTATAAACGTACCAATAAAGAGTAGAGAACCCAACGAGAGCGTATTGCTCATCATCTCCAATGCACAATTGACATTTGCAGCACCGAAAGCATTCAGGATGGAAAGAAGTTAATCCAGCTGTCATGATTGGGCCAACTGCGGGCTGGAATAAAAATCATTACGATAAATTATAATTATATTATCACTTTTCAACTCTACTGAATGACGAAGATAACTAGGAGACACTGTAGATACTCACCTCGCCACAATCTTGACAGCTTCCTCTAAAATTGGCCATAGCTCCAACAACTTCGGTCTCATTCCAAAACCCAATCTCAAAAGCCCAAGCCCCGTCCGTCTTGATTGTTTAGTTTAAATCTCTTGGAATCTTTTAAATCACTCAAATCTCACCTCACAATTTTTAGTAATTGTGACTTCCTCCTATTTAAATTACAATATACAGAGTTGTAACAATATATCTCTCCTTGCTTTGGTTTCAAATCAGATCAGATATTCGTACAATTATAGTTTAAATCAGCCAACGCTTAACCGGACCTATAAACTAATTAATAAGTCGTGCTTGTAACTCTCAATTATCACAAATCGATTAAGAATAGCTACCTTTCTTCAAACTGTACACACGCTTGATTCCTTTGCGACACTTATACTACCACTACCAGTCTTATTATTCAAATATTTGATTAATATCCATACAAATGGCAATCCTAGAATTCCTATTTATTTTCAAACCGCTTCTACTCTTTTCCTCCTCTGGTGTATTGTACTTGTTGATATTGTACTTCTTAACCAACACACAAAATTGAATTTCAAATCATACAAAAATTCCCCGTACAAGACTGAATCCTTAAGCTATTTTCTTTTGCTCCTCCTGCTGCGTCTAGCTGATGATTAGATTCTGATAATTTAAACGTGTTGACAATTCCTCTGTCTACTACGTCTACTAACTACTACTTCCTAAAATAATAATATACAAAGACTAATCAGTACACAATGAATTTACATACTATTCAAACGAGCGTTAATCTACAAATAAGTGATGTATATCTATATATATGTATATAATTAAAAAGATCTGTCTCTCGAACTGACAGATGGTAATAATATAAATCTATCTCTACACAAAGTACAATAAACCTCTACTAATAATAATTAAACCCTCGGATGTTCTTCTCTCTCTCTCTATCTCAAATGTAGAAAAAGTGGAATCCACCACCTTTGATCCATTTCTGGGATGAAATCTTGAAATTTACAAATAACTTCTTCATCAATACAGTTTTACTGCTCTGATTCCACCACACACAAGATGAAAAACCACATTAAACATCATCATATACTGATGAGGAATTGCAAAGATTTTCATTACACTCACTCACACACACGTCTTTCTTAAATCTTTCTTAAGATCTTCATTATTATTTGTTGCTCTCTCTTCTTCTTCTTCGTCTGCTTCTCGTGCTCTCTCAACGGTAGCGATTTACCTCTACAGACTTTGTAACAATGAATGAACAAACTCTTAATTGTTGTTTTCTTCGAATTATTGACTCTTCACGTAAGTCTCGAATGTGTATATTTAGAGTCTACTATGTAGTACATATATATTTATATATGTATATATATATATATCGATGAAGCTCAATATATAATTTACAGTGTTGTACACACTTTTTCGAAACAAAACTTTCTGTGATCTTGTACTTTTAATCTATTCCTCTGTGTGTTATGTTTTTATTGTTGTTATTGTTGTGGGGCTGGTTTCAATTTTAATCGCTACCATTTCTTCCGATGAAAATCCACTCTTATTTAGTTATAGTAAATTATCTCGTACTTGCCATTGCCATTATTATTGCTGCTTATTCAATAAAGACATCTCTCTATTCAACAACGGTGGGCTTCTTTTTATTATTATTATGGTGATGATGATGGTTTCAAGCTTTCGAGGAAAATTTCGTGGTGGGGAACTTTAATAGTATTCTTCGTTTAAAAAAAGACTTTTAAATGAGGTTTAGTTAATAATGGCAGTTTTAGACAGCCAATTTTCTTGCTAACGAGCAGGTGTGTATACATGCAGACTGTGTACACTGTGGGTTATGTATGTGATTAAATTTATATGGCAAAAATTAAGTGGAACTTGGGTGATTTAGGGACGAAGGTGGGCAAATTTAATGGTAAACAAGTGGAAGACAGTCTACTACTTGACATAAACACTCAGGCAGAAGGATGGATGAGATGTCCACTGTGATTTCTTTCCTTTTCGATGGGGTTCTTCATTTAAAGATTTAAGGATTGTAAGTTATATACTAGTACGATGATGTTGTGAGGATGTGAGTGAGATTTTCTCTCTCTGCTGACCATGTCTAAATCCTAATCCCGTACGTACACACAACACACTTGTCTTACAGTGGAACCTTCTACCTTGCGCACTCACAAGTCAAAAATATAACCAATTTTGTACAGGGGCTTTGGAAGTTTTAACCATAGATTTATGTAACTAAATAGTCTTAGGAAAATTTTAAATAGTATTCAATTGATTTTATTTGAAATTTTCCACTTTAAAGGAAGACATTTTAATTTTAATTGTATTCAAATGGACCAGAACATATCATTAAAATGGTGTGCAGGGATATGGTCATGAATGTTTTATCTCAGTAATCCTTTGATGTGTTTATGGAGCAGGAAAAGTTGTTGAAAAGTGAGATATTTTGATTTTTATAGAATTTTTTGTAGAGTAGAATTAAGATCAGTTGTAGGCTGTAGGACATACAAGGGGCTCGCATTGTAAGAAGGATGAAACTTCTGCTGTCACGAGTATAATAGTAGTAGTAGAGATTCAGAAAGCCTTCAGTTTCTGCTATAATAGTATTAAGAGAGTGCGGTGTAGAATATTGAAGTCTGCCCTCTCTGCAGCTTAGTGTCTGACTATTCTTTCACATTCACAAGGCACAAAGTAGGTGTCGCTGTCTTGTTTATGGTGCTTCCTGAACCTACTTTTTGCACAGAGATTGGATTGTCAAGTTGACATTGTCAACTCTCCGACCGACTTTTCTGGCTCATCCGGGCTGAAATCGGAGTTGAACTTGAACTAGTGGAAGTTTGAACGGATTAAAGGATGGAATGAATGTTTCAATTGGGAAGTTTGGGTGTAACACTTACGACGACTCTCCTGAAGTGAGTATGCTTTAATATTTATATTTTATATAGATGGTTGAACACTTTTTATAAATGGTTCATCCATTCAGTGCTAAATCTTTTCACAAAATAGTTATTAGTTATTAGTCAGGATACCTATGGATAAAAGTAAAAGTATTGAGTAAAAACGAAGTACCATAGATGATGTTATTCAAATGAAAAAGTCGATATAGCGTGCGCCGCATACTCGCAAACTCCCTGATCAACATGCATTGAATAGTCTCATCATGTTCTCATCTCAAGATTCTTCAGTGTAGCCGTACACAATTCTAAACTTAGTGCTTACCTTGATGAAGATTATTGAAAGTTGTACATTAAAGAAATTAACTAGTGATTGTGTGAGAAACAAGCAAGAAACAGGGACTCCTATATGGATAACAGATAAATCATACAATATCTCTCATGAGCAGCAATAGAGTCTGGAAATACACATGAAAATGAATCCACACCCACGTAGGAAAATAATGTATACGCAATATTATAATGTGGATCGACATTATTTTAGTACCTTACTCCAAGTGCGAGAAGAAGTTGGCTCCCGACGTTCCGACAGTAAAATGCTTTCTTTCTATCCCCCAAATCCCCCTTGCTTCTTCACTTGATAAAATCCGTCTATTCTGATAAAATGAACCCTCTTTCACAAGAACGAGGAAGCAGGAGGGAAGTGCGAGTCTCTCTAGAGAACAACGATTCATTTTAGGCTTCATGAAAAAGTGTTTTTCTCTCAAAGAGATATTGCGAAGACAGGAAGCATCACTGCATTCCCCTTCTTAATTAAGAATTAATGAATGTGTCCTCCTGAATTTATTCCTTGAATCTTCCCTAGCTATTTAACCGCAACCCCTTTTCTCGTAAAATTTCCTTGCTGTAATTTTCTCAGAAATGAGACTGAAGCCTTTGAGCCTTTTCCATATGGAGAGAGCTGCAGTCTCTACAATGAAATATTCCACGCAGCCTAGCATGTAGTATCTTCCTGCTGGATGTCTGGCGAATCGCAAATCTCCTTGAACCCGGAAAAAAGTTTTCGAGAGGAAACCTTCAGTCATTCGAACAGAAGTAACTCTGACATTTTCAAAGAAGTGGATAAATGGAATTCATTTTGGCAACTGCTAGGATGCTGCGTATTATTACATAAAAATAAAGATACGAGTATGTACGAACGAATGATTATTCATCCCCGAAGACAAATTAGTAGACATGTGTAACAATTTGTTGAATCAAATAGAAGATTTAAGTTGTTTGAAACATTGAAACAAAAAGTCAAATTCCACTTCATTTCTCCATTGCTACAATGAAGAATAAAGTCAAAAAGTAGTATTCTATACTCCTTATGCTCATCGAACAGGAAAGATATTAATTTTCAGGCTCTCGAATCTCTTTGTGCTTCATGATTCATT
>Ga0194135_10001736_pt1 | contig 13094 bp, 17 predicted proteins | sample LitLau_LLRF_2013_FD_134024 | JGI IMG/M metagenome (GOLD analysis project Ga0194135, IMG submission 134024) | Freshwater sediment microbial communities in response to fracking from North America - Little Laurel Run_MetaG_LLRF_2013 (version 2) | ecosystem: Environmental > Aquatic > Freshwater >... | reverse complement strand
GATCCTGTCCCACCTTTATCGTCTCCCTGTACCCAATGCGTTTTTGGTCACGAGAACGCGTGTGTGTGGGTGATTGTGACTCGGAATGAATCCAATTTATCCCAAAACGGAGCAGTAACTGGAGGATTTCCGTTGACTGACTCCCCCCTGGAGATGGTGAATCACGGAACTGGAGGACACGAGAAACTTGGAGATGAGGAGAGTGAGGTGCCGAAATAAATCAATGCCGGAAAAGATTCAGAAATCATCAAAAGGAGACAAAGGAGACAAAGAAAGTTTTTGATTCAATGGAATCAACCAGGGGAAGGCGAGGGGGATGGAAAATAGGTCAAATCCGACATGTGGTGGGTCTCGAGTCAACAACGACAACGAGAACTAAACTTTTCCAGTTTTTTTTTGTTATCATCCATGAATGCTTCCTTGTTCCCTCCCCACTTACCAAATTAACTTTCATCACTTCAGGGGAAAGTCTTTCCATTCTCTACACTAACATTTCCCACCATTCCAGTCAGTGTCTTGTCCCACTTTGGACAAAACAAACAAATTATAAGAAAATGGTTACACTTTGGGAAGTTTTAGGAAAAAGCATCCCCTTCCCTCCAAAACTCGTCCTGATGAGCAAGTATTTGCACAAGTTCTTTTCCGGACAAGTCAATATTGACTTTGCCCGGCATTAGGATTCCAGCAGAAGAGACGGAAATAAAGTGCGAATGTTGACATGCGGAAGTAGTCGCCCTCGTCGAAGACCGTACCCCCACCGTGGCATCACACGTGCCAATAAGTTGGTAGTGACAGTCGGGTTCTGATAGCGGAGGAGACGGCATCTGATTTCCAAGCTCATCCTCCGCCCTTTTTTTTTTCAAAATAACATTTAAAATGAAGTATTTACTGCCATGAATTGAAATGAGGTTGTTGGAGACGAGTAGGGAAAGAAAATGCTCCTGGAATGTTGTGGCTTGGTCCTCACGGATACAGTTCGCGTCTACCATTCTGATCGCATCATTTTTGTATGTGGGCCGAGTCTAGATTCTGATTTCAACAATGTGAGTCCGATTGTTGGTTTTTTGTTTTTCCCAAGATCACTTCACTCTCATCTCATCGAGGGTACACGCCTGAACCAACGTTCTACGACCCAAGCCCCATAGAGAAGAAACGGAAATGCCGGGATCTGATTTGCGTGGGATTCTTCCTGTCTGCTATTGTCCTCATGGTGAGTCCAACTACCTGATCCCATCCCACTTCCAGGTGCAGTAGTGCAGTTAAAGAAAAATGATGCTCTTCCGGTGACATTCGCAGTTTTTTATTTCCTTTCCCCATTGAAATTTGCACTTGCCAAATCCATGTTTTTTCTGCACATAGGTTGGCGTGACTGCCTATGCCGTTCTCCACGGGGACTTGATGCGATTCACGAATGGCGTTGACCTCAGCTGTGATATCTGCGGGATCCAAAATGAGTTTCTTCCGGGGATAGAAAATTCTGGGAAGGATTTACGCAATTCCAACTACCTCCATACTCTTCAAATTCAACAGAGGGGAGGCGGGGCAAGGGAGGGGGAGGGGGATGAGTCCCGGCCTCATCCTCACCTGCCCACCCAGGCACCGCTCATCCGCACAGTTTCAAAAGAATGCGTAGCCCAATGTCCGCCGAAAAGGTATCTTTTAATTAAAAAAAATTCATTCCCTTTGTTGAGATTTCTTAATTTTCAATTAAGAAATCATGTGTTTAGCAAAATTGTTTTAAACCGTTGCGTGAGCACAGAGAAGGAAGATAAGAGACCGATTCCCCACCATAACAGAACTGCCAGAATTACCTCCAACGCTCTCAGGATTGATGATCTCGCGGAAGCAGCGGAGACTGTCAATGACTTTTTTTACGTAACTTAAATACACGCGTTATAACTTGTGTCTAAGTGGATTCACTTTCCAAATGTCTCCTTTGGAAACTCCTACAAATTTTTAGGAAGTTGGGGAAGACTTGGAAAACTGTTGGGAGGAAATCCTTTGGATGTGCTTAATTTCTTTGGGCGTAGCAATCCTGGTGACCGTTCTGTTGCGACTCTTTGCTGGGATCATAGTTTGGATCCTCGTGAGCGTCATTTCACTGACCGGAATTGGAGGCTCGATTGCCCTCTGGGGACTTTGGCTCACTAAACGGAATGACCCGGGGTCATGGACAGAGTCTCAGGTGGCCTCACTCCTAATCGCCTCAATCGTCTCCTCCGTCCTCACTGTAAGAACCAATCACTTGACCTCAACAAACGAAGTCGGCTGAAGGCTCCTTAGAAAAATTAAAACTTTGGGTTCTTTTTGAAAAGGTGATTATTCTCCTGATCCTTTTGTTCTTGAGGAAGCGAATTGCTCTCGTGATTCAACTTTTCAATGAAGCTGGTAAAGCCGTTCATGCCATGCCGCTCATCCTCTTCCAACCAATTCTTGTAAGGATACGAAAAAGCATTCATCTCATGCCATGAAGCGGTCAAGGGCACAAGGGGTCAAAATGTTCAACCAAATTCAAATTTCAGACGTTCCTAGCCTTAGGAGTGGCCTTGAGTTCTTGGATGATTGTGGCCATTTTGATTGAAACGAGTGGGAGACCGGTTGAAGTTCTGAGTAATACCACCGCCATCACAGATTGCCAGTACAAAAAGGATACTGTCAGTATCGTAAGCCTCCATTTTTTTTCAATAATTCAAATCCCGGGAAAGTCAGAATCCTTAGGTATTTCCATTTCCTTTTTTCTTCGTCCCAGTTCTCACGATGGTGGAATCTGTTCATGATGATCTGGATGACACAATTCATCATGGGATGCCAGCATATGATAATTGCAGGGGCCGTTAGCATTTGGTTCTTCAAAAGGTTAGCCGTCAGCTTCCAAGTCATGCCGAGGCGACATAGTTTGGGGAAATGGGATGAGAAATTTTGGAAATAATTTTGGGGAAATGTAGGGATAAGCGGAGACTGGGATTCCCAATAGCGTTGAGCTACAAACGACTCTTGCGGTATCACTTGGGCTCCGTGGCCTTTGGTTCTCTGATTATCGCCATTGTCAAACTGGTTCGTTACGTACTGAATACGATTCAGAAGAGACTCGGCGGGACCAACGCCCTCTGCAAAGGCCTCCTCTGGTGCTGCCAGTGCTGTGTTTGGTGTCTGGAGAAATTCCTCATTTTCCTCAACAGGAATGCCTACATTGAAATTGGTATTCTAAAAAAAATCTAAAATTAAAAAAAAATTTGCCTTTACGCTACGTTTGCCCTAATCTCCTAATTGAAATCATTCAAAATCGTTCAAACTAACTGAAATCATTATTGTTGTTGTTAACTTTTAGCCATTTACGGTTACGGGTTTTGTAAGTCTGCACGTAAGGCATTCAAGGTGATTGTAAACAATGCCTTGAGACTAGCTGCGATTAATTCCATTGGGGACTTTGTCCTTTTCCTTGCCAAGCTCAGCATTGTCGCCCTCAGCGTTTTCATTGGTTATGAACTCATCAAGGTGAGTATAGCCACGCCCGGCGGTAACCACTCCTAAAAGGTCCCTTACTTCAATATAAGTCAAATTTATATTTCTGAATTTTGTGTATATTAGAACAAAGACGGTCTACATCACATTTGGGTGCCGTTGATGCTCGGTGGGATTTTTGCATATTTCGTAGCCCACTGTTTCATCAGCGTCTACGAGGTGAAAAAAATCACGGTTTTAACCCAAATGCACAGTTGCTTGGATGATTTCAAGATTCAAGTCCAAATTAATTTTCAGATGGCAATTGACACGGTTTTCCTATGTTTCTGTGAAGACTCCGAAATGAATGATGGTTTAGAGAAGCCGTACTACATGAGTAAAGGATTGATGGTAATGGGACACTCTAGACTCTAGGATTAACTTTGGAAATGACCTTTGACTCAACTCCGTTTTTCCTTCATGTCTAATAGGAATTCATGAAGAACAGTGAGAAAGTTCTCAAAGCTCGAAAGAAAGGAGAAGCAAAGGGAGGGAGGACAAATGAATAGAATTTCCGACGTGAACCCTTCTAAGTAACTTTGCCGATACCCCAATAAGAATTAAGTTCCTAATCTTAAATTAAAAATGACTGATTTGTTACAAGCACAGTCTCAAAGGGTGTGATTAAAACAGAATAAGTAAAAATTCTCATCTGGACTGATTAGAGGTTTGGCTAAATTTATTTGCTAAGTTTTTTTTTATATCCTGATCGGCTGAATTTAAATTAAAATGTAGCAGACTATAATTCGATTTGTAGCAGTTGTATCAAGGTGACCTGGTGAGGAGGGAAATGACAAGAGATCAGCGTGTAGCTTTAAGTGAAACAGGAAAGGATGATAGGAAGATGAGACAGGATAAAGTCCAAGGAAAATTCATAGCCGAATTGTCGAATGAGATGAGAGCGTACACATCTATTAAAAGATTTCCGGGAACAGGATACATGAACTTAATTCCCCATTCCCGGTCTAATGATGATTTCCAGTTCCCAACCAACTAAACATGGGAAAAAGGAATTCATAGTTAGCAATGTCAACGATCTCCTCCACCCGCACTCTCCTTTAGCTGATCGTCTTGGAGTTTAGTAATGTCCGGGAGTAGAAAAGTTTTAAGCTGCTTGTACGCCGCAGTCAAGTCGTCATTGATTATGATCGTGTCAAAATTCCCTGGAGTCATTCCTACAAAAAAAACAATGGAGAAAAGAAAATAGAAATTGGAAAGAAAGATATTGAATTTGTGTCACATTTCTTTGACGCCTGTCTCCTTACCATAGTCCAATTCGGCTTTGGCTGCTGCTAACCTCTTGGCTAAACTTTCTCCCGTTTCCGTCCCACGGTTTTCCAACCGCGTCTTGAGGGAATCAAATGAAGGAGGACTGATGAAAATAAGACGTGGATTAAGATCCGTCTTTTTAATTAACTTCACTCCCTGAACATCAATGTCCAGTATACAAATCTTCCCATGGGACTGGACATCCTGGATAGCCTTTTTACTGCGAAATATAAAAAAAAAAGACGATCGTTAGGAATTGGAAGTACTTTATAAAACTTGTTGGAAAGAGTTGCGAAAGGAAGAAGAGTTACCTAGTCCCGTAGAGATTTCCAGAGAATTCTGCAGATTCGACAAAGTCTCCATTTTTAATTGCCTGTTCCATTACATCTCTCGTCACAAAATGGTAGTCCTTCCCATTGACCTCCCCTTCCCTGGGTTTCCTTGTCGTATGGGAGACGGAGAATCCAAATGCAGTTGGAAATTCTTGTCGGAGTTCCTTCACTAAAGTTGACTTTCCAACTCCACTTGGGCCGCAGAACACGACGGGACAAGCTTTGTACATCATTTTGGCGGAAAACGACTGCGTGACTTGATGAAATGTTCCTCGAACGGTGGAGAGTAATCTGGGTACTGGAAAACGGTGAATAAATAAGTTAGAATAGAGACAAGATGAGAACAGGAACGAAGGCGGTGGTGGTGTGGTGATAGAGAGTGGAATGAATTGTGCCGCAATAAAACTTTCTCCTTTTATAATTATACTCCTGGAGCAGGGGATGACCTTGACGGATCCTGAAGTTCGCAATGATAATTTCATCAACCTCCTCCAATTAGTCAAATGACTTTATTGACTCTGCACAACTGGATACAGGCATCCCTAACATACACATCCTATCGATCAAATGCCTTAATAAGGCTAAATGAAACTAATGATTGAAAGACTGCGTGTTCTGTAAGTGGATAAGAGCAAGAGTGGTTTAGTGGGTCAATCTAAGTATAATCGCTTTCATTGATTAGCTTGTGGGACTCAAACACTCAAATCCGTTCGTTCCCTAATAGTCATCCAACCAACCAATCCAACATGAGCAAACTTGACCTAGTAACCACGACAGATCAGAAGCATTACCATCACACCGCAACAGGGACTAGCCAATACTTTTCTTATTATCATGTCCTCATTATGATTGTTTCCTGGATCCTGGATGAGAGTATATCAATAAATGTCAAAATCCTGTTAACGCCCGAGTACCAAGTTACTACTACCCTGGCTATGGTGGCTGCGGCTAAAGTGCTTGGTATTATTTATCAATTTATCGAAAATTAAGGTTCAACATCACAATCTCCAATCCACAATTCGACATTAAGCTGTGCTGTGAGGGAATTAGTTTCATTCTTACACATAAATCCTAAGATCCGATTCCCGAGTCCTCTCGCTCCAATTGTTGATGACCGGGCAGTGTAGTCCAGTGACCGATTACGGTTAGCACTAGCAGTGTTTGGGACTACTGCAAACTGAAACCCTGAAAACGGCCCGTTCCTCACGTGTCACGAAGACTCTTGCCTCTCCAACGTAATTACGTTGTTGAATGTAATAAATAGAGAACAAATTATTAGTTCACCATTCGGCGGATGCCGGCCAGCAAGCGATGAATAAATTACTCAATTAAAAGAAATTAAAATATGATATTAGATCCACCTGTTCTGAATCTGATAGTTCGCAATAATTCTGTGTTGTTGTGGCTCAGCCGACAATTGTTTTTGAGGTCAGGTCGGTCAGACGCAGGAGGAGGGCAGAGGCAGAAAATAGGATTAGGAAGTGGGATGTGTATCCCTTCTATTCTTTCCCGCGTTTCAAAGGGCCGTTAGGATCAATAGTGGTGAGTTAATTTAGGATTGAAATTAAGTTGGTTATATATATGAATCTCTTGGAATTAGATTAATAAACTATGAGAAATGACCTCTTGCCTTGACTCCGTGACCTCATCAGGAAAAATTTAATTCCGATCTCATCATTTTTGAGAGAAACACTAACGCGGAAGACATTGAATTCAAAAAATGTAAACAGCATTTTGCATTTAATTGCATTGGAATTGTGTTGCACACAGACAGACAGAAGAAGCAATAAGGCAAGGAAGGTGAAGACGAGACGGGCAGCAACGAACGATAATGGAGGAGCAGAAATTTCCTGCAGACGTGTCAGATGGACAGGATGACAATGAGCTGTACTTCCTGGGACTGGACATTGGAACCACGACGGTCAAAAGCTGCCTTATCGACAGGAATGGACATCCAATTGGGAATTCTTTTCTTCATTATCCCGAAGAGGTTGGTAAACAGGATTGAAAGAAATCAAAGTATTACTATACATAATTAGATATCTAGAAGTCTAGACTCTAGAAGATGAAATTAATTGACTCGCTCAAAGGGGAATTAATTAATTAATTTTAGGTAAATGTTGGATCCAGCATTTATTCTGAACAGGATGTACGCCTTATCTTGGACACTGTTGACAACTGCATGCTTGCCCTGAATAAATCGTTCCCGTTCCTTTTGGATAAAGTGGAAAGAATAGGCAATGAATCAACCAATTTAAGAATTGATTCCAGTAGTATAACTCTCTTCTAATGTTTTGTTTTTGATCTTAACAGGGATCTGCGGACAGATGCATGGAGTCTGTATGTGGAAATATGAACCAATATCAGGAAGGAGTGGTAATGAATCCGCGACCACCATTTCAAATCTTGTGAATTGGATGGACCAACGTTGTGATACCCAGTTCCTCAGTGCCTTACCATGCCCAACCTCTCATTTGAAACTGAGTTCGGGTCATGGATGTGCTACCTTATTTTGGTTGCAAGAGCACAAGCCGGAGGAAATTGCAAAGTATGATTCAGCTGGAACCATTATGGTAAATTCCATTCAGCAATCACTCACTTCACCCCCTCATTTCGTTAGGCAACATTTAATGAGGAAACACGGGTCCTTCGTCTTGTCTTTAGGATCACCTTGTGGCTATCCTGTGTGACTTGCGTAAACCCGTGATTTCAACTCAAAATGCTGCCAGTTGGGGATACTTTGATTGCTCCGAGAACTCTTTCAACTTTTCCATTCTGGAATCTGCTCACTTTCCATGTCGTATGTTGCCAGTTGTGCTGAAACCAGAGGAAGTTGCAGGTCAACTCGAGTATTCGTGGCTCGGGATCAAACCTGGAACTGTCGTAGGTAAATTAGTCGGTACTCGGTCACCTTGGAATGCCTTTCACCAAATGCCGATTTAATTCATCAATTTATTCAAATTTTGGTAAGGTGTTGCACTTGGGGATTTGCAGTGTTCCGTCTACTCGGCCATTTCTGGTGCGAGCGGGAGGGGAAGGTTGCCAGCATTCGTAAACATTTCCACATCCGCTCAAATTACCTACGTGAGCCCTAAAGTGGAACTGGAGAAACATTCAGCGGATGCTGGGGTTGAATACTTTCCGTATTTCAATGACTCCTACCTTGCTGTCGGAGCGTCTCTCAACGGTGGCAACGTCTTGGCCACTTTTGTCCAATCAATTCAAAGTCTGCTCAGCACCTTCGGTCAAACGGTGTCAAAAGGTGCGCGTTATTTTATCTAGCCTTGTTGTTGTCGTCGTCATTCATAAAATTAGCAACTGTTGACCTTAGTTGAATGAATTAATTCCCATTGTACTTTTTCAGATGTGATATGGAAAATCATTTTGGAGCGTGGCAGTGAACAAGACATGTCAAGCACGAGTCTGAGCATCTCACCCTTATTGTTTGGAGAACGTCATTGCCCTGATAAAAGAGGCTCCATTACCAACATTTCTTCGACCAACCAATCCCTTGGTTCCTACACAGCTGCCCTTTGCAGTGGACTTGTTCAGAATTTATCTAAATTCATCCCACCAGAAGAATTGTCATCGGCAGGGATTGACACGATTGTGGCCACTGGCTCAGCACTCCTCCGGAATCCAATTCTACAAGCCCAACTTACATCAAGATTCAAAGAGTTTAAAGTTAAGTTCACTTCCGACGGGGTAGGCGCAGAATATGGGGCCGCAGGTCATGCCCGATTCCATCATTCCGCCTCAACGAACAAACAAAAAGTGGAAACGAAAATCCCATTTAATCAACCAATCAACATTTGACGAATGAGGAAATCATTTTCTTGAGCCCAATTAATTCCAAGTTTGCAGAACCGTAGTCAGTACGACGACTCAGGCGCCCCGTCGTCCCATCACAGTTGTTCCCATCAAAGAATTTCACACAACCTCCCTCCACAGCGACTGAGGCTGCTGCATTGTTCCAGGGCCCTTCCAAGGCTGTACATTTGGAAGTCGCTTCCAGCTTCTGCTGCATTCCTACAAGTGATCCCAGCCTTTGTTTGCCTGAGTTCGGTTTCAATTAATTAGGAGATGAGTTCAGTTACCTCGGAATTGCGTGTCAAGGTACAGCGTCACCACCACCCGCTCCTCGTCTCCATCACCAAAAGAAAATCCAGCAACCCCATTCTGCAATCCTAAAATTTCCAGAAAGTGAGCCTTTTTTAGCGTCTTCCAGTGACTCTTCCAGTTTGAGTGCCTCACCTGCTGTGATTAGTAAAATTGTGAATACCCCAGGAAGGGTTTCTTGAACCTTCATCGCTTTTTCGCGCGTCTCTGTCTGTTATGTTGTATGAAAAGTTGGAGATTTATGGAGCACAGAACTGAATGAGTTTTGATCATTTGAGGACGCCGTCTTTGGATTTTAATTAGTAATTTAATTAGTCAATTAAGGTCAACTCTGTCCATTGGTGCCAAAGGAAAGACTCATTAAATGCCATTCATTTTCTAAACTTACTGAACGCTCCGCTCTCCTACCATTTTTTTAAAGAAAAAAAAGACTCCAAAATTGATCGAAAACTTAATATTTTTCCTCGATTAATTTTATTTACCGCAAGTCACAAAATATTGAAATTCCGGAGGGAGTAAATTGAACTGTCGAAAAGGAGTGTTAACTAATGGTACGCAAAATTGATTAGTTAGAGATGACTAAGAATGTTTTGAATTTGCTTAGAAGAGTTGAGGATACTCCCATGAGAGAGTCCTTGCATAATATTGAGTCCCAGCCGTCTCCCTCTCCCGTCCTTGTCAACCCGTTGATTATGAGCCTCCAAATATTTATAAATAAGTTGTGGATCAATGATAAAGTCATGACTAGACAGAAATACTTGGGCAGGGCAGTGGATGTCTCCAGGAAAGAGAATATTCCGTAGCCAGGAAAAGTTCCGGAACAGAGTGGAGGCCACGACGAGATCCTGAGCAACGAAGAATTGTTGGAGGCGATGAATGGGCGTGGGAGGGGGCTTGTACAGGAAGTTGAAAATGAGGTCAGGCTCCCATAAGGCAAAGCACACGGGATCGACGTCTTACGGGATCAAAAAACAAAATTACATTAAATTTGGAAGACGTCGAGCGTACTTTGGAAGAAGAAAATAGTAAATTGTAAAAGGAAATACACGTGATTTTGTTGACATAGTTGGGGCGTTCCTTGAGGATCCAGGTCGTGACGATGGTTCCGTAGGAGTGGGCCAACCAGGAACAGTTCCTGATCTGGTGCTGAGCAAAGATCTCATCAACGGCTTCCAGCGTGTCCTCAATGCTTGGGACCCTCCCCATGACCTTGAGACTAATGTTTGGGAGTTCCAGAATGAGGATTGGGCGTTCGGGATAGGCTGACACGACGCTCTTGACGACGTTGAAGTACATTGCAATCCCAATCCCGATTCCATGGACAATGAAAATGGGGGGATTCGTTGGGGACAAGTATTGTGAGCCATAAATCCAGTAGGAGAGTCCTGACCCGCCGGAAAGGGCGTGGTGCTCGAATCCCAGGTAAGACAGAAAAAAGGAGCCAAGGATTTGCATTCCGGAAATTACCTGGTGGGAACGGGGAAGGAATCAGAATCAGACCTACGGATTCAATACTTCCTAAAAGTCATAGCTATAAATTGACAGTTTGTTAAAGAAGACTCACGACGTAGGCGACGAACGGTTTATGCTGAACTGCGACCTCGTCTAAATGTAACCGCATGAAATTGAGCTGAGTCTTGCTGGATGGCTCGACAACGTTTGGACATTTCTGGATCGTCTTCTCCACTAGCATATCCAACTCTTCCGTTTCCTGCTCACTGAGATCCGGATAGAGTTTCCCAAAGAAGGCCCAACTCAACCAGATTCGAAATCCTTCTAGTCCAACATCCTCCGGTGGATGGAGATGGAACCATCTGACCAGAGCTCCCCGGGGATCCGCACATGTGTCCAATACTTTGTCCAAAATGAATTCCTTTTGCATTCGACTCAGTGAGGGGAAAGTCATGGGAGCCTCCAATTTTTGTTTCAAGGTGAGACAGTAAAAGTAGAACCAAACTTCAACCAGAGCCCAAATCCCAAGGAAAGACAGGAACCAGGAGTTGGTGACCGTGGACATGTCATAGAGTGAGAATAGCCAGCCAGTAGTCATAAGTCCAAGTCCAAGAAATCCCAGCGTCGTCACATTCCCAACTACGAGCGTGATAACCCAAACTAGGGATTGGGAGAATACTTGATGGGAGTAGGACTTGTACTGATTCGTGGGATCAACCAGACTTCCAAGAAAGGAGAAGATACTCATTTCCTTGCCGTTATCACTGCACTGTTGTAGTTAATACTGTGGCCTATTGAACTGAAAACTCTGTTGATTCTTGACGCGTTCTGCTGATCTGTAAATTGTAAAATTAGCGGTGTCAGATATAATAATGTATGGAAGGACCGTTACTGTTGGTTTGGCATAAAGTTCTTTGACTCTGTGTGGCGTGCATTTTGCTTACTTGCTGTATTTATACTTGGAATTTGATAAAGTCCACATGGATTGAAACGTTGACAACTTAGGATTCTACCAACAACGACTGGATGAGGTGATGAGGATGACTAATCTGAGGGAAGACGCAATGATTACTAATACAAGGTTGCACCATGTCCTACTAAAGTCCAGTACCAGTCCAACTTTTTCCTCCTTATCAATTCGAGCACGCTCCCCGTTCCTGTTAGTTTGTTGCTTCTTTTTGTCGAATGATTCTGGATTTCTGACTTGCTTCATACAAACTCTCCCCACCCACACGCTCTGCTGCGGCCCAATAAATAAAAAACCACTCGACTGGATCGAACCACCACTACTTCACCTAAAATATAGATACAAAAACTCTGTGAGTCAATCATCCACAATCAATCGCTCGCTAAATATTTAATCGATATCGAACCATGATGATTATAGAAGAAGTGGATAAAATGGCATTTTGTCGCTTACCCTACTTTCCAAGACTAAAGCTCTGGCCCTCGAACTCGAAACTCCTCAAAATGTCCGGACCTTTTGTTTGTTGTTGTACAAAAACCTTCAATTTGTTTTGAAAGTAAAAGTTGCTGATCGTTGATCCCCCTTTTGCTCCCTATGAAAAAACGTTATTAATTTCAAAAGCTGATAAACGAATTTTGCAACTTGGAAGGGAGTAGAGACAAAGGCAGAGATGATTCAATCTTGACTTGCTTGGAAAAGTTAATTAGTGAAACAAATTAATTGAGCACTAAACTCTAAACTGGACGGAGAGAAAAGAAGATAAGAAATTAGGACGGAGAAAATAAGAGCAAGAGCAAGAGCGATAAGAGGAAATGTAAACATTTTGGTTTATGAAAAACTTGTCAACGCACCCCCTTTTTGCCCCTTTCCCTTTTCTTTTGGCTTCTTTTGTCATCGGTACATGGAAATTCAACCCCGATTGCCGATTCCGTTAATTAGCTTCGAAAGTAAAATTGATTTCCTTCGTTTTAATAAATTGTTCATATGTCGACTATTAGTCAAGCTGTTTAAAATTATGACTAGAATGGTTTACAGATAGATTTAGGATTATAGGTCGATATAAATTATAAATATGAGGATATGATATGATTATGAGGGTTTTCTTTGTTTTCTACTCAACTAAAGTAAATTAATTTAAGTTAGGGGTGGTTTCGGAATGAGTTCACCGGACTTCCGGCAACTACTGTTAAAATTTGGGTTGAGTAAGGAAGTGGATTCGTCTGGAACGATTGACTGAGGATTTCGACGAAATCTACTCATCCGTAAAGCCTCCGGTGTAATTGGAAATTGTTGGCATATGAATAGGAAACAGAGGATGAGCTGAAAGGTCAAGGGTAATGTATTTAGCTACCATCAACAACAAATTGACCCCTGTCCTGTTGGTATCATTGTTTAGTTGTTCACTTACCAGGATGCCGTATGCTCCCAGAACGAGATACGTAGATGTGCTAAAG
>Ga0194135_10001735_pt1 | contig 13104 bp, 11 predicted proteins | sample LitLau_LLRF_2013_FD_134024 | JGI IMG/M metagenome (GOLD analysis project Ga0194135, IMG submission 134024) | Freshwater sediment microbial communities in response to fracking from North America - Little Laurel Run_MetaG_LLRF_2013 (version 2) | ecosystem: Environmental > Aquatic > Freshwater >... | reverse complement strand
GTGTTGTGGATTTGTAATAAGAAGTGGTTAAAATTATTTGGTTTTTATATTTTATTGAGTGTGAGAATTCCTTATAGCAAGTGCTGGAAGTTTTATAATTTACAAATTGTTAAAAGAAAGACTTGAATTGATATGGGAAGTTTCGAAATAATTAATTGAAGTGAGACAAGAGAACATTATTCATCATTGGGTGAGTTTTTTGTGATTGCTAGTTATGCGTAGTTTTAATTTTACAGCATTGCATTCAAGAGTAAACTTTTACTTCATGATTGGAAATCGGAATATTTATATGTCGCAGGTAATTTTGGGCTTGCTTTAATAATGTATGAAATCTTCGCGTGTGTGCGTCTTTACAAACGGACATTTTAGGATTTTAGTGCAAAAAATTATTCACTTTATAGATCAATTTTAAAATTTATGCAAAAACATGCAGACAAAGAAATTCTGCGAGTCCATTTAGGGACTATATATCTCTTTAGTACGAGTTAAAATTAGGATTTCCTCGAAATGTTCAAAATTGAAGGCTTAGTTTTTTTAACAAATTTTCTGATAAATTCTGGACAAGATCGTTCTGAAAATTAGTAAAATTACCCGTTTAATATACCAAATATTAAACTCTGGAAGTCCCTACTGTATATTTGAAAGTGAAACATTTCATTTTGGATATGATAGTGAAAGTTACCTGGGCTTGAGAGATAACCGATTTCGTTTTAGAAATTCGCAGAAATGGCGATCGAAGAACAAATTTGCACAAGCAACTTTTTGTGCCTGTAATGGCTGTAATGATGTGCCATGCATTAGTATATTAAATGACATTGTGAAAAATATGTGAGGTGGTATTTACTTTGCTCTCATTAGCAATAAACCGTGGAAAACGAATATACCTAGGCCAGGGATCGAATTTAGGAGGGTGAGAGAGTAAAGAAACGAATTATATTTATATTTTACCGAACTGCGTAGACATAAGCAAATGCGACTAGAAATAAATAAACTTTGAAATGCTCTTGTGAACAAGGCGTATTTCTTATTAACCTCAAATTAAAACTCACAATCAGTGTGTGTGTGTCCACACTGTCCACTAAGCATATTGCATACTTACACCCATTATCAAATATCATGGTTTGGAGCATGATGCATATTGTAAACGTATGCATATTGGATTTCCATAGACGTGGTTCATCATAACAAGAAAGGCATTCCTTTACTAATCTTCCATATATGTGAATTGAATATTTTTATTTGTTCGAAATAAGTCTATGGAGAACACATATAACATAGTTTGCTTCGTATAAACGAGAAGCGAAGTCTTGATCTACGAGGATACGGACCGGGTCGGGTGGTCTGTCTAATCTTACCCAGATATACAATTTGTGTTCATTCATAAACTCTAATCTCTGTGCATGATCAATATAATTATTATTTGCCTTGCACACACGTAAAATATGCAAATGGAATCGGATTTCTAACAATAACAATCTTCGAACGTGAAATATACTAATTGTCGAAGCAGAAAGGCGTCTGGTCTGGTGTCTCTAAAACACGCAAGATTTGAAGCTTGTGTCTGCTGTTCTGACACAAAGTAAAAGCTTCATTTGTTGAAACAGCTTTAAATGTTGTATTAATAGTATAATGTACAAGTTTACACGGAGTCATTGATAAATGCCAGGCAATTCACTCATCCGTGATTCATTCATTCCATTCATCGAAAGCAAGTGGGTGCAGGCAACAATTTGCCGACTTATTGAATGACACATTATTTAAACTAGCAAGGATATTCACTCGAGAGAGAGAGTGGGAACTGTTGAGGTACTGAATTCTCATGCAAAATGTGTAAAAATTTATCGCTTGACACTTGAGCACATAAAGATAACCTGATAACCCTGTTTTCAATTGACTTGTTTTGAGAATCTAGGGAAGATGAATTATCTGTTTCCTAACTTTGCGTGTTTTTCTGACCAGGGACTCGGGTACTACCAAAACTCTCGAGTATTTTGAGTTTTGACAGACTTGAATTTAAGTGAGCAATGATTATGAGACATAGGTTTTGAAGGGTGAGCGATATTTTGTAGAGGTTGATATTATTTACTCAAGCTGCTTTTTAATCGACTAGTATATATGGTATTATGCCAACTAAGATTACACAGATTAACATAGACTAGAATATTGTGTAGCCCAGTAGTATGATTATACAAAATAGCTAATACTTTCAGTAATGTATAATACTGAGCGGCCACTACGCTCCATGAATTTGTGGACACATATTATACTCGGTATTAAAGTACTTGAGGAAAGAGTTATTTTTTGAAACAACATTATCTCTTATCACCCATGTGTCCTTTAATTTCGTATGCTTTATGTATATGGTTTGGTGTCAGCCACAGTTCAAGAAAGCAGTAGCAGATAACTTTTCACTGATTTCTAATGCTTAAAAATTCAAAGTAGGGCACAGGGTATACGATTTGCTTTACAATCCTACTTATGGATTGAGTTACATATTCTAGTACCTTAACGTGCTGTTAGCTAAAGTGAATGGATTTTGAAAAGAGGCACTTCTAAGCTCAGGTCGAGATTCAGCTCCACGTAGAAAAATAATTGATGGAGAACTTCCCATCTTGAAAGAGTGAAGAAGTAAGAGAGTGTAGGATGATGAAGTGCCGGATTAAATAACAAGATAATACTTTTAAAGTAACTTGAGCAGAGGGGTGGTGGAGGTTGCATCATTTTAAGTAGCTAACAGGAGAGCCTCATGTATAATAGACACGTATATCTTAATATAAAAATATTTTGTTGGGTCCAAATTCTATTAGTCTTACTTGCTCTGGGAAAATGCAATTATTAGAGTATTGGCCTGGCCTTCTCAGTTTTGGATGAAAGCTTTTTACATTCACATTACAGAGTCAATAATTTTCTGGACTTTCTATTGCAGAAAAGTGCAGTGAGATCTAAACTTGAGCTGAAGGACAAGAGAGCCATTTAACAGCAGGACTCTTTGGTGGTGCATCAGGCCATCTAAATTTCGACACACATATACGAAGTTAGTCTCCATTTAAGAAATTCAGTGAATAATGGCTCAAGCAAGTCCGACTCCTGGTCCTCGGGTTGTCAAAGAAGGACTTTTGTTCAAGAGAGGTAAATGAAAGATAAATGAATCCATGTTTTTTCAGTAATTAGTATCTTGTTTTTCATTATGAATTTTTTGAACTTGACAGGAGAAACTATAAAAAATTGGAGGCCTAGATATTTCTATCTGTTTGAAGATGGGGCGTTTCTTGGATTCAAACAGAATTTAGATAATCCTTTGGGTGCAGAGCCCCTGAACAATTTTACAGTTCGAGGGTGTCAGATTATGAAAATGGAAAACCGAAATACCAGAAAAGCCTTTACGTTCGTAATAAGAGGACTATCTGAAAACCGTATTTTGGAACGCTTTTTCTGCGTTGAAAATGAACGAGATCGACAAGACTGGATTAATTCAATTGAACGAGTAGCGGAAATGATAGGAACTGGACCAAGCAATTTGGTTATTTCGGGAAATGTTGCGACTGAATCTGGTCCTAGTGCTGGGAGCATGGCTTTTATTGACAGTCTGACTTCTTCTGGGACAGTTTCCGAAAATAAAATGTTGACCAATACACCTGTTGGTAGTATTGACAGTTTCGGTAGTAATTCGAGTAGTATGGATGTAGACCTCACCAACAAGTTTTCTATTCAAGGCAGTTGCACTAGAAAAGGGAAGAATAAAGTGGTAAGTGCTGCAAGACACAATGAAGGCATAGCATAACACTCTGGGTATCGAAACTATATTAATTCTACCATTATACACTTACAGACATTTGAAAACTTTGTGTTTCTCAAACTGCTGGGCAAAGGCACATTCGGAAAAGTAATTTTGTGTAGAGATAAAATATCTGAAAAATTGTACGCTGTAAAAATTCTCCGCAAGGCTGTCATTATCAAGAAAGAAGAAGTTGACCACACATTAACTGAAAACAGAGTGCTTCAAGCCACAAATCATCCTTTTCTCATTGTAGGTTTTTTCTTAATTGACAAATCGTTAAGTTTAATCTTCCTAATATTAAACTAAGCGTTGTTTTTTGCAGTCGCTCAAATGTTCCTTCCAGACGAATGACCGATTATGTTTTGTCACTGAATTTGTAAATGGAGGTGAGCTCTTTTTTCACTTGTCTCGAGAGAAGGCATTTTCAGAAGAAAGAACGAAATTTTATGGAGCCGAAATTATATCTGCAATCGGTTATCTGCATCAAAACGGGATTATTTATAGAGATCTGAAGGTGAGATAGTAAAAGCCAGGCACACGGTCTAAAGTAAATTCAAGCTTGGCACTTATGAAAATTTAGTTGGAGAATCTACTCCTGGATAAGGACGGTCATATCAAAATAGCTGATTTTGGGCTCTGCAAACAAGAAATTACTTACGGTAGCACTACAAAAACGTTCTGCGGTACACCTGAATATTTAGCTCCTGAGGTTAGCCTAATGATGATGTAACTCTTTTTTACCAAAACAGCAGTAAAATTTATTTCTGTTATTTAAATCAGGTACTTGAAGATACTGATTACGGTCTAGCAGTAGATTGGTGGGGTATCGGTGTAGTCATGTACGAGATGATGATTGGACGTCTTCCTTTTTACAACCGAGATCATGATGTATTATTCGAACTCATAGTAATGCAGGAAGTATGAATAAGACATATTATATATTCTCTTATAATTTATTGCATCATTACTGAGCTCCTCGGTCTAACTTGTAATTTGGTGATTAAGGTAAGGTTTCCCAGCACAATTTCAGTAGAAGCAAAAGACCTTCTTCGGGGACTGCTAAGAAAGGATCCGCGAGAGAGGTTAGGCGGAGGTCCGCTGGATGTGCAGGAAGTAACGAACCATGTGTTTTTCCAGTCCATTAATTGGACTGATCTTTACCTAAAAAAAGTAAGGACCCATCATACTCTTGAATACGATTCTTTAGTTCTGTTTGCAGCAGCTAATTGGATTTACTCTGTGTCTAATTAGATACCACCTCCGTTTAGACCCCAAGTATCTAGTGACACAGATCTAAGATACTTCGATACGATATTCACTGGAGCTCCTGTGGAACTTACTCCGCCAGACGACGATTCACCTCTATCTATGAGTGAAGATGTAGACTTTACAGATTTCTCGTATCGAGATCTCTCGTCAACGCTTGGTGCTTCCATGCGTTCTAGATCCGGTCCCCTTAACTCGTAACAAATAGAAAACCTTCTCTTTTACCAACTAACCTCGTTAAAATAGAAGTATCGTGGCTTCTCCTGCTGTCGTGCTGCTGAGGTTGATAATTGTTACCTACATGCTAACAGTTGAAGTAATGTAGAGCTCAATCGATACAACTGTCAGCTGGGATTGCATACACGAGAATGGTCATTAGTTAACGATTGTGATAGCAATTCTGCCATGCTTTAAAGGGGTCAAATCCACGAACTTCTCAAAAAGCCCTTTCTGGATGGAATGAGAGATCTTCCACGTATATTGCCTTTGTCTGCCAACCTCAGAAATCGATTGAAAATTATTATACTATTACCGTTGTCGCCTTTTCTTTCTTTCGTTACTTTAAAACGTTTTCGAATATATATAATGAACATGTTTCCAAGTTAAATGTTCCTGTTTACAGCATGCTGCATTACGAAACGGTACTCTAAAAGCTTTATTAGTAGTTACGCTAGTGGAGTGACTCTATGCTAATTGAATTTCATTCTTCGCAAGATTTATATTACTTATTATAAAAGAATAATTAAAATGGTTTCTCGTAATTTTAGATGAATTTAAGACAGCTGTTCCCAGTGTTAATTTTGTTACATAGTATAATTTGCGTAGTCCGAACAATATACTTCACGTACAACGGATCGTTGTAAATCTTTAAATATTCAAGTTTTGTTGAGTTCAATATAACTGAGCTTATGAAATAAAGTTTGTGTTAATTGTTATGAAAAATTCATGAGGTCACATTGTGAGTGCATTTATCACTTCTTATTATTGTAAAGTCTTGTGGGATTTTGCACACTCTCCACAATGCCTCCCAGAGAACATTATAGTAGTCTTCTGATGGAACTCATGAAAAATGCAAGTATCAATTTACCAATCCGTCTATTTTATCTGTCCATCGAAAGATTCGTGCAGCCTATATCACTTATTCTATTGCCTTTTTCCCTTCCTAGATTCGTCAAACATCGATTTCATGTTTACTCTACTGTGTACTGTGGAATTATTGGCTACTCGCTTATTATGTGGAAAAGAATTTCAAGTACAAACTACAAATCCACTTTTGCTCTTACATATCCACCTGCTGTAGAATTCTTGAAACTGAGCCTATATAAAAGCAAACCTGAACGTGATGGATTCTTTAAAAAACACTGCCTGGTCTCGTTGTATATATTTTTTGATGATTTTGTACACATCCTACTTACTCATATCTTGCATCTCAGGCAGCTTTACTTAGGGGACAGTGCCTCTTCCAATATGTTCCAATATAATAACGAGCCGCACAGCTTCATAGCATGTACCCACCCATCACTAACACTACCACACCTGGTATCCGTTGGAGGAGAGAATACCCAGGTGTAGTCAGTTTTCTAATAGAACTAATAAGCATCAACTGAATCATGCATCGTATAATAGGAAATAGACAGAAAGAAAGTTTAGACATGATGTTAGGAAGAAAAGTTAGATAAGATGAAAAGGGAAATCATACTTACGGCAGTACTTTTACTTATGAATGCCAATAACATTGTTAGCATCGCGAATCAGGAGAGAATATGTATATAGGGACTGGGGACGATATATACGTGTATGTATAGTGTACATTAGAAATAGAAGAAGAAGCAATTGTATAATGTTTGTGTAGGTAGATGGACAGAATATTCGGGACAACTGCACCGACTCCGTCCATACTTTCTCCATGCACGAAGACTTTCTTCTTCAGAGTCTACACGGGAATAAACCACACGAAAGGACCCACAGCACCACCACCACTGCTCTTGCTATCATCACCACTGCTTCTTTATTTCCAAAAGACATACCACCTTAATACTTCACTACACAAACTGCCTGCCTTTTCTCTCTCTCTCTCTCTCTCTCTCAGATAGGAATCATTTCTCAAACTTTCACCGAACCCTACCCTACTGCATTTCTTTATAAATGAAACATCCCTAATTAGAATTTTCACAATGTCTCTCCAACCCAAAGGGTACGTCTTGGCCAGCCTCCCACGACTCAAGTTACTGTTGCAGTTGTACAACTTCATTCCTTCATAGTGTGGCACACACACACGGTCACCCAGGTGTGGGTTAGTGTGTGTCATAGGAAGTAAAAGGAAGAATAAGGTAAGGATTGGCTTTCACTTTCCTACATAAATTATTGTAATGCGATGACAAGTGGCTACATAAAAAGAGATTCCGAGTGTCTTTTCTCCATGAGAGATCAGTAGTAGTGTAGCACACACACACACACACGTAGTCTCGTAAAAATAATCCTTTTTACTAGGAGGGTGGGACTGGATTTCCATATCATCCTTATTATAATAAATAAATCCCTCGTACCGGAAGTGGATCATTATTATGAAAGTTTACTTTGGTCAAACACTACCGCAGACCTCAATACACTGCTTCCATATCTCATTTCCAACAAAGTGTTGCTTATCTCTGCTGTAGACCTTTATTATGTTCATGTATTCTAAATAAATATGCGAGTGTTTGTTTTTACCTATGTGTTTGGAGAACCTTTCTCAGAGGAACAGAACGAGTGTTAGATCCTTACTGCTCCTTATTCAACAAGGGAGGAATACAAAATGTCGACTGTGCTAAAAAAAGGAGCTCCTTCCAGGAGTTATCCTTCAAGACAAAGAAAACTTGGCCCTGCCCCTTTTGCCTCGTTTGAAGACTTAAGCGATGAGTTGGAAAGTCCTGCAGATGGGCAGCAGGGCCCTGACTCAAGTACGAATCCCCGTTTCTGTCTTTAAATATGTGTCTTAATGCGTAATAATAAGCATGTGAAGTGGTGTTGAATAATGAATGCTGAACTTTATTCCATGCTTCAGGCAAGGTGGATGTGATGCCAGAAATCAAGGAAGACACACTTCACTCTCCTGTTACAGACGAGCCTTTTATAAACCGGTCACACAGGACAGTGACAGCTACTTCATCCACCAACACTGTGACTTTCGCTCCTTCCTACTCGGCTCCAACTTCAGGGCCTACCTCAGGACTCCAGACACCGTCAACTCCAAGGATCGACATATCTTGCGCCAGCAGCAGTACGCCTCCCAGTGAAGACTCGGCCTCTGAGAAGGAACTCTTCCAAGGCGGTCTTGGGTTCGCTTTCCATGAAGAAGGAACTGAGGAGCTCCGTTCCAGTACAGAAGAACTGGATCTGGGAGATGTGGAAATTGACTCAGAGGAAGAACGGAGGAGGAAAAAACAGGCCAACGAAGTGGAAGACTTTTACCGTCGCTCATCCCACCCTGCCAACATTTTCTCCAGGAGAAAGTCTTCTAACGCCCTGGCTTATGATGAGGACGAGAGTCCCAATAGGAAACCATCAGCTCACAGTCTATTCCTTGACGGGCTGCTATCTCGACCTTGTCGACATGCATCCTTCGGCTCTGGTGATTACGGTCGACCAGGTGCTATTTCCTCACTTTCTGCTCATTCATCAGGTAACTAACACTTCGCACCCTGCACCAGTGTAGCTCAGTCACATTCTTTCATGTTTGGCTATCATTGCTGAAATGTTAACCAAATGAACGATGATGATGAGCAATCCAGAGTTGTTTTTGCTGCCAATAAAATCCGAGCTCTCATGACTAATAATTTATGAAAATTCCAAGAGGAAGCCAGTCAAACCACAAAACTGCTGCCAGTCTCACTTAACCCAAAACCACTGCCTAACCTTAACAATAACCCTATATAATGATATAGTGACTGAAGAAACCCAAAACAAAAGTATTGAATGTTAATAATTAATAGTGACTAATGGTAAAAACGAATGTGGATTGACAGGGTCTTTTAGGAGGTCTCCTTCCCCACACAAAATGATGCTAGAAACGTCATTTTGCGGTAGCAAACCAATTCCCACCAAGAGTATGGACATGGAATCTCCACCTAAGGAAGCCGTGGTGGAAGATTCCGAACAAGTTCTCATTGTGGAGCAGTCCTTCTCTCCTGTTTCAAGTAGCTACCTTCCAACAGAGCCACGAAGTCCCAGAAGTCCGCGAAGTCCCAGAGACTTCGATAGAAGTAAGCGATATTTACCCTGCATGCGAAAGTTGATATTCGCGAATAAAAATGTGTTTGTTGATTGGACGACAGGACCTTCTTCAGGGAGAAGATCCGTGTCTCCTTTTAAGATGGTTTATGAAACATCCTTTTGCGGAAGTAAACCGATACCCACAAAAAGTATGGAACAAGACTCTCCTCCTAAAGATCTCCCCTCTGACTTGTCGAGTCTTTTGGGAGGCCCCAATTTACTGGCCACTCTAACGACATCCGTACAAGTTCATCAACACAATATAGTCCACGCCTCAGCCTCGTCATCTCCCCCCCAATCCTCTTCTAAGGGGACTATTGAGGACTCTGTGCGGAAATCTAGCTTACTTGGGACAACTTCTCCACAGTCTCCGAAGTCATCGGATCATTGGAGACCCGTAAGCCCACGCTTAGGTACTACACCATCATCCCCTACCCTTTGCACACCTCCCTACACCTCTGCAGACAAAGATTGTAGGAGTAATAATAAAAATTACAGCCCTGGAGGATCAGGAGGAGCAACTCTGAGCAGTTCTAGTAATTGTAGAAATTCGAGTGGAAAGAATGAGAATAGTGTATTTAAATGGCCTGAACCAGTTAGTGCTAATCCTCCAGCTAAAAATGCCAATCAAAATCAACACCACCAATACCCTCCGTTAAAACTACCTCCACAGAAAAGTGACCAGAAAAATGTATCATCCTCCAAAGGCTCCTCCCTTCCACAAGAAGAAGAGACGACTCAATTAAAGGAGGCGAGGCGAAATGAAAGGACAGAGAAGACAGGAGGCGAAGAGAAAGGCGCTGTAAGTGTGGAAGACTCTGTGCCCTTAGAATCAAAAGGACTTTTCCACACGAGCGACTCTTTCGATGAAGATGGAGACCTACCGTATGTGCCAACAACACTCCCTCAGGAAAAACCTTCGATAGTTCCAATTTTCCCGAGTAAAGAAAGACGTAGTGTGACCACTCCAGTACAAAGGCCCAAGGTCAATCGTCCTGCGAATCCAGCATCCCTAAATGATTACATAGTTCATTCCTCAGCAAAAGGACAGGATGGTGATGGAGGGGAGTCTCCAGTTCGAATGAAGATTAACCTTCCAAGAGAAGACTCTTTGGGGGACACAAGCTACAATCAGAATTCTAGGGCAAGCAAAAGTCCAAAGAAGAAAGGAGCTACTAGTTGGATGGACTTTGCAGAAATGGGACTCAGAAGTCCACGAGAAATACGGAGAAAGATGATGAAAGAAGATTTAGGGGCAGGGGATGACCTTAGTTCATATCACAGGTAATTGCATCGTGCAATTAATATAAGCCAAGTGGTCAAAAAGCGGTCATTCGAGCCTGAAAAGTATTTTGGATGATATTTTCCAGTGACTCATCCGAAGCAATAGCTTGCGGTGGCAGAAATCTAAACGGAAGTGATGAAGAAATAGACGGAGAGTCACATCTGAAGCTTCCAGATGTTCCCTTCTCAATGGACTTAGACGTGAAAAGTAATCGGAGCAGCCTTGTGTCTCAGGTATAAGAAATTAACCTACAACACCGCTTCTGCTAATAGTTGCCCAGCGTGGAGCTTTTATATGAAATCTATTCTTACAGGAGGATATTCCTCACGCATCAGGTTCTCCTTCCGTTGCATCACTGCCCTTGGAATCATTTGAGAACTCATACACTAAGCAGGATCAGCAGGACTGAATATAGAGCAAAGTATTAGCCGCAACCAGTAATAAAAAAGTTCGTAACTAACTAAACAGTACACATATAAGACAAGATACAAGTCCGACACACTTTTATATCGAAATTCCTGGAGACTTCATACTTCATATACACGTATGGGTTCAATTAGTTCCCATGTAAGCAATATCTCTTGGAGTCGCGTGTGAATTGAATGATTAATAATGAAATTATTTGCTCCTGTTAATGTCCTATATACTGACAATGATAAACCTCTCGCCGATAATTAGTCAGCGGTTTATTGCGTATTGTTCAATTCAATAATCATCTGCGTATATTTCATTGTGATCATCTTGTTATAAAATTGTTCAACCACCTGTGTACGTGTAGAAAATTAAGTAGTAGTAATAGTAGTAAATAAGTAACTGAGAAATATATCTTATGGAAACATTCCATATACTGTGAAACACAGACGGTTCTGATTGAGAGGTGCATGGAATAAAATATATATATATATATATATACAGGTACGTGTGAAAGAATTATTATAGAATAATTATGTGTATGAACTTATGTACAGCTAATGAGCTACAAGATCGTCGACTTAGAAAGAAATTTAAACTGGAGGAGGACAAATCAAAGCAGTATTGATAACTGACTTGTTTAATCATTAACAAATCAACATAATTATATGCATATTTAAGATATTAATAATTTGGTGAAAATATTGTTCATTCAAAATTTCATCGCATAGGATTTTACTACGAGAAGATTATTATTATCTACCAGAGCAAGAAGACATACACGCATTAAATAATAACATATTGATACATATGGTCTTTTTAAATGAATATATATATATATATAGGGTGAACCAAAAGTAGATTACTTTTCCATGGCAATTTGCCAAATTTTACATTGAAATTTCGGCTTCCTCGGTAATCTACTTTTGGTTCACCCTATATATCTACAATGTCTTAGTATCTATTATCATGTAACTACAATCATCCCTTCATAGTTTGTCGTTGATTGGTACTTAAACAGATGAATAAACACTAAAAATGCGATTTATACCTACCTATTGACCTATTATTATTATTGATTACTTTCCAATTGGAATAAGATGCATACGAGTAAAATGGCATTCTAGAAGTGTAGCAATTAGGAATACGCAGGGAATTAGGGTTTCCAGCATCATCATCAGCCGTATGAAAGAGGGACTCTGGCAAACAAAGACACACAGCATAATATATGTATATACTTGCGGGTAGTAGACAGACAGGGTGGGGTCCATATACTGAGCAAGGGATGCACATGTGTCATGTGTACACACCAAGTGAAAGTCCGGTATCATGGTTTGTGTCCAGGTTATCTTAGTGTTGAGGTTTTACATTGGATGTGCAATAGCATACTTAATAATAATAATGTCTGTGTCTCTCATGCAAAGAAAGAAGGTTGAGCAGAAGTTCTCTCCGGTTTACGTTCATTCAAGAAGACTATTACACTATACGATAGAAAACGAGGGTGACTTACTATCCACTTTTAGTATAAAATGAGGAGACCTTGTGTGTACAGAGCTTTCATTACAGAGTGAGAGTAGCTTTGCCGCGTGTGCATATATATATATGCTTGCTTTTCGGTGAATTCGTCTTAACAATTTTAGCTTTGCGTGTTTGTGTTTGGTAAAAGCTAACAAATATATATATAATATATATATATATCATAGTCTATGTATATGTATATAGATCGATGGGGATCGTAGAAAGAGAAGAGTGAAAGTTCTATAGAGAGAGAGTGAGACAATGGAGAGCGAGTTGCGCCCTTCTTATCTTCCCTGCTGGAGAAATCCCGTTTATTTTGAAAGAAGTCGGGTGTGTAGTAGTTGCAACCTCTCTATCTCCGTTGTAAAGGGCTTATTATTAAATGTAGGGATGGGAAAGCAGAGAAATGCGTCCAAAGGAGGTTTATGGGTATGCGCCGTGTCCCTATTTCGGTTTTATCGATTTCTGACGTCTCTCTCTCTTTCCTTTCATTCCATCTCTGCTTTCACATCGAGATCATCTTCTTTTCCAGGCAAGAACAAGGCAGGCAGGCTCACACTCACACACGTCCAAAGGGTGGATATTCATTTTTACT
>Ga0194135_10001734_pt1 | contig 13108 bp, 11 predicted proteins | sample LitLau_LLRF_2013_FD_134024 | JGI IMG/M metagenome (GOLD analysis project Ga0194135, IMG submission 134024) | Freshwater sediment microbial communities in response to fracking from North America - Little Laurel Run_MetaG_LLRF_2013 (version 2) | ecosystem: Environmental > Aquatic > Freshwater >... | reverse complement strand
TCCCTGCAAAGTATAAAATAATGATTCAGAAATTAAATTTGGGTATTGGTAAGAACAATGCAGAGTGTACAACTCGAGGTGACTGATGCCGAAAACAGTAGTAGTGTGCCAGTGGTAATTGTTGATATATTTTTGTCAAGCTTTACAAAATGTTTAACAGTTTATTGCTCTGGAACGTTTTTCATATTTCTGCTCTGTGGCTCCTGGAATATCTCGCTTATCTGAAGTCCTAAAGTTCATCTGAAGTGCTATTAATTAATAGCTTTACTTTTTTCCTAATAATATGGGTGCGGTTGACCTTTAGTGTCTATCCACCTGGAGAGGAATCCTAAAATCACTATCATCAGCAGGAGGAGTTCTGCTAGTTTTACGCCCAAATTGAATACAGTTCGAGAATCATTCGATATGCTCGAGAAAGGCCTCGCCTTATGCGCAACCTCTCCTTCAGGCCTTTTAATTAATTAAAAACGCCCAGATTTAGGAAACGCCTTTATTGAATTGAAACTTTGTCTGAAATGAGAGGGAGGTGTCCAACCCTTGGAGGTCAATTTGACCTTGCAATTAGTGAAAGGACTTTTCCCCGGTAGCCGTTTTCATGAAACAGGCAACCTTGACAGTACAGTGGGGACTGTTCACTTGAATCCGGTTTGGTCTTCTTGAAGGAGGCTGAAAAGTAGTTAAATGGTAAATCCTTCCTCACCTCAATCGCTTTATGAACACAATCAACGAGAAACTCTTCTGGATCCTGCACGAGGGCCAGAACGACTTTAGCAAAGCTTCCACCCAGCTCGTCAGCCAAGTCTTCCGTGAGATCCTAGGAGATAAAAATAAAGGAAATAACCGTAAATACACCTGTTCAAACGTCAAAGGTTTCCTACTTTTCCTGATGTTTCTGTGAGATTAGGAAAACCTTTGAAGTCTGAGTCCGAACTTTTCATCCATTAAGGTAGGCAATTACCAACCCCCGAATCAATATTAAGCACTCTGAACACAGACGAGCGATAGTTGGAAATAACCGCGGGGTTTATGTGCAGTTCCAGGTGCATTCAATTTGTCGAGGGGCTTCTGCTACATCCCCAATCGATTTCCAGTTCTTAAATGAAGGTCAATATCGGGAGCATCTTTCTTTAATTCCTTCACTTTGAACTTTCTCCAATGAAACCCAGCCTCAGAGCTGAGATAATTTTTTTTTCTTCAAAATTAGTTGTCATATCTTAATTCGAGGAAAGGATGGATTTTAAAATCTATAAACTTGAGTTCAATGTAAAACTTTCTCCACACGATTCCGCGAGAGCGAGCGTAGAGATAAGATCCTGCATCTGTCCTTGTATGACGACTGCTAACAATCCGCGCATCGCGTAATTTTTTTTGCTCTGGGAGCGGATCATAAAATCAGATTTAATACTCCAGCTGTCAACGACAAAGGAAGGACGTTATTTCTGTTTCCGGCACAGTTAGCTTACATTGGGAGAAAGAAAATTTTTCTCCTTTCCCTTTCATCACCCTGCTGCTTTTGATGGAACGATTTTTTTTATCTAAGCGAGCTTGACTGAGCAAACACGAAATTTCTGAATGTGATCCAAGAGGCGGAATCCATATTCGGATATTTTGAGCGTAGGATACTCATCATTGCATAACTTTTGTGTTTGTCCAAAGATCCCGAGTTAATTATCGTCATGATGGTTGGTTTGGCACTTCCGGTCTTCCGCGAACTGAGCAGTAGCAGTGCTCAATATGAGTTTTATTTGGAAGTTTGATGTGACGTTACCGAAAATGTTATTTGCTGCAACTGATTTGACTGTGAATGATTGGAAAACTCACCTTCCCGTACATGGTTTTATACTTTTCTTTAATGGTTTGGCGTTGTTCGTTGGTGTGGCCTCCAATGACATCAGTGATCGCGTTCTCGTCCGTCCCCAAACCCTTCATGCTTTCGTATAATTTCTTGGATGCCTCTTCAGGGTTAAATTCTTCCTCGGAAGGCCCTACCACTGTCCCCTGAGGAAAGACAGAAATTGCGTAAGAAACTCGCCTCCTGGTGATAACATTAATCAACGGTGATCACTAAACTTACTCGAGATCCCAGTGTTGCAAATCCCATTTCGACACGCTTATTAAATAATTAAGACTTATTCCCAAAATAGTTCAGAATCGATTAGTGCCAAGGGTTTCCCCGGTTCCGAGATGGGAATGGGTTTTTATTACACAAGTAGACAAGTAGGAGCTCCACTTGGTTCCAAGTCGACTATTGTAATGCTGGAATACTGGGAATGCTCTTAGCAGTCGGTGGTGGTGGCGTCCAGAGAATCCGAGGATAAGCTAACCGACTCCTCCAGCCAAGAGGGAAAGCGACGGCGTCTGTACAAAGACTCGTCAGAGACAAGGAGATTCGTTATTTTATTACCACAGTCAGGGTGGATGGGATCCTTATAGGGCAGGGTAGCGGCGCAGAGTTGGTGGACTTCCAAAATGCCCGAAACCCGAGTTGAGTCAACAGCTTTCACCAAAGAGAAAGTCCTTGAGTGGAGACACCACACCACACACGATCCGAGAAGTGCTTTCTCTCACTTTGAGTCTTTCCAGAGGGAGAGAAAGGGCGAGAGGAGAAGAGACAATCGACATTCCTCCCGAAATTCAGACATGCACGTAATCCTATGCACTCCTCCACCCCATCTGAGTTTGGGACCATTTCGTGCCAGGAATTTTCAGCCTCATCATAGTCATAGCGGACGTGGAGTCATTTCTAAGAGAGAAAACGCATATTAGACTATTAGAGTGACATTGGAAACTTCTTACTCCACTTCAATTACCCCATCAGCAGTTCTCTTTCAACAGAATATCGATTGCGGAACGAGAGTATCCATGGTGGATGTGATCATATTATGACATGGATAATGTTATCAAGTTCTTTCTTTCTGACTAGAAAATCAACGAAGCAGATAATGCACGAGCAAGTCGAAAGAAACTGTGGCCCAGGATTTAAATTGGGCCTCTGAATAAGGGTGACCTTCAATTTCTCTCCACCCGTCCACCACCGGATTCCCTCAGCTGGAAGTTGACCTTGGCCGGGTTTAGCAAGGGCAGTGCTCTCAAGGGGTCAATCATTCATCTTGCTTGACTTTTACGTTTGCGTGGCTTCCATTTTTTTGGAGTCCGCGAGAGCGGTCTGTTCTGTCTGTTCCCCCTTTGACAGTGTTAGCTCGTTTAGATTAAACTGTTTCCTGCTACTTTTAATACACCCTTGCCCTTAAAGGGAGAGAGAAGCAATTTTTCCACTTGAACTTAAACTTTTAGAAAAAGGAAGAGCCACTTTACATAAATCATTTGTGATTAATTAATCCTTGAATGAAGCCTACTTGTTCGCTTCGCATCCGTAAAGACTTTTCTTCATTCTCCTTTTTAGACTGAATTCCAATATAAAAAAAAAAGTTCAATAATACCTCTTGCATTTGTGAAACATGAATTTATTTTTATTTACTTTTGATTCTTTTAATTCCACACCAACTGGGCGAGGGACTGAAGGAGGGTGCTTAGTGCTTTGGAGAAAGTTGTACCGTAGCCCAACTAGAGGCTACGGTTTTTCAACCTTCTTTTTGGAAGCTTCCTTGGACCATCTACTGAGGGAAAACGGAAATTAGAGGAAAGGCAAAAGAGAAAGTTTTCATTTTTACTACAGGAGATGTGGACCCAGTGGACATGTTCATGAGTCGAGTCCAATTCATCCTAAGTAAACATAGTAAATTATACTCGATAAATGCATTAGACTGAAGGAGGAACGGGGAGAGTATAAAGATGACCTTTAACCTCCAAGCCCATCCACATTCGTAAAGGTACGGCTGCTCAAGAACTATAGCTTATCAGTTTCCGAAGAGCAGCTCACGTATCTAGATTACGTTATTTAATATTCTGAAACCAAACCTCCTGAAGCAACTCGATCCAAGCTCATTTTAATTGCCATTATTGTTTTGCGAATTCGGAAAAATGGTGAAAGTGGCCGTTGTGGGCGGAGGAATCATTGGGCTGAGCTCTGCCTACTGCCTCAAGCAGAAATACCCGGATCTGGATGTGAGTCTAATCAGTGAGGAGTACTCTCCGGATACGACGGGGGATGGGGCTGCTGGGCTTTGGACTCCCTACCTCCTTTCAGACACTTCCCCAGAACTTATCCGGTAATCCTTGATAATCCATCAATCTCCACTCACCGTTCCCTAACCTGGCATTTGCGTAATTTACACCTTCAGGAAATGGTCTAAGGCAACTTTGGACTTTCTTTTAAAAACTTGGAAGACCCCGGAGGGGGGTAAGTGCGGAGTTTCGTTGATCCCAGCCTTGCTTGTGGCTTCCGAAGATTTCGTTCCGCCAGTCGGAGGTTACGGATTACATGAGCTGCCGCTGAGGGAGCTCCGACATCTAAATATTCCAAGTTTACGGTAAGCTCTTCCACAATCCACTGAAAAGTGAGCTGAGCTACTTGGATAATAAAAGTATCAAATTTATTTTCAAAATAAGAAACGGAATGAGCTTCCGTGTGTGGTCTCTGTTTTTTAAAGGAAAGGATACTCTTACACTACTTTCACCTGTGAGCCGAAAAAAATGCTACCTTTCTTTCTCAAAGCGTTTATACTCGCTGGAGGACAAGCGGAGAGTCGTCGAGTGACAGATTTAAAAAGTCTAGCAAAGGAATTTGATGTTGTGGTCCATTGTACCGGATTGGGAGCCCGGGAACTTGTTCCAGACGTCTCGGTCTATCCAATTCGAGGACAAGTCCTCAGGGTGAAAACTTGCTTTATTTCCCTTCTAGAGATCCCTCTACTTTCAATTTTTCAAAGCTTTCAGTCAGTATTATATCTTTTCAACAGGTAGTTATGAATTTCTTAACATTTCAGGTGAATGCTCCACATATTTTTCATTCGATAATAAATATGGACGCCGGCGGAGGATACGTGATTCCAAAGTAAGTTGCCGCCACTTCTTTTATTCGATCAAATAACTATCCGGTCCGTCTTTGTATTTTTGGAGCTAAAGTATGCATATTGCTTGTTTCTGGTAGCACTGCCTACTAAATCAGATAAATTATGGAAATGCAGTGGAAATAGGAAACATTGCTTGGCATTGACAGACTCCCGTAGCTGATTTCTTAACTCGTGAAAAATACTTTGTAGGTTTAGCAAGAAGATACTGGTTGCGCGGTTAGGAAGCGTTATAATGACTATGACAAACTATTATGTTACTAATTGATTGATTTATGACAATTAATTGATTGGTTAATAATTAATATAGTTTTTTTGTTTGTGAAGTCAGGATAGTGTTGTTCTTGGAGGAACGAGTCAAGAGCTTGATTGGAATCGTCGTGTGAGTGAAGCGGACAGAGACTTCATCACTTCTGCATGCGAACGGATGTTTCCCAGTCTAAAGGTTGGAATAAGAACAATCCAACGTAATTGAGGGCGTCCAACAATTATTGATTTCATTTAATTAGGATTCGGAGGTATTGGAAAACTGGGTAGGGCTCCGACCTGCCCGCCCACAAGTCCGCCTGGAGTTGGAGAAAGTACGAGGAAGGAAAGGGAAACTTTCTTGGGTAAAAACAAACACTGTAAGCGGAGTGAGAATAAAATATTTTTTCTTCTTTAATTTCAGATCATTCACAACTACGGTCATGGCGGTTCCGGAGTTACTTTGTTCTGGGGCTGTGCCCTCGATGTTGCTACACTCGTCGATGAATGTGTGCTGGAAATCCTTGCGGATTATGTAACACGAAAAAGCAAATTGTAAACTTGTGTCTTGAAACGATTTGAACCAGGCTGAAATACACTGAACTCCAAAGTAGGAAGCACCCCCTCTTGCTTCATTTTCCATTTTAAAGAAAAACAAGTTGAAAGGAACAGGAAACCAAAGATGATCTCTGTTCTAAAAATAGGATCGTAGACTCCACAAAAGCAGCCTACTTACTCCTTGCTTTGTAGCAGCACGAGGAAAGATCAAGTTTTCGGCGAAAGTCATATCAGCATCAGCCAAGTTTCAGTTTGTCGGTGTTAGTTTTTTTTTAGATTCCTAGGGAATTTGCATTAAACGCATTCTAAACGGCCTATTAAATAGGAATTGTGGACAGCTTGACAGAAAATGGAGGAATTACGGAAATCCTTCATAATGGACCTCTGCAAGTCCCTGAGGTCTCAGATGTCGGAGGAGATTTGGAAAGACTTTGATTCTGCAGAGAATTCGGGTAAAGTTTCCTTTCTCGTCCAGCGGACAAATGTCCTTGAGGGGATTGAAAGTCAAATTGAGGAGGAGCTTAAGAAACATCAAAGTCAGTGCCAGGCGCAATCGAGTGAGAGAATTGAAGAGATCCGGGAAATCCTGGATGGATGGGACTTTAGAAAAAGTAGATCCAAGGCTCTGTTGTTCAAAGACGCCGGAAATCAGGCCTTTGGATCCGGGGAGAATCAGAAGGCCCTTGAATTGTATTCCTATGGAATTGCTTTTATGGAACCATCAGAGAAAACGGGTGGGTTGTGTCCAGTAGAATGCAAAAGTACAAAACTGGAAACGGTTTCCTTTCTGTAACATTTTCAGATCTTTCCATCTTGTATGGGAACCGATCCGCAGCCCTTTTCCACTTAGGAGATTTTATTTTGGCCCAATCCGATATTGATTCTGCTCTCCAGCTAACCTATCCAGCGGAGCTCCATTTTAAGCTCTACGAGCGTTCCGGCCGATGTTTTGCCAAGCAAGGGAAGGCTCCCGAGGCGTCAAGACGCTTCCAACAAGCAATTAACTCCCTCTCCCATCCATTAGTCAATTTAGATCCTGAGAAAAAGGAGAAGGTTAAAGGAACGCTGGCCAAACTCCTCAAAGCTTCCTCTGGGACGGGATTTGCGTTCATTTGCGGCGGGAGCGGACCCAGCACAACCACAGCAAAAGGTCCCTCCATTTCTCTTTTCAGTGTCAAACTCACTTCAACAGGCAGAAGTAATTCCTACAATTCTCCCAATTCCAGGTAATTCGGATCCAATTTTACCGTCGACTGTCGGAGGCCGAGGGAACTACCTCCGAAACGCGTCACCGAAGCTGAGTTTGATGAGAAGTGATGAGGAAGGGCGTTACGTTGTGGCCAATGAGAATATCCTCCCTGGAGAAATAATTGTAGTGGAGAAAGCCTATGCCTCGGTCCTAACGCAGGAGGCCTATAATCACCAATGCTTCCAGTGCTACTCCATGTAAGTCTCTTCAAATTGGACCAGGTCGGGGAAAACGGGCAAGTTTCCGGAGATGGCCTGCTGCTGGAGTCAGTTCCACGTGTAGATAAAGCCAAACCAGGCAATAAAATGTTATGATCCCTTTTTATAACCATAAGAGATCCCAATCAGACACGAGTTGAGAGCTCCTGAGCCAGAGAGTTGGGAAAGCAGAAAAGGTGGATTCCAAGAGAGAAATTTGATTCACTCTTGAACGGGAACAGAGTTCTTTGGCTAATTTCGAAAAAAAAAAAGGTTTTGCAAAGGAAAAGGGAAAATTGATGAGAGGCAGGCCCCACCGGGGGAAATTCTGAGCCGATCTGGAGAACATGCTATTTGCATCGTTAAGCAATCGATTCCAACTTTATACATTTGAACATGAACTGGGAAAATAATGCTATTTACTGACTCTCTCCCTCCCTTTGTGTGTTGGGAATCCAACTTTCTCGGCTCATATTTTCCATAATGGTGGTCATAAAATTGAAAAATGTGTATATTTTAGGCTAAGTGCCCGGATTCCGTGTTCAGGGTGTGCATTGGTGTCATTTTGCTCAGGGAAATGTCGGGACCTTGCCTGGTCCAGTCACCATCAGTATGAGTGCGCCGTACTTGGGATCCTTCGCCTGGCAGGAATTTCCATCACGTGCCTAATGGCACTACGTGCTCTCACACAGGCAAGTCCCCCTCACTACTTTTACAACCGTTTGATCTTGAAGTATTCAGGTCAAGGATGATCATGGTTTTCTCGAAAGTCTAAATTAATTTAACTGCAGTCGACTTAAGTTTGACACGGCGTGGTGGATCACTAGAATCCCTTAAAATATTTTGGTTTCAAATTGTAACACTTCCTACCCCCATATTATGCGTCTTTTGAGTAAGCCCAATCCAATGTCGTCTGTTCATGAACAAACGATTTATGAATTTAGTGATAGTATGGAAACATGGTTCTTCAATTTGTAAGCCCTCTATATTAATGCCTTAATTATTTCCTCCTCCGGTCGGTCGGGATGACCAGGAATGTAATTTCACTCATGTTTTCATTTCCTGTCAATTTAGACTCCGTTTCCGGAGATTCGGAACTGGGAACCTTTGCTCTGGAAGGAGGAATGTCCTACTACTGTCAGAGAGGGGAAAAGGAAGAAAGTTGGGCAGGTGGGCAACTGGAGGGATTTCCAGTTCCAGTTCAAGGACGAATATCGTGCGGATCATATTTCCTCCGTCCTAAGACTCGTTACTCACTCCGATCGGCGGAGCTCAGAAGATTACTTTCACCGGAGCATCATGGCTCTCTTCCTGGTTTCCGTCCTCAAGCGAACGGGATTCTTCCATAATTCATCAGGTTAGCTCATTTCACGCCTAATAAGTAAGATTGCTAATCAACACTTTTATTTTCATTCCCCCTTTCCACTGATGATGGGGAGGGGAAAGGAAAGATGATAGCGTTTGCTTTCAGGGATTACCAAGTTTGTATACCTTTTGTCCTCGTCAAATTGTGTAAATAAGATTAGAATCAGAGGTCTCGGATGGGACCAGAACTGGAAACTTTTAGATAATGGGAAAGAACTGTGAGAAAGTTTGGGAATCCTTTCCAAAGACTTAACAATACACGGTACGCTATCAGCGGAAAACATACGTTTTTGAGTTGAATGAGAGCGTTCTATGAAGACTAACCTATCTATGAAGTACAAACAAACGTTTGTAAAGGTAAAAACAAGTCGTTTGTGCAGCGTCGAAAAGTTTGAAATTGTCTCAGTAATATAGGAAAGGAAGACGCGAAGGCTGCTAATGCGCAAACCACCGGGTGGAACTCGATTTCTTTTGTTCCAAAACGAGTATTTGATTCTTTCTTGATCAGTTGGAGTGGAGGAGAAAGAGACCCGGGGGCATAACCGAACCGGAGATTCCACTAATGGACATGGGCTTGATGGAAAAATTGAGACGAATGAGCCTTCGGGAGAATTCCGTCCATGGCCTGATGATGACGGGGAAAATGGGCGAGGAAAAGGAAATGCACCAAGTGGGGAAACCATAATTTTGGTGGGATCGATTCTTGTGAGGATGCTCCAGACACTTCAATTCAACGCCCATGAAATTGCTGGCTGGGATCCGAACGTGTCCAAGTCCTGTTTCATTGGGGGTGGGCTCTTTCCCACGCTCGCATTTTTCAATCACTCATGCAATCCAGCCATTGTCAGGTAACCAATCCCATTGTCCTAAACTTTCACTTTCTCCTTTCATCCCTCTCATGTCTGGATGCATCCAAGTTCAATTGGATTCCGTTTCCCATAGATACTTCATCAATGACACTGTGGTCGTCCGAACTGTGCGTACGATCCAACGGGGTGAGCCAGTGACGGAAAACTACGGTGCAGTTTTCACCCAATCCGGAAAGGAGGAGCGTCAGGCCTACCTCAAGTCCCGCTACTGGTTTGACTGCCAGTGCGAGGCCTGCCTCGACGACTGGCCCCTCTTCATAAATCTCTCCCGGGATAATTTGAGTTTCCGTTGCCAGAACTGCCGGTCCTATTTATGTAAAACGACGACAGAATCATTCAATCTCCTCCTCCGCTGCTCACGCTGCCTCAAACCAACTAACATGCTCCAAAGCCTCAAGTCATTAGAGAAGTCTGAGGGAAAGTTTAATCAAGCGACGGAATGCATGAATCAGGGAAAGCGGGAGACAGCTGCGGGGATCCTCCTGGAAAATATGAGCCTCTTCGACTCCATTCTCCTGCCGCCATTCCCAGACTATCATTGGTGTCAGGAGGGACTCCGGAAATGTTACCTGCCGATGGGCAACCAGTGCAATTCATTAAAGCTCAGCTCCCCGCCTGCGGGAGGATCAACAACCATTGTTGGCTAAAATCGTCCTATGCGTGCGAACGGAAGAGGGATTTTTAGCAGGAAATGATAAACGGAGCTCGGGGGTGTCATAACTTCACGCATCCTGTCATGAAAATAATTGGATTTTGGTCGTGTTCTCCTCCACGGTTTTCAATTAAACCTTTATTGCCTCCATTTGCAGTTTGTTTTAGGAGCAAGGGAACTTGTCATCATATTGTTATGATTCCATTTTAATAATAATATTATGTTTATAGGTAAAGGAATTTTTAAATTTATTAACACAATGTTGGTAATTTGTAGTTTGATTCTTAAATTAGTTGCAGAGCTGCTCAGAGCACCTGGATTCTAATGCCTAGAATGAATTAATTAAGTTAGAATAATCAACAAGGAATATTTTGCTGCTTATATTCTCCATTTTTTTTTGTTAAATTAATTTGAATTATTCAACAGGGTCTGCATTCAATTGCCACCATTTTAGTATTTGCTGCAGCAGCGATATTAAGGATTCATTTGCTTTAAAATTAACAATTGAGGTGGAAATTAAAATGGCAATGGCTTAAGAATGAGTATTATTACTCCCCCTATTATAAGGGGAGGATTCTCAATTTAATTAAAGAAGTTTAATTATGTACGGAGTAGAGAACTTTTGTTGCTTTTCCCATACTTTCACAACCTCCGTTGGTTTGGGTGAGCCAAATGAAATCATCTTCGATTCAAAATGGAATTGAAGAAAATTTAGTCAAATCCATTAAACTGACCCCTCATAAACACTTTCATTCAACTTCCCTCATATACTTTTAAATTTACCATTAACATAAATCGGATATGAAACGGAGTTTCCCAGACCAAAACGTTCCTTTTCATCCTCGCAGACATTCAGTTTGAATTTGAATATTGCATGCCAAATCCTTTCTTATTCACAAATTCAAGGCCTGCCATGCCGTATGCTCATCTCCTCACTTGAGCTTTTGTGCTTACTATTATTCTAATAAATAATAATATTTCTTAAGTTATAATAGGGTCACAGGTAAGTGGCGGGAGCAGACACGCAGCAGGCCCCCCAGGTGAAAGCAAACGAGAAAGGTTGGTGATGTGTGCGGGGAATAAATTGGAAATTAGCCCATGCAGAAGATATCGAAATCACAAAGGACATTCTTTCTCATCATTTCCACCCAAACCGAGTCACGCGAGACGTATGGGAAGGAAACAAGAATTATGCAAATAGCGAATGAAATCACAGATTAGTTTACCAACCGAGCGTATCCCACCGCATCAGACCGTCTTAGGATTTAACATCAAATTTATAAGCGTGAAAACACCAAAAACAGAACAGGCTGACAAGAAGAAAGGAAAGAAAGAAAAAAGATAAAAAGGAGTGAAAGTTTAAAACGGGCCATACTTTCTCTCTCTCGTCGTCAACATTTATGCGTGCAGGGTCGGTCAACAAGTGTTGGGCTGAATGCCTGACAACAACAATTGCCTCAATCCAATATATTTGAGACAATAAAATGGAAGGGGATGATGGCGTGCTCTTTAATTAAATTTCACCGGAGCGTCAACCTGTGGGTCGTAGCTTTTAAAGAGGAGTTGATGGGTGTGTGTACAATTCAAATGTGATCAGCAGAGACGAGAGGTATGTTGAGGGATCCCAGTTACTCATCCTGGGTCTTGGACAATGCGAGCAGGATCATTGTCAATTCCTTCCTGTTGATCTTCCCATCGTGATTAAAATCACAGCCCTGGAGAATGGTCTCTTCAAAGTCGAGCAAGTCCTGGGCATCATAGTCCTGCTTTGTAAATGAGAAATTAGGAAAGGAAACGTTCCTTTAATCACATTTTTACCCAGTTTCATACAGAAGACAAGAGAACGACGGGGGAGAGAACAAAGACAAGTCAACAGAACAATTTCGTGACCAAATCCAAAACAAGAGACAACAAGACGCATGCAAACTCATCATTCATGCTAATCAGAAGGAAGAAGATCCTTAGAATATAAACTCAATCAAACCTTTTTCGCCAACTCGAGAAGGTCCTTGAGAAATCCTCGGAGTTCCTCATTCTCTATCGTCCCATTGTTATCCTGGAAGAGAGGAGTTTAGCTTAATTACTGTTCAATTTCAATTAGAATCCTTCAAGTTGCTGCGCGACTCTCCCAGGAGGAGCGACCCGAGGAAAGGAACATCAACATTCTAATTTAAATTTAAAGTAACTCCACCAACGGAGTAGCAGGCAGCAGGGTCAAATTTTACTTACCCGATCGTAGAGAGCAAAGACTCGTTCGATATCATCCTTTGTTAACTTCGTAGCACCCTGCGGAAAAGAATGGAACGCCAGGAGTTAGCTGGGATTCTCTCAAGGCACAAGCTCTGCACTCCAACATGGTTTACTCCACACAATTGGTAAATCCAAGAGCAAGCGTTCTCAAATTTATGAAGCCAAATGCCTAGACTTATAAAGTCCCTTTCTGTGACGCAATGCAGCGAAGCTAAATATTTGTAGCGGAATAATAATAAGGAAGACCCTAGTGTTGACTACTTTCTCAGATTTTAAAATAAAGTGAATACAGGACACGACGACTGACTTTTCGACACAAGGAAGAGAATGCGTGCTTTTGTTTTCACCAGCAGAAGCAAGTGTAGCAGATGGTGAAAGTAGTCAAGAGTGATTCTTAATGGTTTCCATTCCCCCACCAAGCCGAGCCCACCGCGCTACCTATAGCCATGCTCCCCGGTGCGGTGGTCTTGGTCTGGCGGAGTATGCTGGCAGAATCTAAACACTTTTCATTTCAGCGTGTTATTAATGATTAATGCTCCGTAGGTGGGGGAAAGTGGGGCGTGACCTGGAAGCACAAACAAGCGGCGCGGGAATCAAGGTCATCCTGGCTGACATAGTCCGAGGCTCGCCCGCTCTCACGCAAGGAAACCAGAATTCTCAAGACGCTAAAGAATTCATGATCCCGTCGATTGGGAGGCATGCGTGTAAATTCCCATTAGGGTAACCAGCTACCAGGGCCACCAGAACATAAT
>Ga0194135_10001733_pt1 | contig 13113 bp, 11 predicted proteins | sample LitLau_LLRF_2013_FD_134024 | JGI IMG/M metagenome (GOLD analysis project Ga0194135, IMG submission 134024) | Freshwater sediment microbial communities in response to fracking from North America - Little Laurel Run_MetaG_LLRF_2013 (version 2) | ecosystem: Environmental > Aquatic > Freshwater >... | reverse complement strand
CTCTTCGACCCCTAATACCTTTCGATACGATGTGTTTTGGGCGAAAGGTATAACGTGCTTTAATCCGTGATTTTCCATGGCTTAAAATTGTAAAACCTAGATAAAAGAACATTTTAATCTCAATCTCGGCTCTAATAGTTTGCAAACTGTTAAATCGCAGAGTGCTAGCAGAGTGAATATGCTTTTGCTAAAGTATAACGGAAATCGTAGGAAACCAAAATACGTAGTGAAGAAAAGAGCATGCACATAGTATTTCGTAACACGAACATCATTGATTACAGTACAGATAAGTAAACTGTCGGCCGAGTTTCCACAGAACACACACAATATTGTTTGGGTTCACCGACCGGTCATTTCCATAAAAAAATATCCAATCTCTCGGCATTTCCAGAATCAACATAAACTTTGAAGTAATCTCTCACCTACCATTTTTGAATTCCTTTAACGCTAAGGGGATTCATAACACTTCCTAATGACGGGATTCTGAAAGGAGTTTATGAACTTGCTAAAATCTTGTCCTCTAATTTTTGTAACCAAATCAAACACTCCGCTGGATATGAACCCCTAAAAATATTTACGATCTTCAATATCTACGCACCTATAACGAACTATTAATTAATTATAAGTCTGATGATTTAACTACCGAAGTAGTTGAAACTTCTTTTTAAAACCTGCCTGAGGAATCTTGTAAAGTGATTGTCTCCTTTAAGCATTAAGAAAATGTTACGCACGCGAGAGGACGGTGATGAGTTATGTAGAGTCAAGACGTCGCTCAAGTGAGAAAAGAATACTCGTTAGTGAAAGCCAGTAATTACGGACGCGAAGCGGCATCGCTCGTTAAACAAGGTGCGAGCGTTTACGTCGGCGGCTCTTCTGCTCAGGGAAGCTTTCAATTAATCCGCCAAGCAACCTCAAGGAATAATATTGGGTATAAAGAGGTACCATTGCCGCTACATTTGATTAAAAAACAAATAGCAAAATTTATGGACAATCTATCAAGGAAAGAAGGTTTAGAGGTTGAGTTTGACCGATCAAGGGCGAACGGTACAATAGTCTTCAAACCAGAATTGAGCGATTTTAAGCCAATCAAAAGCACCGATTCATCGTTAAACCCGGGATAAAGGTACAATACGAGTATACGAGTATTGTACCGCTTGTCCTAAAGGAAATAAAAAAGTTGCGATTTCGGAGGCGTTCGTTGGTTTAGCCATTTGTTTTGAGCTATCTGCGTACAATACCTATATTTTCATTTAAAAATATTTTCACCCCCGTGTTATGTTGTGCCCCCTGATTGACAAAAGAGCAGTGCACAGCCAGGGATGGGTCATTTATTAATTATTATTAGTTAATAGTTCTTAGTTTTATTGTAAAAGGGACATATTATGTACATTACGAACAACTCGGTCTTTGGTCTATGTTTTTAAACTTCAGATAAGGATTTTTACGAATAGCAACTACTCATAAAACTTACAGATTCTATAGCTGAATCTGAAATGAGAAGCACTGGGCTCGAATTGGGCAACCATCCAACACCACTCCACATACAAAACATACAATATTCCCAAGTTTATTACAGAACCATTCGCCCACTGAGATCAGGATACTTATAGAGACATGTCTTTCTAACTTTCCTCAGCATCCATCCCATGGGGATGGGTAGGAACAGCCCTAGTCATGGCCCAATTAGAATGTTTTCGGTACCTCAGTTAGGTTGAGTTCGGTTCTAGGTAATCTTCTATCTTGACTTAGCCTTTCGTGCTTTTCCAAAGTACCCTGACGCGGGAATAAAAATTTCTACGATAATAGTTTTGGATAGAGGGCATTAATTATGGTTATGATATGAACACACGTGCATATTAAATTTAATCGTTACAACCACACGGACGCGATGTCAATAGAAAATCAGGCACAATTTCAACAAATCATCAATGGACTTCCCCTATTCCCCTCCCAATTTTATAACAATTTCTCAGCGTATTCCATCAAACCTCAGTTCTTTGGCAACCTCAGTCTTTCAATCTTCAATACACATCATTCTACGAGACAGTTCATTGCAAGAAATCAGGTTACAGTTTGATGATAATCGTACGAAATCGTACCAAAATATATTATGGTCAATTGAAAATATGTACTAACACTGCATTTTACGATCATAGATTGTTCTTTTAACAGGACAACAATAAGAATAAACATGCTTGAGCAAACTATGATAGATAAGTCCTAGGCATCGAAGGCACGGAAAACAGACAAAGTGCTAGATAACTTAGGCATGTGGGGCCAGACAGTGGGCAGATGCGCAGTCAATCAACGAGCAGGCATATGTGTTTGAACTATCATGACACTTTATAACAGGCATGTTTCTTCTGACGAATGACTTCTGAAGATCCCGTGTCTGTGTCCTTGCTTTGAACTTGAACCTGCCTGGAGACTGAAGACTAATGTCCTGTTTGAATAGAGTCAGGTCACACGTCACTCACAAGATGGATGCTCTGCGAGCTAGCCCACCACATTACCCTTTCCCTTAATCATTCATCGCTCTCTAACTACATCCGGATTTGACCTTCGCAATACAATGCATATTCGCGATTTGGGCTGAAGAACTTTTATTGGTCAAACGTATTATTTTCTATATATATATATATACATTATCTATGCCGGGCTGAGACAGCAGCAAAAAATCGAATATTAAAAGTTTTGTTATAGTCCCATATTGTCATAAACACCTGAAACAGCTCCCAGATAATCATTTTCTGGGCGAGTGTACTGTGTACTTCATAGTAAACTTTAGGTAAGGCAGAGATAGAAATCGAATGGAATAGTATGGATGGGTAATAACTGGGTGCATGGACCGCGCCTTTGCGTATATAAACAGATTCATAAGGACAATGATGCGACGGCCGACTGCACCCTCGTACTCTCCTCGGTTCTCCCAAGTCCAAATAGTTCCGGCATGTGGGAGTGCCGTTGCCATACTCGCAGCGGTCATAGACCGTACAGCCAAGCCCACAAACCCACATAGAATTGTAAACAATTAAATTCAACTAGTGGGGACTAAGAAAAATATCGCCAACTCCTGAAGCATAACCAGTGTGTTTATTTTAGGTTATTTAAGTTGACAAACCAAGTGTAAATCCGAGGCAATGCGAATTGCGGACCTGTCCTGCATCCGGAACTGCCAAGAGGACAGGAAAACTGGGCAAGAATGCAGCTATTTCACAGGGACCTGACAGCTCCTATTGAGCAAAGACGATCCCAACGTCTTCAATAACGAACTCCCCATTGTCATCTTGTGATCTCACACAATCATAGAAAAATGAAACACATGAACGATGTTGAGCTTACGGCAAGGCGAGATGACAACCTGACGTACTCTGAAGGTTACACCGCGCCTTTCATGGTAGGGACCACTTGCCGATGGAAGGCTGCAGACTCAAGTTATCGACTAACTAAATACTCAAGTCACTGCAAAAACCTACCCATTACTCTGGTCTCTCTCAGATTGTCCGCCGCATTATAGCCACTTTCTCAACGTTCAGCCTACCAAACCTAGATAAGGCGGATTTCCAACGAAAACTATCATACTAACTCCTGGGTTATTTACTTGGCTCATTCTCCTGGATTGTAGACCTATAGCTTCACACTATCATACAATATCCCTCTATTATTTATCCTCTAAATACTTATGACATAGGGTTCAGTTCTTATAATTAACACCTCTACAGTATGTGGAAAGAGCTGGCGCGCCCTCTTGGCCCAGCCAAAGAACCATTCTTTTAGAAATGATCAATCCAATGGCCACATTACTCTAATTCTACATTAACATATGTTTTGATGGGAGAAAGAGTAAAACTGTGTGCCGCAGCTCAATGTTTTGTTGGGCTTGAATTAAAATGACAGAAACTATTTTTACTTTCATAAAAGAAAGGATTTAACAGGAGTGAAGAAGCACAAGTAAGTAACGATAGTTATTGGCTACACTTCGTAAGATAAAAGATAACAAATTTAACATAAACATGTCACATAACTGCGGTTATCGCACAGCATAGGTCTCCGACAAAGTCACACTAGCTCCATTAACGAATGCTATATGAATAGTGTCAGTGTCTCTGTCGAATGCCAGAAGAGTGGCTTTAAAGTGTATTAAAGCCAGACTCTTGTACATGATGGTGGAGATGTTAAATAATACATTTTGGAGGGATTGGAGCCCCATCCCTGGCGTCCCGACACACCTCATTTATTGATACGACCCTTCCCAGTTCCAGGTTCCGAGAAATTTACCCATGCCATATGGTCGGGATGAGAGGAAAAGAAGTCCCCCTCACCCATTGTTCATATACGCAAATCCCTCCACATTCCTTCAGGGCTTAACTCTTTCCTAATGCGGTCCGGCGCGCAACGTCGACTCTCATGAATAATATTCAAAACATCTTAATGCTATCCACGAGAACCACATAATCTCATTATTCATGCCACGACCTTTTATAAGACGGGTCAATCCAAATACAGCACAAAAAATTATTTGAACCCAAAATGTTTCTCCTTGTACATGGCGCAGTGCCTGCTATACTCTGTCCGAGGCTTGGAGCGGAGTGAATTGGGCGGATCTCATGGCTGCCCAGGGCGCCTTTGGGACCGATTTTTATGATTGATAGTAGGCACGATGCTTTGGACGGAGTATAGACCTCTCCGCTCCAAGCCTCGGACAGAGTATACCTACATTTAATCACATCTAGGTATGCACCTTAACCAAAATGAAAGAATCCATTCGTTGAATCAACCATATTTTAACTGCTTATTCTATCCACCAGCCATGTAGGTCCACGTACCAAATGCACTCTTCAAACAATCCTAATTACTAATTTGCCAGTAACTAGTACCTATAGGTCAAAATCCAGTCAAATGTACTTTACTTACTTAAGTACTTGAGGGTGAGTGCGTAAATGCAGTTGAATGAATTCTTCTCCTTTATTTTATAAGCCTCTGGCTGCCCCTTAGTCATGCAAGCGAATAGCATAATCAGGCTACATTTTCTAGATAACTTAGCAACAGGTAGGTCTAGATAGGTATCTATCTTGCTAAGGTATAGTAATACAGTAAACTGAAACTTACCCAAATCTTCGACGAGCTTCAACATTACACCGCCTACATGAAGGTCACCTTTGACCCGGAGTGTTCTTTCAGCCTGAAGGTCCGTAACGAAGACGCGGAGCTTCCAAGAACCGTCCACCAAATATCCGTCAGAAATCATGATGACTAAATATTATACACACATTATTTTAAACACAGAACACTACACAGCGAGTTAATCCAAGGTTCACTCAAAACACACATCCACACAGCTCGACTGACCTCAGTTCACTGTTGTTGTTGACGTTAGCGGAACGCGGAATATCCCCCCTTCACAGACATAAACCATGACTCCCCACACGCCCATAACGGCTACTTCTGTATTTATTCGTATTAATTGTATTAGAATTTGTCATTTACTAATTAGTAGTTATTGACAGCATTAAGCACACCTAAAATAAATATAAAAAGTAAGGACCCCAAAAAAGGCAACAAAGTTTGAAGCATTTTCTGTCTTCTGATTGGTTGATTTCCTAGTTACCACAAACAACTTGTTGCTGGTCATTTTAAATCATTTCCTAAAAAATATAATAATAATAATTATAATAACCGCTTATGTATAATTATTATTTAATTATTATTATTAGATATTCTACAAATTATTATTTAATGTAAGTGTCGTCTGCACTCAACACTCTGCAGCGCCGCCATTTATTTACAAACATTACCCTGAAATTTTCAATTTTTTTTTAGAATCTTTGCAAATATCTAATGCACAGAATGCAATGCCTACAGAAATTAGTATGTGGATTAACGCGATCGAGAAAATTGTCGTCGTTGGCATGGTGTGTTGAACAATTATCTTCAAAGGCAATTATCAGAGTATCGGGAGAGAAATCTTCTGAATTTTTGCAAGGTCTAATCACAAATGATATGCGACACATCGCAGAAGGCGCCCCCAGCATTTTTGCTCTTTTTTTGAACACGCGAGGAAGGGTCCTTTATGATAGTTTTATATACAGTACCAAAGATAAAAGTGTGTTTTGGGTTGAGTGTGATTCCCAAGTCGAAAGCGAACTTCTTAGTCATTTAAAAACGTATACCGTTCGACGAAAAATATCAATTGATTCGATTTCTGATCAATTTTGTACTTGGGTAATAGTATCTAAAAAATTAGTTGACTCTATTTTTCCTTCTGTTGAATTTTCTTTGCTCAACAAAGTGGATTCTAGCCATGGTAATGCTCCCGAATTAACATTAAAAGTGGGAGTAGATCATATTGTAGTGCCAGATCCCAGAACACCTTCTTTGGGGTATCGTCTGATTATGAAAAAAGAATTACCCGTTTACGAAGTTTTTAATGATGCCGGGCACTCTACATTTAAGGGCAAAACATTTTACCAACGATTGAGGTACAGCTTGGGAGTTGGTGAAGGGGCCACAGAGTTACCCGTTGGAAATTGCTTCCCCTTGGAAGTGAATTGTGATTACTTACATGGTGTTAGTTTCCACAAAGGCTGCTACATTGGCCAGGAGCTAACTGCACGAACTCATCACACGGGAGTTGTTAGAAAAAGATATATGCCACTTTTCTTTAACAAAGCTCCCGAAAGTTTAACATTTGACTCTCCTGTAACAGCAGGCGATAAACCAGTAGGGAAAATCCGAGGATTTTCAAATAACGTAGGTCTGGGATTACTACGAGTCGACGAATCTTTATCTTCTGGAATTCTTCAATCTGGTAGCAGTGAATGTTCAACCCGAAGACCTGCCTGGTGGCCAACAGAAGCTCCCAAAAGGATTTAACTCTCCAAAGGTTGGCGAAACTATTATATCACATACCTGCTGTACTGGATTAAATATTTGTGGCCATATTTTTATAAACTGGAATCGAAATGTAGTGGTTGACGTTGCTTGGCTTTTTAGTTGTTTACTTCAAAATAATTCAGAGATTTTTGAATTTCAGAGATGAGCAATGACGAAGACACGCGGACTGCTGCGACGAAGGTGTTTATATGTAGTACATGCAATCTTACGGAGGAGTACCAATATTTTGGAAAGAAGCCACCTGAAAGCAACTATCTCAATCTTCTACAAGACAGCTACGTAATGCAAGATCCTTTCAGTCACCCCAAGGAAAAGCGTATGCTCCTGTTGGGATCCAACTGTTCATTGTGTATGAAGCCCGTCTGTTCGTCTAGTGAGTGTAGCGTATTTTACAATTTGCGTTACTGCCAACAATGCGCTGCGCAAAACTTACAATTATTCCCAAGGCAGCTGCAGGCAAAGTTAAATCTTAGCCAAGGTACGGAATCAGACTTGAAAAAATAGTATTAAAATACATTCGTTTGTAATTTGTAGGTGTTAAGGCTGGCTATAAACGTCTTTTATATATTTAAAAATAACATAGTCCTTCGTTGGTACTGGTACGCAGATTAAGAGGTTAGAACTTTCATGATTTTCTTTTTCTTGAGCTCTACCCCGCTCGGTCTTTTGTTCTGAAATAAAAAATTATAAAGTTAAGCCTAGATTCTTATTGGAAAGTTGTTTATTTGAAACACAGCGTTGAACTTACAAATTGAAAACTGAATTAATGAACTACACTACATATTTAACTAATTGTGGTGTTGCTAGTACACATATAGACATATATTAATAGATATCAATGGGCATAGAGAAAACAGCTGCAATCATGGAATATCCATGAAAAGTGCAATTTCCGGGATTATAATTTGGAAAAGACAAAAGATGTTTACTCTACTCACCTTTTTCTTTTTTAAAGTAACTGCTTGTTTTCCAGAAAACACAGAATCCGATTGCTGGCCTGTCGCTTGTTCTCTTTTTCTAAATTTCTTTTTTGGCTTTTTGCCACTTTTGCCTTGGGCCGATTGGACAGAACCACAGCGGTGAACTCTGATCGGTCTATTCTTAATTTCCGAATTATCCATTTTTAGAGCCAATTCCACGGAACTTGCTGACTTAAAATTAACGTAACCCAGACCTCGACTTTTATACGTATGTACGTCTTTTACAATACGAACACTTTCGATTTGCCCACATCCTTCGAATGCCGCCCAGAGCTCATCTTCCGTTAGATCTGAAAGCACACACTTGTTGAAATTACTGTCGGTTAAGAAAACATTAAACTCGAAATTGTATTTATACCGTAATTGGGTACCTACTTGCCTCAAAATATAAAATCCACTTTTTTGTAATTGATTTGATAAAAGTTAAATAACTCTTTTCTTTATAGGGGAGTCCAGCCTGGGGACTGGTTTTCAATTTAAATTAAAACTAGGCTACATAAAGAAGTTTTAGTTGCACAGTGCTGATTTTTGACCTTCTAATACAATTAATGCAAAAAAGTGGATTAAATTTTCCTAGCATTCAAGTACCTACCCTATTTTTATTACTAACCAAAAGGCAGACTTCTTAAAAATATGGCTTTCTTGGTGTCCGAGGAACCCTTTTCCTCTAAAACGTCCACTCGGAGGTGATGTCCATCAAGTAATGTTCCATTTAATGAAGCAGCCTCGAGAGTGCTTGAAGCTTTTCGGAACTTTACGTAAGCTGAAAGGGGCTGCCCCGCATATTTCTTAAGAATGGCACCTTCCCTTCGTGTTTTGGCTTCAGGAGCCAAAGTTATACAGCGGAAGCGAGCCTGAAACAGTAAAGATTGAATCAAATTTGGTAGACTATGAATTTAAAAATAAAAGCTCAAGCATAATTGAAACTTACATTTTCAACCTTTCCAAACGGGGAAAATAACTTAATTATGTCTCCAATTGTTTTGGAAACAGGAATATTTCCGACGAAAATGGTATTTTCAGTTTTCAGCTTTAGACGCCTTTTTTGTTCTTCAGGAGTGACCTCTTCTGATTTTTTTTTCTTCGGTAGCATTTTCGACCCTACGTTTGGTACATTTTTCGTGGTCGACTTCACAGCGACTACTTTACTTTTCTTTTGGGGGGTCTTGGGAGATACGTTAGTCAATGCAGGATTGAAATTATTTTTTGATTCTCTTCTTGATTTCTTTGCGGGGGATGGATCAGAAGAATCGCCGACAGGTGAGTCTGAAAAACTGAGCTTGCGTTTTTTAATCTTGATATCATTGCTCTCGCCAACGTTTTGAGATTTAGAGGAATGGGGCGTTTTTATAAATTTCTTCTTTGTTGACGAGGAGGGTCTACCTTTGAATGTCACAGATTTAGACGCATCTTTCGGTACCTTCAAAGTTTTAGTAACTGATGTTTTGATAGACTTCATCTGAAAAGTAGGTAGGTAGGAAATTCTAAATTATGTATAATTAGAATTGTGTAATGATTATTATCGAACGTTATAGCTATCGATTTAGGCACTTGTGCTGGTTGAACTTACATCCTTAATCCCATACATTTTTATACACCTACGCAGTAGTTAGGTACCTACTTGACAAAGCTGCAAGCTAATATTTACACCACGATTACTCTATAATAGACTTACAATGATTTACACGCTTATTAGACCGAACGGCAGTTTTTTAGAATAGAAGAAAAAAGGGAAGCGTAGCGCAGCCCAGAAATATAAACAAACAAACAACTTTTTGGATTTTGGTGTTATGTTGGCTCCAAAATTCGATAGATCGATTGTCGCCAGCAAAACTGTACCAACCGAATAAAATTTGTAATTCCAAAACAAAAAACAAATCATTGACGTGTATTTTTTTAAGCTCATTTCTTTTTTTTAAATAATTAAAATGACACTTATGACTATGGTTGCGCGGCTTTCAGATGGTTTACCATTGGCAGCAACAGTTCAAGAAGATGAGCAGGTACTAATAATATTGAACAGTTCAAAAATACCTACTAAAAGTAGAAGATTGCCTCATCCTTTTGATTCTTGGTACCTACCGACATTCATACAGCTACAGATATCATGTTTCAAATAATTATTTTCTTATTTTAGACTGGTCGTAACATTCTAGAGTATCAGAACCAAGCCAAGTTACTCTTCCGTAAATTAACGGCTGGAAGTCCTAACCGCTGCTCGATTGCCACTGGTCCCTTCATGTTTCAGTAAGTTGTTTAATGAATTTGATATTGATTAAATCTGACAGTAAACAGCGAACCACACTTTCTTTTTAAAAAAAAGTCTGGCAAGTAGGTAGTGTATGTGGGTAAAATTATTGGTAATTGCACTAGACATGGTCTTTAGGTCCCCTGTTCCACTAGGTCTAGGCGCTATGGTAACAGAGCCAGGTACTGAAGTTTGTACATCATGTACTTGAACATTCCACTAGTACAACTGTCAGAGTCTTGTAGTAAGTATGTATGTACGATTGGTGGTTACCTTTAGGTAACGGAGCCTATCTCGTACTTACTGTACGTAGGTAAATCATACCATGACCGAAATTTTTACCGACAGATGTGAAATACTTATTTTCAGTTAGAAGCTATAGAAACAAATTTTAGTGTAGGTAAGTATCTCCTTTTACCGTGGTGGTTGTGGTTGAAATATTTAAGTTATACTTCTATGTTTCAGTTATTTAATAGAGAATGAAGTTTGCTATCTAGTCTTAGTTGAACAAAACTTTTCCAAAAGAGTGGCCTTTGCGTTCCTAGAAGATATTGCCCTAGAATTCCATTCGCAGTATGGCAAAAGAGTTAACCTCGTTTCCCGGCCTTATCAGTTTATTGAATTTGGTGAGCATCATCTGTTTTATAACTATAGATAATATTGTGAGTATTGTGTCTTCTTCTCTGCCATCTCTATATATTAAGTCCGTTCAATCCACAAATGCCAGCTCTTGACTCTGACTGGCTCAGGTTAAGGTGTAGACTACACTAAGTTCCCGTGTTTGCTGGTAATGATGAGATAAGACCTGGCGTGTTTAGCGTGTGATACGGACTTTACTAGCATTCTTTAGTGAAACTTGGCACTCTCTCAACTTAGATTACACTAAACCAATCACATAAATTATTTTCAGATACTTACATTCAAAAATCGAAAAAGACGTTCTCTGACACAAGAACTAGAAGAAATATCACTAATCTTAACACAGAGCTGCAGGATGTCCAAAGAATTATGGTGCAAAACATAGACGATGTATTACAACGTGGAGCTGTACTATCTGAGCTTGATACAAAAGCGCAGAATTTGAGTTTTTTATCCCAAGCATACAAAAAGGACGCAACAAACCTTAACAATAGATCAATGCTCGTCGTGGGAGCAGCAGCAGCAGCGCTCGTCTTCGTTTTTGTCATGTATATGTTTGTACTCTGAGTTTCCATATATCATGTTTCACTGTCGGATTTCCAACTTATTAGGACACGCAATCGAATGTAACCTCGTAGTCCAGGAGTGCCTTTAATGAGTCGCTGTGTCCTATAAGAAGCCGACTAATACCATTACGAGCTGACTCGACTCATTCGAAAAGTACAGGTCTATTGTCAGCAGTTCAGTAGGAATATAGAATTTCTAAATTCATTAATCATGCAACTATGCAAATTCTAAGAAGATGCATGGAAAAAAGTCTTTTTGACTTGGGCTGCATATCCAAGATAGCCAGGTCCCATAGGCAAGTGAATATCCTGTCGTTGTGTTTGGACGACTGGGGGATGTAAACTATAGATGTAAATAAAAATTGCACTTGTTGACTAGTTATAATAATTAATTCATATTTTAAATCTCAGTGTCAAATGCTTTTTTGGTTATGTACGTGTACATAATATATTTATAATAAAGCCTATCCAAATTAAATTTTATACGGCTAAAAATATAACACGAGTGACTTAGTTCAAAACAGGTCCCACGATTACGAGGCAGCCATGTCCAGTTCCCTCTGCAAACAATTAATAAACTATTACATGAATTATAAGGCTGTTCTTTACAATGGATCCAAGCCAAGTTGATTGACTTCTTATGGAAATAACATTAAGAACTAACTCGACTCAATAAAAAGGAACAGGCTTCTATTTCACATCATCTAAAAACCCTGTTAGGTCAGTTACAACAGAATAAGATTTTTGTTGTTTACTCCAGCATGATATACCTACGTATTCATATAATAGCAGCAAACACCCTGCCAAAAGGAGTAGACATGACATAAGCAACAAATAGAATGCTTACCAGGGAGGGACACAGTCAGGAAGGTGGAGGGGTGTAAAGCACTCGGCGCTGCGGTTCAGGGGTGTAATGGAGCCTAGTACGAAATTTTTCCACCCTATGATGCTGAGGTGAGCCGGGTACGGAGCTACATTCCGTCACTCGCCGAGGGGGCGGCTGGGGAGCCGCTGAACCCACATACCTGCGAAATCCAATATATTTCTAAAAAGGACGAAATACGGTTTGTAGTTATGTAGATAGATAAACATTTTTATTTGACTGTTGGCCTCCCTATGTACCAACGTACAAAAAAGGGGTTGCCTCAGTGCGTAATGCTTTTCTGGGCTTTTCAAATTTTGCACATTGGCCCCATGTTAACCAAACACAAATTCGAACCGGGAAATAATTTCAACTATTAAATTTAAAGTCTCTTTATTAAGTGTGGAACTCCGTATTAATTAAAGGCTATAGCAAAACTTTACATTTATTTATTTACTGACCGCGGTTTCCGTTTGAAGCCATCGTCAAAACAAACAAAATAATAGTGGTCAATGCAATCAGTTGTAAATTTTTCCTAGGAATTTGTGAAAAGCATAGAAAGTACTGTGAGAACCCCTTATGTTAAAAAATTGAACCATTGTGCACGTTATAGTGTGTAAAATCACCTTCGGGAAAGGGATGGAGAGCCTTCTAAAATGCGGACAGGAGAGTGGTCATGCATGGTGCGGCGCAATGGCAGGGGCGACTGGTCCTTGTAGCGGCCAAGGCGCGGCGGCGGCTCGGGGCTGTGACTAGAAGAGATGCGAGGAGAGGGCACGCGGCCTGGGCGCGGCGGGAGAGGCCCCTTCCCCAACTCTTCTTTCAGTCCTACAAAACAAGAAAAACACATTGAAATTTAAACTTGACGGTATACCGCGTATTGCTCACCGCGAGCTCACTAATCATCTTCCCGACTCTTACTTT
>Ga0194135_10001732_pt1 | contig 13117 bp, 13 predicted proteins | sample LitLau_LLRF_2013_FD_134024 | JGI IMG/M metagenome (GOLD analysis project Ga0194135, IMG submission 134024) | Freshwater sediment microbial communities in response to fracking from North America - Little Laurel Run_MetaG_LLRF_2013 (version 2) | ecosystem: Environmental > Aquatic > Freshwater >... | reverse complement strand
GAGCTTGACGGTACTGTCAAATGGAGGTACCTTCGCAGAAGGAACCTTGATCGATGAAACAAGTAATGATATCGATTCGCAATACTTAGGAGAAGGGAGCTTGACGGTACTGTCAAATGGAGGTACCTTCGCAGAAGGAACCTTGATAGATGAAACAAGCATGAATATTACGGTCGAAGATAATGAATCCTGCGATGTCAGTGAGAACTCTATGGAATCCCTTTCAGACGTAGATAACTTGCTGGATGGAGGGATGGATCTTCGCACCATGCAGAGTTGCAGAGTGATTGTGTATCGCGATCAAAACTTGGATGAAAAAGCTAAAGTCCTCAAGCAACTGACTTCCAGTGACTTTAAAGTAAAATGCAATCAGTCACAAACAATTGTTAGTGAAACAACAGATTCTGCTTTTGAATCTTCTGGTGGTATGGAAATCACAGAAATTCATGAACCAACAGCAAGGGACGCGCGAGATGCTGATAATGATGGAAGTTCAAGTTCTTCTACTATCTCATCTGTACCTGCATCAATCTCATCAGATAAATCTTGGCCTTGTTATGAAATCGATTCTTCTACGTCTGAGAGCAGCGATGAAGATTTATTCAACAAATTGCCGATAAAACGACGACGTGGAAGACCTCGTGGTAGCACAAAAGCAAAATCCAGGCCTATTGTAATTGAAACAGACTCTGAGGCAGATGATGATGAAATTTGCATTCTTGTTTCCGGAAGCAGTGTGACCAATCGAAACCGAAGTAACACGAGATATAGCCTGCGCCGTAATCCAGCTTCAAACAGATCATTCTCGTCTCCTATTAAACGGTGTAAGTGAATTAAGTGAAATAATGATTAAACATTTTAATAAAGTTTATTCTAGTTTTAAAACTGGAAATATGAGCATGGAGATACTAGATAATTGATGTATAATGTTAAGGATTAATAATGTTAATTAATTTTTAGATTAGAGACACTCCACCCCCATAAAACTCCATTCTCTCTTGCGGTTGGACGAAGGCAAGCCAATCCGAAGTGTGAGTTGGAAGTAATCCCATAGATTGACATTTGTACAGAGCAAGTCCCAAGTTAACAAGATTTCCGAAACAGTACACCAATTTTTGAACCAGATGATGACTCCCTTCAATCATCTTAAAAGCTGAACCCAAACTGAAAAGGGCTTTGATGGGACGCATGAACAACATTCCCACCATCATTATTGGGAAGATAGAGATCGAATTTCCAGCCATGTACATCAGGAACAAATTCATCGGCACCTAAAACCACACATCGTCATCAATTGATGTACATTAACTGCATTAGTATTCCCTATTAATAGAGTACTTTAGTTGACTTGTAGTTTCAATATTATTATTATTATTATTAGCTATCTATAACTAAATAATCTTTGACTTCACCTGTTTTATCGGAGCTAGTGCGAAGTCCCAGGAACGCTTTACAATTAAGTTAGGATCGACATCTCTGGAAACTTCAGTATGGTGATGAGTGACATTCGCATTAAACCCAGGTGGATTGGCCACGTCAGATCTCATTCTGTAAAACAACATCAATTTGTAAATAACAATGAATTTTAACTAGTAAAAAGTTGAAAAACATTAATGTCAAACAAACAAGTTAAGTTTAAAATACTAGTGTACTCACTTTTGGCTTAGAGAGAAATCCAAATTCCACTTGAATCTCTTTTGCTGCAAAGCTTTGGATGATCCACCTTGACAAGTCATTTCAGTATTGCACTCGACGACTTTTGAAATCGCACAGAGAGTGGACTTGCGGAATTGAAAAATTTGATAAAGGTGTGGACTTGGAGAGCTAAATTAATTTAGATTTTGCAAAATGTGAACAAAATCTGTCTGTGAGATGAAAAGTGAGGATTTGCAAAAAGTGCGCCAAGTTTTAATGAGTATCGTCGTTCAAAGTTTCAATGGGCAAAGTGAGTGAGCTTTTGTTTACTTTTGAGGAGAGCGAATGAACACGTGGTGGTGGCCGACTTCGTAAGTCCCCGTTTTGCCTTTAATTTATATACTTGTGTGGTCAGAATTTTGAAATTGTCGAATGTCCAGAAGAAAAATGACTCAGTTTATAATTGACAAGACTTGTGGGAATTCTTCTGGGAAAGCCAAGTTAGGTCACTTGACTGTGGACCTAAGAAATGTAGCGACACCCGGGTTTCTCGTCCATACTTTGGTAATCTCCAGTTATGACTCTTTTAGAATGAAGACATGATTGTAAATATTTGAATAGCAATTAGTTTTTGTAATTGATTGTAATATGTGTTGATGTTTTTACAGGGAGGGAGTGTTCCCCATTTAACAGCGGATACGATTAAGTATTCCTTCCCTAGTGAACATGAGCTGCACTCGCCGCCACTTGTTATCTCGGTGGATTCCACTTACTCGTTGAAAGATGTTCTCGGAACGGAGAATTCTGGAGGGATTGCAAAGTTCGTGGGACTTCCATATAGCCCTGTGTTTTTAAACTTACACAACTCGCTGGTTCCATTGAGAGGAGGGTATAATGATAAGAATGGAGTTGCTATTTGGACTAGAACTGGACGGACGTCGATTGATAGTAATGGTTATCAGCAAATCGTGAAGGCTTTCAAACCGAGTATATTTCAAGGTAATTTATACCCGATGAAATATAATTTACCAAATGCATGGATCATTATTTATGTCTCCCTTATTTTTATTTTTATTGAAATAGGAATTAGTGACTATGATGTAACTGAATCAAGTGGATCGAAGCGTGTAAGAAAGTCAACTTCTCGGGCGATAGAGCAGCTTGAAGAAATTAGCAAAACAAAGGTTTCGGGGAATTCCCCTGGATATTTTGTAACCATTGAATCTGCTTGGGTTTCTGCTGATGAAGCTATAGCAAAAAATACAGTAGCATCTTTAATCGAAAAACAAGACCAGATTCAAGGCTTTGTGATTCAAGGTATAAGTCACACGCCCACGAAGGAAGTTCCAGTGGATAAGAAGTACTTGAAACAGTCCGTGGTTGTTAATGATGTATGCTTAGATTTGGTGGAGAAAGTCGTTTCATTATTACCGTCAGAGAAACCCAAATATGTTCCTGGTCCTTTCAAATTGCCTCAAATTATTGAGCTAGTAAGATGTGGAATAGACTTGTTTGATTCGTCTCTTGTAACTAGAATGGCAGATGATGGGGAAGCCTTCAATTTCGATTGTCTAGTAGAGAACGGGTTTTTGCGTAGTAATAATGTTCTTAATGAGAGTTTGCCCAAAAGAAACGATGAAACTCAGGTGATGTCGGAAGTCAAATCTACGAACAATAACGTAATTTTGTTACTAAAAGAGAACAGGTATGTGGCTCCCGTACGATTGATTTAGTCTATATGAATGAATATTTTTAATTTTATACAGTAATCAATTTCTAGGTTTTTTTCCGACTTTGATCCCATTTCGAAGTACTGCATGTGCTACACATGTCGCAACCATACCCGTTCGTACTTAAATCATCTTTATAAAACTGATGAACTACTTGGTCCTGTCTTACTTATGATGTGAGTTCGAGTCATTCAATGTTTTGTCGTTTCACTTTACCTCGTCGAAAGTTAAATAAGTTAACGTAACTGATTTTTGTTTTTCAGCCACAATTTGACTCTATTTAGCGAATTTTTTCAAACAGTACGCAAAGCTGTAGCAGATGATAGCATTAGTGAACCAATTTCAAAGAGTTGTATTGATTCTTCTAGGTTAATCAAGCTTCAAACGCTGGTGCAGGATAAGTGACCAAAATATTTATAATTATTTAAGTACCATGATTGTAATTTTGTTACAAACGACCGGCTTTTCTTATTCTTTGATAGATTTGTTACTAAAAAGTTTAGATGTACCTGTTAAGTAAAAGAAATTATCATCATATATCTGTTTTTAAGTCTTTTATTGTCTGCCGAAAGTAAATCAAAACATCAGAGACTCAGACAAAATAATATCACGTTCTACAAAGAAATTATGCAACACAACCCTTCCTGCGAAATTATCTTCATACAGCTACCAGGTAAATAACAGAACAACTACAGGTTACGATTATCAAGCAGTCTTTACGGTTGAGAAAAGTTAAGAGTCAGGTAATCTTATTGTTTTCATTTTTTCGATTACAGGTGAGGGATGCATGTAAGCCAAGACTCCCTTCGTGTTAAGAGGTTCAGTATCTCCTGAAAAATCTATTTTGTCTCCACCTAGGGTTGACATAGTCCCTCCCATTGCTGTCATTAGCGCATAACCTGCACACAGGTCCCACTTTTTTATAGCTGTGACATGAACGTAAACATCTGCGCGATCCTCCACAACTTCCAGTACTTTAAACCCTACGACACAATCAAAAAAACTTAATGACAATCAACAAATCAAACTTTTACCAGCAAGTTACTCAAAATTACCTGCGCCTGCTGCCGAAATGACATTAAACTTGTCGTTGGATCCTAAAACAGTCTTAGTGTAATTTTGTACATTCCCTGCGTGGGATCTCGAAACTATAATTCTAATTGGAGAGGACAGGTGAGTATCTTTACTGTCTCGAACGAGATCTACAAGCTCAGCTGCTTTGTTAAGATTTGACGAGTGCCCATGGCCTTTTACAGCCCAAAAAGTTTCACTTTTGAAGGGCCTGTGGATTACTCCTATCACGGGAATGCCTTTCACTGCAACTCCAACCATAGTTGTCACATATTCCAGGAGATTCTCTGTATACTCCTTTGTAGCCTATATATTTAATGCATACTCTTAATTCACTTTATGACCAGACTCCATTTTCTTAACTACGTTGGAAACTAGTCACATACATCTAGAGGATCTATCCAAATTGCCACATCGTCCGCCTTGACAGTCTCGTCGCCAACCATTGAAGTAGATACTTCATCATCATCCAGTCGGGGCAAGGGCACATCTGACAATTCTGGTGCTTCAGTATGTTCTTCGGAAATGACCTTGACTCCAGGAAAAGCTTTTCGTAGTCCGTAATACATAACCCTGTGGGATCGGTAATCGCCTTGAGTTGCGCTATCTTTTACCCCCTCCTTTGTCTTTCCTGTATTGATTTAAATGCATCATAAATTAAGTAAGCCCGTCACAAGTCATCTTTATCTTGTGATAGTTGAGTTAAATGATACCTTTAATGTCTTCTTCAAGTTCTACAGCTCCTTTTCTCACGGCAACAACCTCAAGACCGCCTCGTTGTGCAACATCAATGGCTGCTACGAGTAAAGCTTTTAAGCTGACTGTCTCATGGGTCCTTCCAGAAGGTCCTGACGAGGACTTAAAGGATCCACTAAGAATTTCAACTCCTCCATCTCCTGACAGACCTCTTCCTCCAAACGCATAGATCAGAATGAGAAACCCCACCACAGCGATGAAGATAAGTCCAGTCTTGTTGAATCTCACTGCTCCACCCAAATTCATGTTAGTTATATTCACACAAGTAAATTCTTATCACTTAAACTCATCACAATTATAGAAGTCTTCTTTACGTCACAAGATGAAGTCGAATTACATTCACTCTTATTTAATTGTAGTTTTTGTACCTGTTTGCATGCTTAATATCCTAATTATTTAATGTCCTTCAAGACAGCAGTTCTTTTGTTTCTTGCGTGTACTTTCAGATCTTTTATTGGGGAATACTTGTTATGTAAGTAGTACAGCTCAATCAAGTTTAAAATTCAAGACTAACAATAAGTACACACAAAAACCAGGGCTTACAATAAAATACAAGAGCATTGAACCACATTTCTCTGTTTGTTCAATTGCTTCCTTTATTGAAAACTTCTATGTACACTTTCTCTTTTATTCATGGTTTATATACTATGCAGAATTATACAAGTTTTTTTTTAAATAGGAAACACAAGAATGAGAGATAACTTGGATATATTGACGCGAACAACACAATGTGGCAGTCTGGAAGAAGCTGGAAATTCACCATAAGATCAAGATGATTGTCACAAGCGAGAAAGCAGTAAATATGAGGCAGCAGCATTCATATTCCTATCCTAAAAAACAACATGAGGAGATTGGCTTTCATCTCATCTTATGCAAAAATAGTTTAAACAGAGAATAACAGAAATATTCCGCCAATCTCTTTGCAACAAGTATAGTCTTTGCCAAATACTCTGAGCTCCATAAATTACAACGTATTTCATAGGTACGCATCTTCTTATATATCAGTCTTAATAATACATATGAATCAACTATCTTCGCCTCATGTCCTAATCATGATTTATGTTTACTTTACAGCTCGAGAACCCGCATCTACATTCTTTGCACACTATGATCATGATGTGACCTCTCCCTTAAGTCACCTTAAAAATAATGCAGAAAGCCTAGCAGTGTTACTACAAACAAATACAAAGACTCGTATCCCATATATGAACCACCAGAAGTCTCTTGTTCGTGGCACCAAGAGTAGATTGGCTATATGCACAGAAAGAGAGTAGATGCAATCGCCTTAACATTGAAACGCAAAATCAGAATATCGCCTGACAACAGACACCAGTGGAGTAGCCTTACGTCTCAAACCAACTACTTTTATATGTACCCTTGAGGGACTTAACAAAAGTGTCTACCTGATCATCTGCTCAACAAGAACCCATAAAGAAGCCCTTTACCTACACCAACAGAAGTACCCCTGGTATGCCCAAGTGTCTACGGCTTTACAAAGAGGGGCTCGGATGGCAGGCTGCAGGATGTTTTGGTCTGTGAAAGGCTGTAAGGTTCATCTGTTCACTCATATGATTCATGTTCACCCAACACTCACCCACAAAACTTAGTTATCTCTCGCTATTATATTAACTGATAAGTCTCTTAGAGTATAAGTTCGTCCTGTGTAAATAATATACTTTCTCTAGTTCCCCCATACCAAACTAATAAATACCAAACTGTAATTTATAAAGCCTTCATATCTTCCCTTAAAGTGTCCCTTCAGTCAAAAGGGAGTCTCATCAGCAAACGAAGGACAAGTTAAATTATATATTACACACAAAGTGTTCAATAAGTACCTCATTAAATTGTTATTATAAATATATATATCAAAAGTACAAACCACGTTATGATTACAAAATGTGTCGTTAAGAGTTTGTGAGCATTTAGATTTAGATATTAAGTAAGCAGAGATACCTACGCTCGTGTGGGACTCGTATTGGGAGTCTCCATAAAAAGTTGTGCAGTTTAATTTGCACTCACTCTCAACTTCTTGACAAATAGAAGACACAAGTTCTCTCGATCGTCTTTGGGTTCAACAAAGAAACACTCTTTTCCTTCTTTTTATAAGTCAACTCACAAACTTAACTTTTATTTATTCCCATTAAGTAGTTAGTTTTTGTATTACTGAGTTGTAATTTTAGTCCAGTTCTGACTCTTTGTGCTCTTTTGAGATACAAGAGATTTTATTTATATGTAAAAGCAGTGTGTAGTGTGTAGTATAAATTACTACACGAGCACTAATTTCAACATTTTAGAGTGCTGTAATATTTAAAAGAGAATTGTCCTAATTATTTTTCTACATTTTGTACCTCTCGCATCGAAAATTTTACTACATGTTGTTATAATTTATTAGTTTAAAAAAAGTCGATTTAAGTGTAAATTATTATTTTTCGGGGTGTGTATATGTTTTTTAACAATCCGAATTTCGATTTTTTGTGCTATCATGATAGCTAAGTTGATGGAGTGTAGAAGTGTATAATTTTGAGGATTATAAGATTTAAGATAAACGGGGTGAAGAAGAAGGGGAAGATTAATATGGCTGTAATAATTTATATGTAACTGTAAATAGCTTTTTAGATGGGAAAATCGTAAACTTTAAATTTAAGTAGGAAGAAGTTAGCTGGTGAAGTGGAAGAAGCAATTAATCAAAAGCAGATTGTGATTATTCTGAAAAAGTACAAAAATTCTGTGTAGATTAATAAGACACGGGTCCTTAAAAGGGTCTGTACTGTAAGGGTGTGTGAATGGAGATAAGTTCTTAAAAGGGACAGCACAGTGTGTGAAGATGCTGGACCTAGAAGTAAGTCCAGAAGAAGGACTGCAACATGATCACTGGGAATTCATTCTTGGTAAGTACCCATTTGAGATTCAATTGTAAAGTATTTCGTTCATTTTTTGTCTATCACATGTGAAGACATTAAGGTTTGAGGTGTCAAGGTGTGTTTATGGTTTAAGACTAAGACGCATATCATTGATATCATTAAGTGGAAACCAGTATGGTCGATCGCCGATTATATATGTGTGTGTATGTTTTTATTATTACATTACGTCACACATATTTGATCATTGAAATTAAATCCAGTTCCAAACTTGCGACGAATTGAGGTTATTACATATTAATATTATGTTTAAGTGCAATGTGTTTTTCTATGCAGCAATAGTAAGTAATGGCTGACTCAACAATTGGGGCAGTCAAATACACACACATTCATACAACATTTACAGTAAATCCTCTGATGAAACTTTTTGCTGTTTTTGCAAATTCAGTAATTGATTTCATACTGAACTACGCAGTCAGAATAATAACGCCATATAATACTCGTTTGATATTATAAATTACATTCGAATGTATCGTTCACTATGATTTTTGCAATTTTGCAGGAATGCATTTCTCACAAGCAGTGGCCATTCTCCAGTCTCAAGTGAGGACGATCAAGTCAGCAAATGTTATCTACAATGACCAGGTGCGGGGCTTTAAAAACGTTGATGATGACGATGATAAGCTATTAATGTTTGGTCACATATATTTTCCATGTGTTTATATTTGCCTATAAAACGTGATGGGTAAAGGTCAAGCTTATTGGCTTATCATCGTCTATAGGTCGTTGTCACTACTGCATTCAATATTTGCTTTTGAATGAAGATTAAATGGATAATTTTTATGACCTTTTTGACCCGGAATTATGTTAAATGAACTCATCCATTTCTACTTTATGAATTGCAGTTCCCACTTTCGCATGATCTCATTCTGGACCTGCCGCAAGACGGTCTGCGTCTTCTGTTCGACTCTAAATCCCAACGGCTCAAACTCATCGAGATATACAATATGAAACTTCTCCGACTAAAATACTGGTTAGCTAAGCATAGTAAAAATAAGAGTGATCCGATCTGAACAAGTTGATGGCGATGGGGTTTGATAGCAGTGATGATGGTGATATCTTAAATATTTATGCTTGGATTTTTAGTGGGACGGTTTTCAATGGATCAGAAGTAATTCCAACTGTGTATCAGATTGACAACTGCTTTGGAGCGACTCGTCCAGGAACATTCGACAAAGAGAGACAACTTTTCGCCCTGAACTTCCGAGGCTTGAGCTTCTACTTCCCCGTTGAGTCTCAATTCGAGCCCCATCTCAGTCATCACGGACTTGGCTCTTTACGCTTCCCCGGGGAAGCCACGCCCATTCTTTCACGCATAGTTATCTATCATGGGAATAATCCTGCCGAGACTCCTGTGCCACCCATTCCTCCTTCCGTACTCAGAGGTGGAGTTTATGTCGATGAATGTCAAGTGCTGAGGGATGAATCTGGAACTTCGACAGTAGGCTTGAAGCTGAAGCTCTTCTCGCATTCCATGCAACTTGATGAAGGACAAATACAATTTGAACGGGAACTTCGGTTTGGAGATTCAGCTCAGTGTATTGCGGCCAAACTGGGAACTCCAACCAAGATTTACTACAAATCCGACGATAAAATGAAAATTCATAGTAAAGAAGCCCACAAGAAAGTTACCAGTGAAAAGTCCGACTTCTTTTTTAACTATTTCACCCTCGGAATGGTAAGTTCTAATTTTATTTATTCACACGACTAGTTATTTAATTAAGATATTTTTGTTTTCCAGGATGTACTATTTGATGCTTCCTCAAACCGTGCAGTCAAATTTATTCTTCACACGAACTTCCCTGGACATTATGACTTCACTGACTACTATCGTTGTCCGTTTATTCTCACATTAGGAAGGCCCGAACGCCCTGGAGTAGGAATGTACGAGATCTCATCATCAATAACTCCTCCATCTGTTCCCAGCAGTAGCAGTGGTGGAGAGTGCGACTCATCTCCGACAGAAAAATTAATTAGTGGATTGTCATCCGCGTCGATTTCTGCAGGTCCTCCACCCGCCTCATCCCAAGGAAATAACAAGTCTGGAAATAGTAAAAAGAAAAAGAACAATGGAAGCAACAATAACGGGAAGAAAAACTCACAGCAAGGAAACTCTAATGTTCAGAGCGAATCGAAGACTCAACCATCAGATTTGCAACTTCTGGGACGAACCGCCACCACATCCGGACCAGGTCCGTTGGAAACAACATCTCTTCGTAGAGGACCCTCCTCTATCGTTATTAATTGGGACACTCGTTGGGACGAAGTTCGGAGCTTCTTATCACTGGATAAATCAGAACGCTCTCGATTGGAGAAACCAGTAGTGCTGACTCGTTCTTCTGCAAGCAATCCATTTGGACCGAGTCTATGCTATGGAGTGCAAGACATGATCTTTGAAGTGATGAGCAACGACCATTTAGCATCTGTCACTCTTTACCACTTCCAATTTGACGACACGCCTGCTTGACATCCAGTTAGGATAATTAGTCGTCACTATTGTAGAATGTACCGTAAATATTATCGCTGTTATTATTCTAAAAAGAAAAGCTATAATAGACGTATGCGTATGACCAACAGTGTATCTTCTTATAGATTCCCTAGTAATTTATTTGACGAAGAATAAGTCTCTAGTTTTGAAAGAGACTATCGGAAGTGGAAAATGGAGATAAGATTTCGTTCATAGTTATTAAACTGTATTGAAGTGAACCTCACAATATTGTCAGTAAGATGTCATAAGATAAAAAGTTATATAGCTGTCTCATTATTTACGGAGCTTACAGAGCAGAAATCATCAGGTTATTATTCTAATGTCCCTTATTGGGCGCTAGTTAATCAAACTGCGTCTCTCCTTTGAGGAATCAAATGTCGTCCTCAAACTGTAAATGCAAATTCTGTTAGCCAAATAAATGCCGGGTGATAGTTAGAAAAGCGTAGAGTTAAAATATCGTTTGTCTTCACCGGAAATGTACTTGCAAAATACAATATTAATCAAAAAAAGATACGTTGGATCATTAACCTTAGTGTTTAAAGTATTTATATAAAACTTAAGATTTTATATGTAAGTATAACATAAAGTTGCCAGTCACCACCACCTTCAAACGAGAAAATGTACGAAGTTTACACACCTTCCATTTTCCTTCCCTTCAGAAAATTCAATAATGATGAAAATCAATGTTACTGTTTATTTGCTAGTGATGCATAAGAGACCTGCGAACTGAACGAGAGTAAATGTACGATAAAAGATTTATTTCTAAATCCAGTCATTCACTTAAATCAAGATGTGATAGGGAATTATTATGTATTACCGTATTCGCACGATAGAATTAGATTCGGAGATTAAATTCATGTAGGAGTAGTCTTAAAATCTCAATATACATTCGCACATATTATTATGTAATTAGTAATTAATACAAAGAATAACAAGGTAGCAAAGTTGAATTACTAAGAAAGAGACAAGAAACCGATAGGCTTTCATCCGATCACATTCTTCTGTACTGTGTAACGTGTCGGCAGTTGTATAAATATTATGATAGTACGAGGCTGTATTGTTATGCAGAATAATAGTTTTACTGGAAGGTGTCTTAAATTAAAGCATAAGTCTATGAATTCCTGTAAATCCTTCCTTTCTCCGACACCTATCCGAAAATGTTGTGTCATTAATTAATGTCATTATACTCTACACACAGTAAAGTTCGAGATCCACCTGTGAATTATAAAGCGAACGAGTGTGCAACAAATAATATACTTTAGTTAACAGAGACTAATTACTTATCAAAATTTTTGGTTACATACTATTCGTGTATTTGTAACTTTATTTAAAATGATCGCAAATCGCTCGCAAAAAAACCTGCAATAATTTTAAAATATAAAATGCTTGACATGGACTTTGATTGCAAATACATAATTGCAATATTATAAAATTAGAATTTAGGTATACAACTGTTTGTAGATAGAGAAAGTGCAAGCACGCGCAAATTGTGTAAAACGTCCCGTTTTTGCGTAATAATCATAATTATTTTATTATATGTTCAAGTGTGTAATGTGTGTGACTGCTATTCATGCAGACTACAATTTTAGATGTAGACTCCAATGGAAACTCTGGAAATAATAAGAAAGAATCAACACGTTAAAAAAAGAAAGAAACGAAAAAAAGAATCGATGAAAAATAAAAGAAAAAAACTTTTCTTAAAACTAAATCTGACTTTGACTTTTAGTCCGAGTGTTTGTTTAAAATGGCCAATCGATTTATTGCGTCGATCTCATTAATAATTAGTCTGTGCTTTTATGCATTCATCGCAGTTGGAGCTCACTCAAAAGGCACTGCTGCGAAGACCTCACAAGAATGGCTTAGTTTTGTGTAATAGTTCAAAATATTTCTCGTTGACCTTTGAAGGGATCTTCACGCAATTGTATTTCTTTTGGTTTTTAAAGTCACTTTAGGAATCCTTCGTCAGTAGCTCCGCTTATTATCCAATGTTCGATGCTTCTTTCTTCTATACTTGTACTGGTTGGACTTTGCTAGTACGGAACTTCTGGAAGATATTGAAAAACCTAATCTATCACATTTCTATCAATTGCATACGTTTTAATTTGGCATTTGAATTTTTAGCGTGGTGATCCTTGTAATAGTTATGACTTTCCATCATGTTATATGTGACCGTGATCCCTACAAAGTTCCAACTTTTGTCAAGCGTTCTGTTCAGTTCGATAGTGATACTGAATCTTCGGAGGACGAAGGAGCACTTGGAGATGAAGAAGAAGGTAATTTACGAAATTATTTCAACTAATCTTACTTAATGATCATCAGATTTAAAGATGCTTCTTAAAATCAACGCAGAAAAACAACCGAAGCAGCACAGGGCAATTAAAAAGTCAGTAAATCCTTATCCGGTACAGGAATCGGAAGAAAGTAAACTAGCAGCGAGGAAAGCAGCAAATCTCGAGAAATTTTTAAAAATGGACACTGGAAAAGACGTGCATAAACATTCATAACTTTTAATTGTCTTT
>Ga0194135_10001731_pt1 | contig 13122 bp, 10 predicted proteins | sample LitLau_LLRF_2013_FD_134024 | JGI IMG/M metagenome (GOLD analysis project Ga0194135, IMG submission 134024) | Freshwater sediment microbial communities in response to fracking from North America - Little Laurel Run_MetaG_LLRF_2013 (version 2) | ecosystem: Environmental > Aquatic > Freshwater >... | reverse complement strand
ATATGGCGTCCAGAGAACATTATTTGCAATATGGCGTCCGGATCGTTGATTGGACAATCTATTTTTGATCTAGTCTCTGCTACTAACTTCGTGGTTAAAGTTAATGAAAGGTGGTCGTTTACCACCTTATTCTCCGAAAACAAAAATTGGTCACTTCTACTGAGCGAATTGGTTTTACACCAATAATAAGCAGAAGATAGGTAGTTTTATACACAATCCAAGCAACATGAATTTAAAAAAAAAAATCCTTTCTGCAGAAAGGCGTAGATTTCTTTAAAGATTTTTTTGTTCAATTCTAACCTTTAACCGGGTAGGTAGGTAAATATTGGGTTAAGAAGAAAGTGGGTCATACAAAAGTTGTAGGTATTGAAAGGACCTTTCCAACGATACGCCACATGACGTCATACCGCACTGTTAACCTCCACCCACTCTCTTGTTAATATCAAGTATTTTAAGTCGTCGAAGTTTCCAATAAATTTAAGCAATTTACAATAGGACAAATGTTTCTCTAAAGCTCCTGAAAAGGGTTCTTTTATACGTGGATGCCTTCAAAATTTTCTCGGAAGGGGGACCTCCAAACCTTATTTACCGCCGTGAGAAGCCCTAATATATTCGCAGAAGTCTAGAATCATTTAACTTGTAGGTGGGTGTAGGACAGTATAGGTACGCAGGTAGGTAAGTAGGTTAAAGTAGATACTTTGTAGGTATACTATTATTCAGTATTCTTGACTATTGCCTTCTATCAAATCCTTTGACGCTATACCTACAAAATAATTAATATAATATCAATCAGTGATGGTATTAACGCATTATCCCTCATTAATTGATAACGATTTTAACACAGGAATCCTAATCACCATATTATCGCACTACACTGATACACGACAATCATTATCTCTACCCATCAGTGTTGTGTCATACCATCAATAGAACCTCTCATTTCCAAAGAAAGTATGTGTTTATTTCAATAAGAGAAAGTTTTCCTGCATGGCGGGCAACATGGAGGATCCGGAATTCATGTGCGGGTTACGTTCATGGCGACCAAATTTTCTGAAACCATTTGCTACCAGTCGGGGGTTTATCTTTGTTTTTGGACTCCTTGGTTTTATTCAAGGGAGTGGTTTTGTTTATTTTATTGCTACTCTAACTACGCTAGAGAAAAGGTTCCAGATGCCAAGCCAAACCATGGGTAAGTAGGTATAGACTAGTAGGTAGGTAAGTTTACGTTGGTATCTAACTAGACCCTATCAGTGAAGCCACCTTTAGGCTATAGATACATATTATAGTGTTTACCCTGTTATGTCCCAATGGCCATCATTACCAATTGCCATTTCAGGTCTATAACAAAGAGACTCATTTATTCCACTCTCTCCATTTTTGGGACTGCGGCCTGTTGGTTTCAGTATAATACCACTGTTCGTTCTACGACCGCACCTGCACCCTTTAATAGAATAGCTGCATTTCTTTCCTCCTTAACCTTTACCATTTGCAACCAAATTAAGAATCAATTTAGCCAGTGGACGTCAATGTGACCGAACAATTCAATTGGCTCTTGTCTAATTTGTGGCTGTGGCTGTTGAACTATTGTCCCCGAAAAGAATTAATGGGCCTTTGGAGAAAAAATAGGCATTCAGCAACCACCCCTAAAATGTTTTAACTGGTTTCAGGAATCCTGATGTCCGGTAACGAAGTCAGCCAGATCCTGCTAGTTCTTTTTCTGTCGTACTGGGGAGGCAAGGGAAATCGGCCCGTGTGGATCGCATGGGGAGTCGCCATTTCGGCCAGCTCCTGTTTCATTTTGGCCTTGCCTCATCTCATTTACGGAGCAGGGCCTGCCGCTTTAGCCCTTACTGCCGAACATTTGGATGTATATGTGTTAAATAATACAGGTAGGGTGAATCAGAGTATTGATGTGTCGGATAAAGAGGAATGCGCTGGTATACTGAGACAGAGATTTATTTAAGTACCTATTGCAAAAAAAATAATAATAGTGAAATAAGAAAAGTATGAGAGGGGAGTATTTACGAGTACCTACTCGCAGTTATCGTGTCGCATCGTGCCGCACCAACTAAACTCATTGCATTTTATACCTACGAGAGTATCCAGAAAACTTTTGAACTCTGCTGTCCTGTTAAGAGCCTCGTGTACCTATTTAACTCATAGAAAATAATTCTGTTTTTAGCAGGAAAAGAAACCGACTCTTTTCTTTGCGATCCAGAGAGAACCGAAAACTGTTCATCCACCGATCTCCAAAGTCCCTTGGTCCCGACAATTTTAATATTCATGTCACAGTTTGTTCTCGGCATTGGAACTTCAACATACTTTTCATTAGGACAGACATATATGGATGACAGTACTAAAAAGACTAACACTCCAATGATATTAGGTGAGTGCCAATATACCGAATGGTCACTGTTCGTCACAGATGAAAGTTCAACACTATTAAATGTAAAGTACCTATCTCTGACAAGGAGGAGGACCTCCATATCAATGTTACAGTAAAAAAAACTTAGCACACCAAGTCTACCGAACATAATTCAATTAACTGTGGTGCAAAGTTCCGCATTTTGGAATTTAAGTCTTCTCTTGAGAAGGGGCTATTTTTAAAATTACACGAATTTTGCTCTTTTCAAAACTTTGGTTTTCCAGGTGTAACAATGGCACTACGTACTCTGGGTCCCGCGGGAGGTTTTATGTTGGGGTCTTTGTGCCTCAGTATTTACATTCAACCTCAGCTTACGCCCCTGATAGAACGAAAAGATCCAAGATGGCTAGGAGCATGGTGGTTAGGTAATTATAAATAATAAAATACTCGAATAAATTATACATTATTATACAGGTGGAAAAAAATTGTGTGTGAAAATTTTCAGAAGTGTTTAAAGAAAAAAACAATGATGGTTTAATAATGAACTAAACTAGTTTAAAATTATTCGGGCGAACGATACAATTCTTTAAGCCAGGGTTAATTAATGTTAAGCCAATGAAACGCACAGAGTCATCGGTAAGTCCGGGACAAAGGCTATTGTAACGTTGGCCCCTAATCGTAAAAAAAATGTTTCAGGTTGGTTATTGCTGGGTAGCCTGATGCTTATTTTTGCATTCTTCATCAGTATGTTCCCAAAAAACCTACCTTCCAAGAAAAAACCGATATCAATTGAAATGAAAACCTTCGAGAAAAACCACAACTCAATAACTGCAGCCAACTTCGATAACCTGGAAGAACGAGGGAAGAAAATTCGCGACAATTTTCAGCTAATAAAATATCATAGTGTTCTAACGGAGGAAGGCGCGAAAAAGGGAAATAATTTTGATGATGAAGGTCTTTTTACAACACCTGAAAAACAGAGATTAAACGATGAACAGATAGAAGAAGAGTATAGACAGATAGATGTCCAAGATAAGTCAAATATTCAAGGATCTGATAATAGTAAGTATATTTGATAATATTGTGGTAAGTACTTTTGTGTATGTTTAGACAAAAATAATCTTTTTTTTTCCGAAATAATAGTCAATAGTCTAAAGCTTATCTAAGTACCTAGAGTGATTGCAAATATTTCATGGAACTTTCATCATTACTTTCTTTGTAGCTTATTGACCTTAATTAATATTTTATGGTGATATACGACACCTATAGATACCATAGATAATTTACGTAACTATAGATGTATTAATTCATAGGGAAAAGTGAAGACGTGACTTGTCATGTTTTATCCATAACACGCATTTGTGCAATCATGTTTTTGTTCTTTACCCCATCAATTAATAAGACACATTTTTAAAATATATAAACGGTTCGTTAAAAGACGGTGATACTTTCACTCGTTGTTACGAGCGTTCATGTAATTTCCCATAAGAAGCCATTTTTAATTCCTAGCTCCGTCCCTGGTAAATATATTACGAAAAGTTATAAATACGAATCATAGATAATGTTATCAGCAATCATATTTGACCATTTAGTCAGAAACCAAATTGCAAACTCCCTGTGTATTTCCCATAAGAAGCTGTTTTTAATGCCTAGCTCCGGCCCTGTTCAAGCTATTGACTTGAAATTCAGCGTCAGAGACCATGTAGTGACAAAAAACCTACCTCCCTTTAAATAAATCAAGCGAACGGTCTAGGCTCCAGCTCCGCGTACATATTGTACATACGAACATACATACAGGCATTTTGTAAAAACAACTTTTTTTGGACTCAGGGGACCTTAGGGATCATGGGAAGCATAATATCTCGAAGTCGGTTGTTTGCCGGATCACAATATAATACTTTCACAGTTTCACTATATGAGTGAAGGTAAAAACGCCGTGTAAGAAAATGATTAGATACTTCTAAACATAGCCTACAGTGATTGCCTATCCAACTTTTGTACCAAATAAATAGTTGGAGAATGTGTAAATTTTTTTGCAATGGCTTTATTTTTAAAAAGGACCGTTATCCCAGTTTGAGTAAATTACAAAACCAGATTCTGCATAGAAACAGCTATAAGAAAATTCAAATCTTATTTGTGTTGAAGAAAAAGCCGCTATATTTTTTGACGTCATGTAGATTGTAGATGATATGGAGATTTGTGTGCTTTGCAAAAAAATACCACCTTTTTGGGGCAACTCTCAACACAACTGAGGCGAAGGACAGCAAAACGGATTTAACTTCCCTACGTCAGTTTTTACACTGAATCTAATTATGTATTATAATTGGCTCAAACCAGTGGAAATGTCTATTGGTTCGAAGTAGATATCCATGTAGCAAAGCATGTCTTTACTAAAGCGAGAAGATTTACTGTTTACTTTACGAGCTTGTTTTCGTACCTATAGATGTCACATTTAATTGCCCATTTTCCCGCTTTCAGGGCTGTTGCCGACATTGAAGAGACTAATAACGAATCCACTGATAATGATAAACAACTCTATTGCAATATTCTACATAATCGGGGCTTCAGGGTATTTCACGTACTTCAGCAAATACTCCGAAACGCAGTATGGAACAAGTGCTGCACAGTCCAATATAGTTGCAGGTAAAAGAAAAAGAGAATAGGGGTATTCGAGTCGGAAGATTAACTGGGCAAATCGCTGAATGGAAAACGTACAATTTATAGTTAATGTCAGTATTTTGTGGCTCTTTATAAAAAAATATGCTGTAGGAGGCAAGAAAATGATAAAAAGCACATACCTAGCCTTCATTTCCACTAATTGATTTTTTTCAGCGATTACAACTCTATTTTCTTTGGTGACGGGTTTTCTGTCTTCCGGGTACATAATTTCCAAATTTCAACCCAGGACCTCGTACCTTCTGCTATGGAATATTTTGGTCGGATTAGTCTACATTTGTGGAGAACTATTTTTGATGACATTAAAATGCGACGACGAACAAATTACCCCATTTTCCAATTTAACAAAAGGGTAAGTAGTCTAAATTTCAAAAGACACGCGCACGAGGATTCAAGTGTGTCGTAATGAAAATCATTAAGAGAATGGATTATTCCATTGGCATGAGTTATTTACAGAATCAGTATAACAACTAGCTTTTGAAAGTGAAATCATTTCTCTGTGCGATGTCTCAATTTGCAGTAATTATATGTTTGAAGTTGCATAAAGTTTTTAAAGCTAGGCCATTAGAGGTGCAACAATTTTTACTTAGTGTTTACACTGAACCTAATTATGTAATTAATTCCAACCGACAGAAAAGTCCATTATGATGGAACGGGGCCCATTATATGGTTGAAACTTGTTTAATCTGGATTAATGTGTATCGTACCGTTTGCCCCAAATCATTGTAGACGATATTCTCTTCCTCTAATTATTAAATTTTTTCAAAATGGCCGCTAATTTGATTTTTGTTGCAAGGCTAGGGCCAATCAGATGCGAGTCTGCGTGTGGCTGTGAATCGGTGAGGTTTTCCCCCGTCTGCCATGAAGCATCACAGACCACTTTTTTCTCGGCCTGTCACGCCGGATGTACTACAATCATTTCAACCCTTACTGGCAAGGTATGTACCTTAGAAGTGCAAAAATGTATATGACAGCATCGAGGTATTAGTGGAGGTACGTGTCGACAAACAAAGTGAACAAACACGATGGAGGATCATATCCCGCACATGAAAAAGCAGACGAAACAATGCAATTGTTATCGGTAATAATGCAATCGCAGAGTCGTGTTAATAGAACATTTATTTGTAATTAGGTAGGTATGCATCTGGTTTATTTTTCATTTCTGAACGTCATAGGTAATAATGATCATAATACATAATATGCTGCATGCCTAATGATGTTATTGTACATATTTAAAAAAACTTACAGTAAATGCTGAGATCGAAGAAAATTAAAAATCACAAAACCCGACTGAAACAAAAAATAATAGTGTTAGGTAGTTATCTCAAAAATATCAGGTCAGTTTAAAGTATCGAATATGAAATTAGGTGTGACGAGAAAAAAATTGTGTGTCACGCGCCCTGTGCGAATCGCCCTTTGTTCAAAACAAACTTCGGGAAATTGAGGTCCTACACAGTAAAGGGTTTGAACTTTCCTAAAGCAGTTTTATACGTTGAATCCAATTATGTAATTAACTCAAACTAGTGGTTAGGTCCGTTTGATTCAATTCAATTCAATTCAACCGATCTGGGTCGTCCAAAAAGTAATCAAAATTTTATGGTCTGGCATTTTAAGATGGAGCGTACAGAAATATATCATTTCTCTTTTTCTCTGTTGGGGTAAGCTAAGTATAAGAAACGATATTTTATTTTGGAACGCCACAAGGTGTGTTCGACACTTTGCTTCCTCAAATGTGTGTAAGAGAGAGAAGATACAGATTGTGCGAGTTGAAGTAAGATAGTTCTGTACGGCTGTAGTTATGAGGGCTAGAGTATACAGCTCATTCTTTTTTTCAGGGAATATTCGGTAACTGCAGCTGTGTAGATTTCTCCAGTCCTGGAGATTTAGGGATAGTTGCACAAGGCCCGTGCCCCATCAGCTGCGGCAACAGCTTCTACGTCTTCATGGGAGCCGTTTGCTTTATGAATATGATGGGCTGCACGGGCAGAATCACCAACGCACTCATCAACTATCGCTGCGTGCGCATACAAGACAAATCGGTCGCCCAAGGACTTGCTCTATTCCTCATCAGCGTTTTCGCTTTCATTCCTGGCCCTATCCTCTACGGAAAAATTATCGGTAATGATGACCAAAAAATATTTACAAGTCAAAGTAAGATTTCTAATCCCGCTTGGGCAAGCCCGAATGCGGGAATAAAATAAGTCATTACGAAATAGGAAACAGGAAAGTGTGCAGGTCCTAAATTTTTTTTGGAAGGGTAATGTTGACACACTCAGGATGTAAATTGTCAGTTTTTAAAAATAGGTGAAGATAAGAATGAAAAACGGTCATTTTGTCAGCCACCTTGTATTTCCTGTTTCGATAGTGCACAATCTATCAAATAATGTCCAAAATGCAATGACGAGCAATCAAATTTTTTCCTTTATCTTTTTTTAGATAATGCATGCCTAATTTGGGACAATACTTGCGGGACAAGGGGAAATTGTTGGCTGTATGATAAAAATTCTTTTAGAATATACCTCAATTCTACAGCCGCAGGTAAGCAACTCTGAACCTATAGGTACATATTCAACTCTTAGGCAAGCTTTGGAAAATTGAAAGAAAGTTAACGTGTAATTTCAATGCCTCGTGAAACGTAGGTACCAACTTTGTATTGTATGTACTTCATTATTTTAAAAAAATGTACAAACTAACCCCAGCCTCTTAGTTATCTATATCGACAAAATTTTAGAACCACCAAATATTTTTGATAATAATTTTGATATTTCTTTTTAGGGTTTTCGTCAATTGCAGTAATTTTAGACTGCGTACTATGGTATTACGGAAAAAATATTCCACTCTACGAAGAAAACCCTGAAGGAAACATTCAGATTTCAAAAAATAGAAGACTAAATAAATAATGAGTTAAGAAAAAGAGTTGACCTTGTGCTTCAGAATCTATCCGCCTACGCCAAAAATAAATTCTACTTCCTTTCCTAGAACTGGACGGATAGTAGTGAGTCTTTTTGTTACGCTTTTGGGTTTTATTAATTTACTAAAATTAATGAAAGTAATGCAATAGTTTTAATGCTATCGGATGGTTACTTCAATAATAAAGATAAGATAAGACATTTTCAGTTATCTCACACCGCAGGGTTAATGGATATTTTGTCATAAATACGTGGCGATAATGGGGCCCGCTGATACCTGCTTTACTCTACTTAATATATTGTATTTATTAAAATTAACTATGTAGTTTGTTGTATTGATTTTTTAAAAGGTCCATATTTGGTGGACACTTACCTACTTTTTGAAACATAAACGGTGTCTTTCTTTCTACGTGCGAAGATGGTTGCGAGATTTATCCAAGATATCCTTTCGAATTCTTGGATAATCAGGATTAAGTTTCAATACACTGTGACAAATATCAATAGCATCTGCATAATTCTTGCTCTTCATATAATTATAAGCTAACTTATATCCCACTGATGTATTTGATTCGCCACAATACCTAAAAAGAACACAAAGTTTGTTGTAATGGACTCATCCACTGGTATGAGTTATTAAAAGAATGATTCAGCATAAAAACTAGTTTACGACAGTGAAAACCGTTTTTCTGAGCAATGTCTCAATTCGCAGTAAATTTTTTTGAAGTTTAGAAACAGGGATGTTGTGACGTCACAGTTTCCGCCTCTTATTATTCCCCAGTTTTTATTCTGAACCTGACGATTCTGTAAATAACTCATACAATAGGAAGAGTCCATCTACTGTACCAGAATCAGACCACCAGTGGTCAATGTACGGGTGGGGCACACTATGTGCTCCACGCATAGAAATCTAAAGCTTTTGGAAAAAAATCCTTTCCATGTATAAGAATGTAATACCCCTGAAAATTATTCTGATCTTTATTCTTCAACACTTACTTCCATGCAAGTTGATACTGAAAGGCAGCCTCCTTGTAGAGCTGCTCCTTCTCCGAAATGAAGCCCGCGTACTCGTATGCCTTGTAGCAGCTCTTGTTGTGGTGCAGCACTCTCTGAATTAGATCAGCGGCGAGGTCAGTCTTGCCAGCTTCGATGTGTATATGGGTCAGCATGAGCCAGCACCTTTCCAAGTACTCAGCGTCTTCAAACTTCCATTGCGCCTTTACGAGTCGTTTTAAATGGTTACGTGCTTTTTGAACTTGTTTCTATAAAAATAACGGAAACTTGTACGACTTACTTAGAGCAATATTATTTATCTTAATGATTTGTACACCTATCTACCTACTTCTCTTGTCATTTTATTTACTTGCTATACTTGTTATACTAATTATAATTATGTAATTGATTATTATATAACTTTTATTGGAGGTTGTCACGCTGGCAGGAATTCACGTGCTTTTCTGTGGCCACATTTGTGTAGTTCCTCTGAGCATAAGTGTTGGGTCCAACACTTTCGCTGTTCGAATTTTTTATTGGTAAACAGCACTATGAAAACTCGGTAAAGCACATAAAAGCACGGGCATTTCAGCCGACGCCATTTATTATTTTATGAGTACATCATATCTGATATTCCCATTGTAATGGACCTAAGAAATACACTATATGAATATGCTGACACAAAAGCTAAAATTTATCTATTCTTGTTTTTGCAGGATAAAAATGATAATTTTTTTGAAATTCTTAATTCTCTTAAAAATGAAAAGATTATTTGTAACTGTCTCAATATCTAATTGCCAGCATAATAATTTACCTGTAACATGAAGGCGGTCGCAATGCCAAGGGCAACAGCAGCATCATCTTTGTAGTATGGCTCAGACGCTAACTGCACCAAGTCCTGGAGCGCCTTTTCAACGTTAGATTTCTGTCTTGTAGCCAACAGCCAACAATTCGTCAAGATTTTATATGTACCTTCTTCGTCCCCACCTCCTTTACGAGGCCGGACTTCAATCAATAATCTAAAACAAAACATTATGTACTTTTTTCACCATGTGGGATAGGGCACTGCGAACTGCGACCTACTTGTATTGCCGATTGGTCTATTGTGCCGGCGCTGCCCTCCCCACTGATGTCAGGAATAACTACTGTTACATGGTCACACAGTGGGGACCTCCAGTTTAACATGGAATATAAACCAACGCAACAGTCACAAGTACCCACATATTGCTTTGGTCGTGGTGAATCCCATGATACGCAAGTACATGCTGATCCCTCTACCTTTGAATGTCGCAACTAAAGTGTTTACTGTATCGGGATCACCATGAGCGACCCAGAGGGGTAGAGACTCCATTTTTGCGATCTATTACACGTGTGGACAGTGGAATCTGACAATGTTTAGCTTCTTAGATCTCCCTTTCTACTTGTGTGAGATGAATCGCCTAGATAGGCTAACTACCCACGCACTGTATTTTGGTCGCTTATGTCACTCAAGTGCAAAGTGACATTCGAAAAGGTAAACGCTGTTTGTTCCAAATTTCTAGAGCGAGATAAACGGCCAAAATATGGTCCAACTCAATTCCACCTTTGTGAATCCACTTTTTTTAACCAACACCTCTTTTGTTTACCTTTGAGCCGTTTTCAGTGCATTTTCCCTTGAATCCGGCATTTCATTGTCTATGACATCATAGAACAACTCCTCCCCTTCCAAGGTCTCATGGTCTGGGTTCAGACATAGGTCAATCATATTATAAATGGCTTCACGGCCCCACTCACTGTCCCCTCTGGCCCCTTCAAAAAATCAAAATTAGTACTAAGCCAGTCTGGGGCCCCTTTCTGACGGCCTTGCTGTTTTGTTACAAAGACCAAGGAATAAACCAAATTTACAAAACTGTGAATAAAAGGGTTAGTCACTTGCTCGATTCTGACTGTCCTTTGACCTTGGATAAAACTTGTTTTTGTTGTGACATAATAGCCGAATTCATTGTTTTAGTCGTCTGGGTTATGACAAAAGAAACATTATGTCACACAACATAATAATTTGTCTCATGTTTAGATACATCGATAACCTTTTGACACAAAATACTACAAAACCGCCAGAAACGGGCTCGAAAACTATACACAGGCAGAGTTACGTCGCTGCCATTTTGAATTAACCGGTCGGCTCCAACACGAGCATGTGTAATATCACGTACGTGCATAACGCTCAATGTAAACGCTTACTGTTAAGATAGATGAGAGCTTGCTGAATATTTCCATTATAGCTTTCAAATAACCCTTTACAATACAGAAGTCCTGCTTCATTATTCCCACTGGTTTGTTCTGCCTGCTTCAGAAAAGGTGCCACTTCTTCTAGTTTACCAAGACGCCTCATAACCTGGAAAATTAAAATATATTAAGTATAGGGTATTAAAAGTTATTAAAGGCAAGACTTTTTTGGAAGATAGATCGATAAAGTCACATATTATTATGTGTGAGTTAAAGCTGTTTATCCTTCTTTTCCCAAGTTTTAGTATGGTAAATCCTTTAAGAAACACGCCTTATTTGAATGGTGAAATCATACCAGAGATAATACACAATTACAAGGATGCGTTTTCTTCAGGTGAACAGACAGTACCTCCAGCGTGTTTTTGGGTAACTTTCAGTACAAACTAAGGCGAATTCAGGTCCCGCACAGAGCAATCGTGTTATGATGAGGTTTATTTTATATACTTAATCTTATATTGTAATAAAATCAACTCAGTGAAAAGATCCATTGTACCTCAATTAGTCGAGCGAGGGCAGTCCAGTAGTCCGGTCTTCTGGTCAGCAATTGTCTGAAATGATGTGCTGAGGTGTCCAGGTCCATCCTTCGGAAAGCAATGTCCGCCAGCATAACCGTCGCAGGCTCATTTTCGCTGTCTGCAGACAGAACATGCTGACACGTCGCCTGACACTCGTCGACATTATTCGTCTGAAGAAAAAAACAGAAATATCTTCTTTTTTTTAATTCTATATGTTAGTCAATCAAGGAGTATGATGAAGTAGTAACATAGCGGGTAAGCACTCCAGGTACCTTATTTTGGTTCGGCCCGGGCTTTTAACAGAACTAGATGGTAGACTACTTCATCGTGTAAGTGAAGCTGAAAGATATTGTCGTATTGTGTAGAAACCGGGCAATGACGAGCTACTAAGACAGGCGAATGTATAATATATATGGATGGCAATGATGGCATGTTATAATAATATGAGTTCAATTCTTAGCTGTTAGCCTGTTAACTTCGAAATAGAAGAAAAATAAGAAAACACCAACCTGCATGTGGAGTGTCGCGAGCCCAATAAGCACCTTAGGATCATTAGGACGAAAATTAAGGGCCTCCTTGTAGGCTTTAATAGCTGACGTCAGGTCCCGTAGCCTGGTCAATAAAGTTGCAGTTTCTATGCAGATCTCCACAACGATTGCTTTCTGCGCATCCGACTGCGACAACGATCGTTTATCCATCTTGCAATGATTTTCTTTGGCTTCTTTCAATGCTGCTAGACTGTCTGTTAAGCATCCTGACTTGTCCCGCACCTACAAGTTTAAGATTCATAAAATAAGGTGCAAGATTCAAATTTTTCTGCGTAACCGAGTTTACCGGCAACAACTACAGTTCTTCAATCTAAAACAACCAACGAGCTGTACTATACTATACTAAAGAGGATATCCATAAGCCTAATGCAGGAACCTAATGAATCTGTGCATGGTTCACATTACGTTTGCAGGCTCATAATAGAAAAAGACCTACTTGTAAGACTCTGTGCATTTTTAAAGACATCTAGTCGTCTGCAATGTTGTGATCACACATGCAAAATCACAGCAATGCTGTTTGTTTACCATCTACTCCACTATAAGCAGTCCACATTGTTCAATACAACAAAAAACCAACAAAAAAAACTAGAAAAATATTCCAAACCTTGGCAAGTAACTGAAGAAGTCGCGTTTTTAACATGATTTGGTTAATATCGTGTGCATCGTTTTTGCTCATTTCTGTAATATGTTTCGAGAGGATTCTTTCTGCGTTGTCCAGTTGTCCTAAACTGATATACAGTTCAGCCATATCGTAAATCAACTCCGAATGTTCTACATTCTTTACCTGTTTAAAAAATAAAAGGACTGAGATGGTGATGAATATTGGATTATTACGAGTAGGTATAAGGGTGTTT